>Ga0315555_1000317_pt1 | contig 32772 bp, 26 predicted proteins | sample SalMarSW160380MG_FD_202113 | JGI IMG/M metagenome (GOLD analysis project Ga0315555, IMG submission 202113) | Salt marsh sediment microbial communities from the Plum Island Ecosystem LTER, Massachusetts, United States - Salt Marsh Sediment SW1603-80 ... | reverse complement strand
CATCGGCATGTTCGTTGCGCAGATCCTCGTAAAGAACGCGAAGGAGTTTATCGTCTTTTGGCCGACAATAGAGAGCCAGATCATAACCAACTTCGGCCGATTTTTAACAACGTACGTTAAAATCGATACGACAAACCTAACGAGCATTTTGCGAAGCACCAGGGTTACGGAGTTTCTACAGTCGGCTTTCAGTTTTTCCCTCTCTTTTGCAGGCAAGTCTCTTCTCACATTGGTCTTTCTCATATTCATTTACCTGACCTATCACAACTACCCCCGTCTCATAAAGAAGGCCTTCAGAAAAAAGCGGGTGAGCGAAATATTCAAGGTCCTCCGTAATATCAACTTTCAAATAATTAACTACATCTTTATAAAAACACTGATCAGTATGGGAACTGGCTTTCTTACCGGAATTGCATGCTGGCTTCTGGGCATCAAGTTTGCGGTTTTATGGGGGTTTCTTGCATTCATGCTCAACTACATACCGTATATCGGATCACTTGCCGCAGTAGTATTTCCGATTATTCTCTCCCTGTTTCAGTTTCCCCATTCCTATATCCCACTCATTGCAGCTATTTCACTGATAGTCATTCAGGTTTTCATGGGGAGTTATCTTGACCCTGAAATGATGGGCAACCGCTTCAACCTTTCGCCTATCCTGATAATCGTGTCACTGTTTTTCTGGAGTTACGTGTGGGGTATTGTTGGAGCCTTCATAGCGATACCGATTACAGCAATCATGAAAATAGTGCTTATGAACATAGAGACAATGAAGCCGATAGCCATCCTCATGAGCAAGAAGGCCGAAAATATATAAATCGTCGCTATTCTTTCAGATTAACAGACTTTCCAAAATTATACGCGTGCTGTTGAGAGGAAAAAATCTCCTGGTCGATGATATAACAGCCCTGTTTTTCCATGTCATTCATCAGCGCAGCCAGGGCTTTTCTTTCACTCATCCCTCCCTTTGCAAGGAAGGCTATCGACCGTTTACCTGAGATTCCGCCAGTATTACTGAGCATTTCCCTGAGTCGCATCGGTGTTTTTGGTTTGAAGCCCCCGGTCGAAAACGAACCAACAAACAGATGCCTGCAGCCGGCAAGTCCTGAAAACCTCTCATCGCTATCAGAATAGACCTGCACACGATGCCCCTGTTCTTCGAGCCCTCTTTTCAACCCCTGAACCAGTTTTTCAATGACTTTTTTTTCAGTGGAGTATATTATTCCAATGAGCACTGCCGCCTCCTCGTAATCTGAATACTCAACCGACTTGCGGCCGACTAAACGCCGCCGGTGCGAATGCCGCTCACCGACGGCATTAATAGTAATCGTATCCAGGAAAAAAATCAACCGTATTGAGCATGCAATTGGGCATGTTATGGTTGGAATCGAAGAAATCACCGATATGCAGGTTATTACTGTAACTCTCAGCCCTGTGTTCGATAAGACACTATGGATTCGCAATTTTAGTACAGGAAACACCTTTCTTGCTTCACGGTCTGAAACATACGCCGGCGGGAAAGGCGTAAACGTATCCCGCGCACTGCTCAATTTTTCTATCCACACAACTGCAACCGGTATTCTCGGAGACGAGGGAAAAGATGCCTACCATCGACTTCTTGATGCCGATGGAATCGAGCATGATTTTTTCATAATCCGAGGGGCAGTTCGCACCAATATTACTGTTGTCTCACCGGAGACCGGCAGAGAAACCCATCTGAGGGAAAAGGGCTTCTCCGTACGCAACACCGTTCTCACGGAATTTGCAGGAAAGCTCCAGGAGTTGAAGGATAAATCGATCAATGGACTTTCTGCTGAATTGCATGAAAAGGCCGTATCCCGTCTCCCCGTCCTTTTCATATTCGCAGGCGGCTTGCCGACGGGCCTTTCAAAACACACGTACGGAGAGCTCATAGAGACAGTCAAGGGGTGGAAGTGCTCTTCTATGCTTGACGCATCGGGTGAAGCCTTCAGGGAGGGGGTCCGAGCAGCTCCTCTCTTTATCAAGCCGAATATGCGGGAGGTTGAAGATGCGCTCGGGTTTCTACCGTCGTCGAAAACGGATTTTATTAAAGCGGTTGAAACCTTTCACAGTATGGGTACTGAGCGGGTGATGATTTCAAGGGGAAAGGATGGCATAGTTTATTCCTGCGGAAACGGTATCCTGGAGGCCAGACTTGTAATCGAGCATCCGATAAACACAGTCGGATCAGGTGACTGCGCTGTTGCGGGCGGGGTGATCGGCATAATCCAAAATCTCAGTGACGAGGATACAGCTCGTCTCGCCTGTGCCATGGGCGGCGCAAATACACTGATCTCCGGAGCCGGCCGCTTCAGCAAAGACGAGGCGAACAAACTGCTGGAACAAGTCCAGCTCGATTATCTTAAAAACCCGGTCTGAAATAACCTTGCAATACAAACATGCCGCCAACGGTGAGCGGTTGGTTTCCCACGATATGAAAGTGGGGGTCTGACGGCAATGTCCGGACACAACATGTACAAATACTGTTTCTTACTCTATGCCGAATTTTTTCTCAGCTTCTCCGAAAACCCTGTCGAATATCTCAATCACGCGGTCTATTTCATCTCTGGTTATATTCAACGGAGGTATAAGCTGCATCCGGTTGTGATAATAACCACCCTTCTCGTACAACAGCCCCTCTGCGACACACCGGTCCCTGATATATGTCGCTTCTTTTGAGGCTGGTTCCTTCGTTTTCCTGTCACGAACAAGCTCCAGCCCGGTATATATCCCCTTATTGTCTATCCATCCCAAAATTGTGTGCTTCTTTTGGAGTCCCTTGAGGCCCTCAACAAAATATGACCCGATCTCCTTTACCTTTTTCAAAAACTCGTCGCCTGTCACCACATCGAGCACGTAGTTCCCTGCTGCACATGCCAGCACGTTACCCGCCTGAGTCGATACATGCGCACCAGGTCCCCACTCCGTTAGTATCTCATCCCTTGCAATGACCGCAGATATCGGAAGCCCTCCTCCCAGGGCCTTTGATGTCACAATCATATCAGGTTCTATACCCGAGTGCTCGAAGGCCCACAGATTTCCGCTTCTCCCGAGGCCGGTCTGTATCTCATCAACTATCAGAAGCATCCCGAACTTATCTGCCATACGCCGTAATTCCTGCAGATATTCAGCAGGCGGTATATAGTACCCCGCACTGCTCTGAAACGGGCTCACCAATATTGCAGCGACGTTGCATATCCCATTGACACCATCCGTGTACGGTGATTCCTTGCTGTCAAGCAGTTTCTCAAAATCCTTTATACAGTCCATCGCATGTCCGGGCTCGTTTCTGTACTCATGGGGAAATTGGAAATATCCTATTGCCTTATCAGGCAATACGGGATAGAAAAAGGGCTGCATGTTTCCTTTGCCGGTCAATCCCATGGTCCCGTATGTTACGCCGTGATAATCCCCGTACGCCGTTAAAATATACGGGTTTCCCGTAAAGTATCGGGCCGCCCTCACCGCAAGCTCTATACCGTCACTTCCGGTAACGCCGAACATCACTCTTGTTTTCCCTGTGATCTTCGAATGTTTCGATAATTTTTCTGCAAGCTTTATTCGTTCAACATGAGGAAAGTCAAAGAAATGTGTCAGTTTTGAAGCTTGTTCCTGTATGATTTTGGTTATTTCTTTATTGCATTCTCCAAGCGCGTTCACCGCAAAACCTGCAAGCAAATCAAGGTACTTTTTTCCGTCAGCATCGTATAAATATGCTCCCTGGGCCCGTTCAATTATCGGTGTAACATCAAAGATTCCCCAGCCGACTCCCCCAAACGATTCGTACTGCGCCCATTTTCGGGCAAGTGCTTTCGATTTATCTCCAAAAGGAGAGGACTCTATCCTTTCAAGCAGCTCTTTTTCCGTTACCTTGAGTTTCTCTCGTTGAGCAATCAATCTTTCACGAAATCCTTTTATCATTTTTTCACTCCTTGTAATAAGATTGTACCATCTTTAAAAACGGTACGTAAACAATTATCTGCCCATTGCCTATTCTTTCACTGCTCCGGCAACAAGGCCCTTTATAAGAAAGGTTCTCAGACCGAAATAGAGTATCACCATGGGAAGAATTATTAATATAACTGCCGCACATACAGCGCCGATCTGGGTACCCTGTTGGGTTATCAAACCTGATACCGCGACAGGAAGTGTTTTACTTTTTTTACCGGTTAGTATCAGTGCAAAGAGGAATTCATTCCACGATAGAACAAAGCTGAATACACCAGCAGAGAGAATGCCGGGAAGAGAAATCGGCAGTATAACACGGAGAAAAGCCGTAAACCTGTTGCAGCCATCAACCATAGCACTTTCTTCTAATTCTTTTGGAATACCCTGAAAGAACCCAATTAATATCCAGATAATAAATGGTATGTTGAATGTGATGTATGTAATTATGAGGCCTATTCTTGTGTTGTACAGTCCAATTGTTTTATATATGAGAAAAAACGGAATGACCAGAGTAATCGGAGGAAGCATCTGTGTTGAAAGTATTCCTATAACCAGTGCGTTGCCCCCAGTTTTAAATCTTGAATAGCTAAAAGCTGCAGGAGCCCCGACTGCCAGACAGATCAGTGTTGATGTAACAGCCACTATTATGCTGTTTGCAAAAAACAGCTTGAATGGCTCTTCTTTGAAGATGACCTTGTAATTTTCCAATGTCGGGATAAAAATCCATTTCGGCGGAATACGGTATGCCAAAACACGATGCACGAGAGAGGTTCGGAAAATCCAAAGAATAGGCAGTATTACTATCAGACATTCAATGATGAGTATCAGATGCACCAGGGATAACGATACCTTCTTTTTCAGTCTGTAATTTATCATAAGAAATATCCTCTCAACTCCTCCCGGCCAGTATTTGCCATTTCATCAGGGGATTTCTTATCAAATTATGTTTCCTGCCGATTCATTACTTTTAATAGGACGATACTGAAAATTAAAATAATGATTAAAAGAATAAAAGATTGAGAAGATGCATCTCCCATACTTAATTCCCTGAATGCCTTTTTATACACAAAAAAGCTCATCGTTTCTGTTCTGAAACCAGGTCCGCCTCGAGTCAGTATATATATCAGATCATATGTTTTAATCGCGGCGATCATCCGTATGAGTATAGCTATCATAAGAACTGGAGCAAGCATAGGGAGTGTTATATAAAAAAACGTCTGGAAACTCGAAGCGCCGTCCACTCGTGCCGCCTCATAGGGAGTTTTATCCAGGCTTGTCAATCCCGCAAGAATTAAAATCAGTATCAGGGACGTTTCATGCCATACATCAACAACGATCACTGTAAGCATAGCAAGTTTCGGGTCACCGTACCATCCATAGCTCTTTGCACCAAATAAACCCAGTATATAGTTCACAATCCCAAGGTCGGGTTGAAGGAGGAGTCTCCATATCAAGCCGACGGCAATTGGAGGCATCATAACAGGAATCATAAGAATTATCGTATAAAAAGTTTTACCTTTCAGATCATCACGATTCAATAGCAGGGCGGTCCCGAGGGCAATGAGAAACTCGAGAGTAACAACTGAAAAAGTAAGGATAAATGTGTTTTTCATTGATATGAGGAATTCTCTGTCTCCAAACGCACTCACATAGTTCTTTAAATAAACCCACTTTCCAATGCCGAACTGCAGTATGTATTTATGAAGGCTTAAGTATAAGGAGTACACGAGCGGGGCAACAATAACCAGAAGAAGAATGAAAATCGTCGGATACATCATACTGTATTTGAACTGAAAAACCTTCTGCAAAACAGTTTTATTTCCCATTGTATATAAACCTACCGATGTGATTAAAAGCGCGTATGTCCCTGGCGGGATATGCCGCTTTGCGGCCGAGTATCAAACAGTAACTTGCGCGAAATTACTTAAAAGCTGGCCTGCATTTTTTTTATTTTGCTTGGGCGTCTTAGCGTTTTGAAATATAAGACGCCCAAAATTTATCCTGCAACATTACTTTTTTTGCATTTCAACAAGAGGGTCATCAACAACAATCTCATTCAGTTTCTTGTTTGCCTGCTTCAGCGCCTCTTCAATGGAAATATCACCGATTATTGCACTTGAAGAAGCTTCGCCAATGATCTCAACCATACGGGTCGATTGTGAAATAACAGGTACCGGCTTTGAGGTTAGAAGTATTTCTTTTGCTCTTTTCTGATACTTGTATTTTTCGAGGAATTCCGGATCATCGTAAATCCATTTAGCAGTCGGCATGCCACCACCCATCGCCCTTGCTTTCTGAATCTTTTTAGTCTCGACCCATTTGATGAACTCCCAGGCAGCATCAGGATTCGGCGAGGATACCGGAATAGCCCATGCCCATCCTCCAAGAAGCCCTCCCCCGGGTAACGGTATGAAATCGACTTTATCATAAACTACGCTGTTATTCTCATCAAGAAGCCAGGACATAAGAAAATTGTACGTTATTGCAAAAACTGCCTTACCCTGACCAAATACGTTGAACGCGTCATCAAAATTGGCGCCGCTTGCCCCCGGCTGCGCAGCATTCTCAAGGAGGTCCTTGTAAACTAACAGAGCCTTTTTACCCTCCGGACTGTCAAAAGACGCTTTCCAGGTATTTCGATTATAGTAATCGCCACCCAATGCAAAAAGATAATTTGTAATCTCCATTACAAGCGGATCGACCTTTGCACCCTGCATGGCAACACCGTATATATTATCCGGTGTATATGCATCTGCCACTTTTGCCATTTCTGCATATTCAAATAGGTCCTTTGGAGGGAATTCCCAGGATTTTCCTGTCTTCTTTTTATAGAAAGACTGTAATTTTGAATCATTAACGATATCCGTCCGATACACGATCCCCATTGGGTATGTCCACATAGGCACGAAATGTTTTTTATCGCCTACAGTAAACATTTTTACATTAGAGTCCAGGTAATTGTTTAAATCAACTTCGGGTGTTTTATTCAAATAATCATCAATCTCACGAAGCCACCCCGCCATAACGAATTCGCCTACCCAGTAGTTGTCACACTCGAGAACGTCATAAGACCCATTTTCTTCACCTGCCATAAGCTGCGGCACCAGTTTGTCATGCATAACTGTATACACAACCTTTTCGAAAACGACCTTAATGCCGGTTTGGGCCTCGAATTCCGGTAACAAGGGTTCGATTGACGTCGTATCAGGCACATCCTCCATAAGAAGATGCAGCGTTACACCCTCGTATGGCTTACCCGATGAGGGTTTTTCAGCTTTCTTATCGCTCCCCGCATAGAGTATCCCCATACTGAACATCAAAATAATAAATACACACAAAACCAATAAAAATTTTTGCCTCATAACTTCCTCCTATAACTTAATCGATTTACGTAAAGGATTACGTTTAGTTGTCATTTTAATTTTTGAAAAATATATTGTCAAGCATTTTTGATAAATTTATACACTTATATAGCCTAAATTCCATTTGATTTTTAAATTAACAGATTTTCAGTCATATGATACTGTAATAATCTTTTAAAAATTTTGTAATATCTCTACTATATTCTATAAAAATATTGACTATATTTAGTATCTAAGTTAGTCTTGTAATCGTTTTAGGAAAACGTTTAAGGATTTTATTCAGAAATGCCAATTACACTTAAAGATATTGCCAGGCTTGCAAACGTATCAACTGCAACTATCTCGAGAGTTCTGAACGACAATGCCGAAGGTAATATGAGTGCCGAGACATATGAACGTATCAAGAGAATTATTCATGAAACCGGCTATACTCCTCATGCTCTTGCGTCCGGTCTGCGACGCGGACTCTCGAATGTTATCGGATTAATACTCCCGGATAATGTGAATCCCTATTACTCTCAATTGGGGAAATCCATTGAAAATGAATGTTTCAATAACGGATATATGACACTCATCTGTAATACCAACTCAGACAAACGGAGAGAAATCGATTATTTGCGACACCTCATCGGCCAAAGAGTTGCCGGAATTCTGTTTTGCAGCACGGGTCTAATAGGGGAAAAAATCAAGTCAATTGTACCTGCACAGATAAAAGTAATACTATTAGACGAGGAAATACCAAATTTCGAGAGCGATATAGTAATAGGGGATGATTACAAAGGCGGATACGAGGGGGCTCGATATTTATTCAATTTGGGACACGGAAAAATTCTTGTCATTACCGGACCTGAATCCCGTGGATCGTCACGAAATAGATTAAAAGGATACCTGGACTTCTTGAAAGATAATAGCATGGAAATTGAACAGAACCTCATCATTGAAGGCCAATATGATATTGAATCCGCATACAATATTGTCATTAATGCAATGGAAAAGGGACTGAGTTTTTCCGCAGTATTTACATTCAATGATATGATGGCAATCGGTTCAATAAAAGCATTTAATAAACTCAATCTGAGAGTGCCCCAGGACGTCTCAGTATTAGGTTACGACAACATTTTTATCGATGATCTGATTACACCTCGAATCTCGACAATAGCGACACCCCTCGAAGAATTAGGAAGAATTGCAGTTAACAGGCTCCTCAACAGTATTAAAAAAGTAAAAGAAAAGGGTCAAAAGATACTACTGGAACCGATACTGGTGGTAAGAGAATCATGCGAAAGGTTCAGGCCTTTGTGATTACCTGAATATCTTCTTCAGTTCGGTGATGTCCCTGTTTTTTATCAAAATACTTATCGCAATATACACAAAAAGACCAACAACTATCAACCCGAGCGTGGCAGTTGCATTGTAGGACCTGCCCATCTGCATAACGCTCTTCAATCGCATATACAGTACCAGTATTACAGCGCCCATACAGGCTGCTGCTGTACTGGATTTTACAAGTGAAATATAGACTGCCCTGTCCACGATGACACCGACTCTCCTTCGCAATAGGAAGATAAGGAGAAATAGATTGCAGTAGGAAGATACGGTTCCCGCAAGAGCTATACCACCTATCCCGAGCGGATACCGCAGATAGTAGCATAGCAAAAGATTTATTATCATGGAGGCTCCCGCCACGTAGACGGGAGTTTTCGTATCCTTCATGGAGTAGAACATCTGCACGAGAACCCGATTTCCCCCGATGCCCGGTAGGCCTGCCGCGTGAAACAGAAGCGCATATGAGACGAGCGATGCGGAATCAGCGGTAAATCTACCGTATCTGAACAGCATTATAACAATGGGATACCGTAGCAGTATAAGCCCGGCCATTGCAGGCATGGTAATAACGAACATCAGGCGCAGTGCATATCGAAGTGTATCCTTCATCCCCTCTCTGTCATTGTATGCCGATTTTTCCGAGAGAACCGGGAGTATTACCGTTGTAAGAGAAATGACAAATATACCGAGCACGAGCTCTATGAGCGTAAGTGAAAACCTCAACGCAGCAACCGTACCCTCTTTTAAGAAAGCCGCTATGAACTGGGAAACGAGTGCATTGATCTGGTACACACCGGCACCAATGGCGCCGGGTACCATAAGCATAAAGACCCTCTTCACCCCCTGGCTGTGAAAATTAAAATGAAGCCTGTAGCTGAACCCCCTCTTCGTTAAAAAAGGCCACTGAAAAAAGAACTGAATGACTCCGCCGGTGATTACACCTACCCCAAGGGCAATAGCCGGATCGGAAAACCTATTTCCTGCAAGCAGTCCGAAGGAGATAATTGAAATATTCAGTAAAATCGGTGTAACCGCAGACGGGATAAATACTTTGTGTGCGTTGAGAATTCCCTGCGACAGGGCAGCCAGGCTGATGAAGAGCATGTAGGGAAACATAACACGGGTAAGAAGAACGGTAAGCTCGATCTTACCCTCGATCTTCGTAAACTGGGGAAGAAAGAACCGAAGAAACGGCGCGACAATTAAGACTGCCGCCGTAATAACAATGAGAATAACGAGTAAAATCGAAAAAAAACTGTATAAAAAGTCATCCAGTTCCCTTTTATCCCTTTTTTCAATGTACTCGGAAATAACGGGTATGAATGCGGCCATCAGCGCCCCCTCACCGACCAGCCGCCGCATCAGATTCGGAAACATAAAGGCGAGCGCAAATGCATCCGAACTTCCGGAAGTACCGAGAAGATAGCCCCTCAGCCATTCACGCACGAGGCCGAATACGCGCGAAACAAAGGTAACCGAACTGATACTGAAGGCCGAGCGCGCTATGTGTCTGTTTTCCATGATACCCTTACATTTATATACACGATTCTTTTATATCTGCAGAATACAGAGTTTCAACGCCAGTGCGCTTATTCACCGGCAAAATGACATGCCGCGTAATGCCCTTTTCTGTGCTCGAGCAGGTCAGGCTGTTTTTCGGAACAAATAGGCGGAAACTCCTTCTTCTGAAAGAGAAAACACCTGTTTTTGTACACACAACCACCTTCGCGGAAACCTATAAAAAAGAGTGAACTCCTGGGATTCCAGAGATGTCGGGTGTATGGATGGAGAGGCCTTCCTGTTATATCCTTCTTGGGTGCACGCTCTATGATTTTGCCTCTGTACATAACCGCAACCGTATCACTGAGCATCTCAACCATCCGGAGGTCATGTGAAATAAAAAGGATTCCGGTGCTTTCCGTTTCCTGTACTTCCATAAGCAACTGGGCAATCTGACCCTGAATCGATATATCAAGCAGAGTGAGCGGCTCATCCGCAATGAGGTATTCGGGATGAATGGTAAGCGCACGGGCAATGTCGAGACGTTTGAGCTCACCACCGGAGAGGTTCCCGATAAAGTTTTGGAGTGTGCCTCTGCTCAAATTGACCCGGGAAATGATCGCCGTTACTCTGTCCCGGAGTTCCCTGGCTTTCATCTCTTCGTACAGCCTTATGGATTCCCGAAGGGCATCGAATACTCTCATACGGGGATTGAAAGCGGATTTGGAATCCTGAAATATCATCTGAAAATTTTTTCTCAGAGGCCGTATATCTTTCTCTGAAATGGCGGAGAGATTGATATCTTTGTACAATATTTCTCCAGAATCAGCATTAATGAGCCGAAGGAGAAGGCGTCCCACCGTTGTCTTGCCGCAACCAGATTCACCGACAAGCCCCACCGTTTTTTTACGAAAAATCGAGATCGATACATCATTACAGGCTTCGATCCTCCTGCCCTTCCCGTAAAAGTATTTGGTCAGGTTCAAACCCTGCAGACAATCCGCGCATGTACCTTCGCTCTCCTTCATACCCCCCTCGTGTCAATAATAGAGATAACAGCGTATTAAATGATTCTTCCCAACTTCGACAGGGTCAGGACACTTCTCCCTGCACCTCCTCCTGATTTTTCCCTTTGCGTATTGACATCTATCTATAAAGGGACAGCCACGTATTGCTATTTTATTATCCGGCACAGTACCCTGAATCACCCGCAGCCGCTTGCCCCTCTTGATATCCGAATCCGTCGGCATTGAGGAAACGAGGGCCCGTGTATACGGATGTTTCGGTCCGTGCTTCTTTCCTAGTACATCCCGCTTGCCCCCGCTCTCCACAATTATACCCGCATACATGACAGCTACATTTGTTGCAATAAGCCCGACAATGTGTATATTGTGCGATATGAGCACAAGCGTAAGATTCATTTTGTCAATGATTGTTTCGAGAAGATCGATGATCCTATACCTGTTCGTGGTATCGAGTCCGGAAGTCGGCTCATCGGCAATGAGAAGGGTCGGATTTGACGCAAGGGCAATTGCAATAATGACTCTCTGCGCCATACCCAGGGAGAGTGAGCCGGGGTACATCTTCATAATACTTTCCGGATTGTACAGCAGTGTAGACCGCAGAAGGCCCATGGCCATTTCGAAAATCTCATTCTCATCCTTCTCATGGTTGAATCGCCCGATGGTTTTCATGAGCTGAGCCCCGACCGGTGTAAAAGGATTGAGGCTTCGAAGCGGATTCTGAAAAATCATCGAAATATTTCTTCCCCGGATGTACTCCATGATTCGGTTGTGCCTGCGGAGCCATTTTTCGTTATCCTTTATCATTGTAAAGGGATTATGCCGAAACTCTATAAAGTTTTCGAGTCCATAGAAGAGATTAACAAGCTCCCCCCGTCTGTAGTTCCTCGATTCCCTGAAGCCGCGTAGAATCGCGTGTATGACGGACCTCCTGTCATCCCCTTTCGGCCGAAAATAGAACTCACCTCCCACGATACCTGGTTCGGAATCAACGAGTCCCATCATGGAAAGCGCAGTGACGGTCTTGCCGCACCCTGATTCGCCAACCAATCCCAGCACAGAGCCTTCATCAATACTCAGCGATGCATCTTCCACTGCACGAATGAACCGCTTGTCTTTCTGGTCGTAAAAATAAACCTTCAATCCGCCCAACGATGCAATTAACGGCATTATCGTGAAACCTTTTCATTATAAATGGAGTTCAGTCCGTCACCGAGTAAATAGAGTCCCATAATTGTTGTAAGGATGACCACAGCGGGAATTGTCGACAACCACAGCCTGCCCTGGAAAAAGAAATCGATGCCCATAGCAACCATATTCCCCCAGCTCGGATCGGGTTCCTGAACACCGAAGCCGAGATATGAGAGTGACGTCTCGATCAGCACGGCCTCTCCCATCCCCAGTGTTGCATGGATTATAAGTACAGATTTCGCTGAAAGCCATACAATATGTTTTAAAATAATGCTTCCCGGTGAAAGGCCGAGAGCCTTGCCCGCTTCAATAAACCGCTGGTTTTTCAATATCTCCACTTTCGATTGTATATAAACGGTCACTTTAGGAATGCTCGTTATACCGGCAAAAACCATTATGAGGTATATTGACGGCCTGAACAGCACGATGATAATGAGAATCAAAATCAGGCGCGGGATTGAGTCTATGACATTTAGAAAATAGAAGATTATTCTCGACAAGATTTTCGGGTAAAAACCGGTGACGATACCGAAGAGGAGACCGAAAGAGGTCGAGATGACTATTGATAGCAGCCCGGGAACAAAAAATGCTTCTGTGCCCTTGACAATTCTTGAAAATATATCGCGTCCGAGAAAATCTGTTCCAAACAGGTGCTCAAACGACGGACGTTGAAACATCTGACCAATATGCACGTCCATCGGATTCTGGATAAAGGTATTGGTTATCGATATGAAATAAAAGATAAAAAGATACGCAACAACAAAAAGGCCGAATCCTATGGAGACAACATCACGAACACTTGCCCTTCTGTATATCGGAACATGAAACTCCTCTACATCGACCTGTTCCTCTTCGTAGTAGAATCGTTTCATATGCTTACGCCTCTCTCGGATTCAGATGAAAGAGCAGTATATTTCGTGCAATCATCCCCACCCGCACCATCAGGACTGAAAGAAAGGCAATAACGATGAGAACAGGCATGTCCCTGTCGAGTGTCGATTGATAGGCCAGTCTTCCCATGCCGGGCCAGTTGAAAACCTGTTCAACGATCACGGCTCCGCCTATAATAAACGGCACCTTTGAAAATACAATTGATACAAGTGGTATAAGAATGCCCTCACCTGCCGCACTTGCAAGAATCGACTCGCCTCGCGCTCTGGAATCGGCAACATAGTCTGTGCTGATTACCCTGTCCAGTTCAGTAGTAATGAGACGAACAATTTCACAGATGGAGTTGTTCCCCAGGCCGAGAACAAGAATCGGAAGCATATACGCCAGAACTCTGCTGCCCTTTCCACTGCTCTGCACGTAGTAGATCGGCAGGTATCCCGTGTATCTTGATACCAGATAAAGCACGAGGTAGCCGAAATAGAAAACCGGTATCGACGATACGATATATGAAAGCATCGAAAGGGGCCAGGAGTATGTTTTGAATCCTCTGAATGCGGAAAAGATCCCAATGGGAACTGCAAGCAGAAGAGAAATAAACAGGGCACCAACGGTAAGAATCAGCGTATTTTTGAATGCGGGGAAGACTATACTGTTGATATCGATTCCCGAAACAATAGAAACACCGAAATGCAGGGTGAATAGCCTTTTAAGGAGAAGCAGGAAGGAACGAACCCCTTCCCCTTTTCCCAGGAATTCCCCGGGCATCATGTTGAAAAGTAAGAAGAGGAGAGCGCTCACACCAATGACAAGGAGGAATGTATTGATGACTTCTTTCACGATAATCTTCAGGAAACGTGTCATCCTCCCCCTCTCTGGATATACCACTCCCTCACGTAGGTAAAGAAACGGGTCGGATGAATCTCCACCCGTCTCACCTTCCTGTTATAGGCTGCATAATTCGTAAGGGTCCACAGGTAGGTATATGGCACATCCTCTGCAAGGATTGCGTGGAGATGCCGGTAGATGGTTCTTTTTTTCTCCATATCAAGGGTTGTATTCGCTTCATCCAGCAGGGCATCAACCTCGGGATTTCTATACGCACCGAAGTTGTTTTTCCCGGGTCCGATTTCCCTTGAGTGAAACAGAGAGGAAATATCAAATGAGTCATCGAAAATCCAGTCCGCATAAATTATGTCGAACTCATGGTCGATGAACACGGCCTCTGTCCAAGCCTTCCATTCAAGCCATTTGATATCGACCTGTATGCCGACCTTCGCAAGGTAGTTCTGAAATGCGAGTATGACCCTCTTTGTTGTTTCGTTCTCCTTCGATATGGGCACCACCATCTCGAATCTGAGCTCATAGCTGCCTCTCTTGCGAATACCCTTTGTCCGCTCGGTAAACCCGGCCCGATCGAGGAGACTGTTTGCCATATCCTCAGAGTAGTTGATCGGCTTGACATCCAGGTTATACGCCCAGCTTCCCGGCGCGAAAGGTCCGGATATCAGCTGGCCCTTACCCTCGAAAAATGAATCAAGCATTTCCTGCCTGTTGATTGCGTAGGATATCGCTTGCCGCACCTCCTTTATCGCAAGTACCGGATTTCTCAGATTGTATCCAAAAAAGGAAAATGAAAGTGTGCTATAGGGATTGAGCTCAAAACGCGAATCTCCCTGTATCTCGGCGATGTCACGCGGCGGGACCCTGATCTCCATATCGATACCCCCGTAGAGAAGGGTCTGCGTTATGATATTCTGATCGGCAAAGGGTCGCATAATGATTGTATCGATAAAAGGCCTTCCAAGATAATACGCGTCATACGCCTTCAACACTATCTCTGAAGATAGTCCCTTCTGAGAAACGAACATATACGGGCCTGTACCGATCGGGTGTTTGTAAATGGAGAGATCTTCATCACCACGCAGATACGATACACCCTGTAGCAGGTATGCTGGAAGAATCTTGAAGCTGAATCTGCCGAGCACATTCAAAACCGGCTTTCTCAATTTAAACTGGACGGTATAATCATCGATCTTATTTACTGCAGCGATAAAATTGTACCTGGACTGCAACGAGGTTACCGTATTCGGATGCATCATGATTTTGAACGTTTTTACCACATCATCGGCGGTGAACCGCTCTCCTTCCGATTCTCCGGGCATCGGATGCCAGCGGACATCATCGCGCAGGTAAAAGGTCACAGTTTTTAAATCCTTCGCAATGTCCCAGCGCTGTGCAAGGTCGCCTTGTATTTCACCGTTTGAATCGTAGAATACAAGAGAACCATAGATCAGCTCTATAAGGCGGATGGATATCGAATCGTTCGCAAGTATCGGAACAAGACGTGTTGGCGCGCCGTACTCTCCATATACAAGGGTGCCGCCCGTCTCCTGTGAAAAAAGCAGGGGTGCAGCACACAGGGCTATAAGAATAAAAACCACACTGAAAAATACTGTTCGTTTGAACTGTTTCATTTTACATCCCCGATTTTAATCCTGATTGGGAATCTTACAATGTGCTCCATAGGTGCTTTCTAAGTAACTTCTCGCGAAGTTACTTAGAAATACTCGATCATTAAATGACGTATGCCGCTTATGAGCGGCGTTACTGTCAAACACTCCGATAAATTCACAATACTTCAAATAGTCCGGGCAGATAAAAGAAACGAGGTTGTCACTCGATGAGTGTCTCACCTGTCCCTTTCTGTTTATAGGAGTAAACAGACTGTATAGCATCCTGCACAGGTCTTATACCAGGAAAATTTTTCCCGAGAGAAAAAAGGATCTCGAGACTCTCTGAATAACTTTCCCTGCTGTAATATACGTATGCTAGTTTCAGCAGGAAACCCGGGTCATTGGTCTCAATCCTGTTCTTGTTGCCTTTGTCCCGGGCCCGTTCAAGATAGTACAGAGCCTTTGGGAAGTTACCCGCAAAGAAAAACAGCTCACCCATCAATGCAGAATCTCTTCTTGTTTTCTCCCACTCTGTTTCATATATATATGATTCGACATCAGCGATTACATCCTTCACCTGCTCGTAGGTGATACCTGATGATATAATAACCTCCATCATTTCAAGAAGAAATGAGGGTTTGCCGAATATTGATTCCATTTCCTTTTGAATGATCCTGTTTCCCTTTTTCTGTTTCCCGGCGAGTGTATAGTTTGCACTTTCACATGCAATAGCCCTGTACATCGTAAGCGAACCGCTTACCGATAACTTTCTGGCCTTCAATGCAAACTTGAGGCTGGTTTCATAATCTTCCAGATACAGGTACATCTGGGCTACGTAAAATGAGGCGAAGCTCGCAAGTTCTCCAGATGACGTTGAAACAATCGGTTCGAGATTCTTTATAGATTCGCCGAAAATAATCCTGCTGTAGCAGAGCAGGAGTGCAACATCATAAAATCTCATTTGAATATCCCCTGAAGGGGATGTATCCCCTGAAGGGGTATAGATGTACACCGGCATATCGAGCTTGACATCTTTGATTTCTGAGTAAGCATCATGAAATCTGCCAACTACCAGCAATGAAAACGCATGGTATATCTGCAGTACATACCCGTAGGATTCCATCATTTCCGGTGAAAGTGATTTTCCTGAATCAGAGAAGTGCTCAAGCGCTTGTCTCGTCATCAATTCTCCCCCGGATGGATTGATATTCAGAAATGCGTATAAAAATCCGAGTGTGGAAAAAGCAAACACCTGCTTTTCACGTACACCCTGCCACATCACTTCAGCCTTCTTCTTATCACCGAGCCTGTAATAGGTCGCACCTAGATACACCCTGGAAAGGGCTAAAAAATCGGCAGATAACTTGGAACTGTTTACTACCTGTTCCAGAATTTCCGCCGCATCCTTATACTGGTGATTGAAAAAGTATCCTTTTGCGAGAAATAGTCTCAGTTCATCGGGCAATTTTTTTTCGTCATCTTCAATCTGCCGTATGCGTTTGATGTTGGTTAGTATGCTTACTTCGGCAATTTTGCGATATAGCTCACCTTTTCGGTATAGTATTCGCCCTATGGTATACGCCGAAGTAATATCGGGGGTTATCTTTTCTTCCGCCAGCGCCTTCTCGACAACTTCGAGTGCTTCATCGAAGTGATTCACACGATTCAGTTTCAGCGCCTTCTCAATCTCCTCCGGAATAGGGTATACCGCCTGAGTGCTGAAAAAAAACAGCAGAAAAAACAGGAAAACGGCACTGGGGCGCTTATTTCGCAAATTTTTCATTTAAATATTCCTGAAAATATGTAGAAGATGCGATGAATATTCTGTCCCAACCCAGCTGTTGGGCACGGAATGAGACGAGTCCGTGACGGGAAACGGTTATATCGTGATTTATACGTGTACCGGTATCAATATACTCTTCTGTTCTCTCCTGGATGTCATAAATATAAATTGGATTGTAATCGCTATCAATATTTTTAGCAAAAATAATATGCCTGCTGTCGGGAAACCATGCAGTTCCCTGTGTGTTGTCTTTTATTACATCCGGGATATGGAAGTAATTTATTAGTTCTTTACCGGCGCTGGGCCCCGACCCGTCTGAAGGAACAATCATTATTCCCCACCGTTTTGTATTGAACGGGTCGCGCTCTTGATTATAGGTTGTATAAAACGAAACAAATCTGCCGTCAGGTGAAAAAGAGGGAAGCACATCATCGAAAAACCAGCTCACCAGCACCTCTTCACACTGATCGGGAGAGCCCACATCACGAATTATATGAATATCGTGCGCGGCCTCTCCACCGGTGGTAAATACGATATCCTTTCCGTCAGGAGACCACTGTGGAAAAAGATCAGTGTCCATACCGGAAGTAAGCTGGTCGAGTGTCCCGCTCGTGATATCAAAAAGGTAGAGGTCTCCGCTGCCGGTTCTTCCCGAACTGAATACTATCTTTGTTCCATCCGGGGAAACGCGTGCCTGTCCGTCCTTTCTGAACTCTTCGGTGACCATGAAATAGCCGTTGTATTGTCTTGGATGCAACGACTCCTGTATTTGCCGCAGCACCCGGTCATTCTCCTGCACCGATCCAGCATATAAATTGTATTCGCCGAGGCCTGCATTGGATGTAAATATGAACGAGCTGCTGAACGGAAACCAGGTAAATTCATAGTTGAAACTTTCTTCGGAAAAAGATTCGAAAAGATTGTCCGTAAGCCGATCAGCTGACGTATCAGTCAGAGAAACTTCTCTCACCTTTTCAAATTCCAGTGTATAATCCGACTTATTGATATCGATTGTATAGATACGGATCTTTTTAATCGTGCCCTGATCCACCTCGAATGCCAGATACCTTTCATTTGTCGAGAATTGAGGATTGTATGAGTTATACAGGCCGGGAACCTGCTCCACTTGCATGAAATCAAAGAGCTTCAACTCGATTCTCTGATAATCAACGGCAACCTCCTCTTTAGCTGTTTTTTCCTCAGTCTTTTCAGCTTCTTCGACAGATTCTCCAGGCTTTTCAGGAGGCGTGGAGCGCACCGCTTTTCTCGCACAGCCTGCGGAAAACACCAGTAATAAAATCATAAGCACTAAAATGATCTGGAAGCCCTTACTTATCACCTCTCAACCTCTTCACCTCATCTCTGTATGAAACCGCAACTGCGTACTGGTCTTTGAATTGCTGTTCTTCCATAAGTTTATCATCGAAAAAATCAAAATAATCGGCCCAGGAGTAAAATGCTCTTGTCAAATACTCACTCTGATTGGTCATATAGTACAACTTCTGATAGGATACAGAAAGATAAAAAAGAGTATTCTGGTATACATTTTTCCTCTGGCTGATACTAAGCCGGTTCTTTTTCTCCCGGATCACATTGAATGCTGAAACCGCATTTCTGTAATTTTCCTCTGCACTGCGTGCATCGGTATAAAAAAGCTTTTCAGCAATATTGAAATATGCCTGGCCCATGTTGTAGTATGAAATGACCGTCAGATCATTATTCAAAACTTCAATGGCTCTGTTGTAATAATAAATCGATTGTTCATTGTCTTTCAAATCATTCAAATATATAAAGGCAAGAAATTCCGCCGCCCTTCCAAAATCGGGATGCTCGCTGGAGACCGACTGCAGGGTGATAATTGCCTCATGTATATTCCCTTTTTTATATTCAGTTTCAGCATCGGTATAGTAATCTTTATAGAGGCGAACAGCTTCATCACCGGTTAGAGAAAACCTCTTCTCTCCGAAGCTTATGTATTTTTTATACTCTTTATACCCTTCACGCTTCAACTCAACAAGATGGTAACCATACGGTACTTGTATCGGCTTTTCAATTATCGGAGTTTTCCCCTTGAAATCACCGTCAATAAAAAGAAGCGCATCACTGGGGTTCGAATCGACAATAAATTCAGTCATTCCACGACTAAGATCAACAGTTATCTTCCCGCTGTCTTCCAGAACTTTAAGTGCAACTTTTGCAGGCTTATACCCCTCCTTGTACACGAGGATGTCTGCATCGAGACTCTCGGCCAGAGATAGCTGAAGCTCCCCATTCTCATCAGTCTGCCCCCGCCAGCGGTCATCGAGATATACATTAACATTCCCAACCATGTTACTGCCCGATGTAACAACAATAGTCACAGGAATCTCCTTTAATTCCTGTATCGGTTCCCGATACCGTTTTACCCTTCCGCCAGCCTCGAGAAGGTACCCCTCACTTATCGTCTCCAGAGTGCATGCAGAAAGTGTTTCACCGGTATCAACAACAACGAGCCGCGCAACTCTTTTTTTTGAATAATCACCTTTTATCCTATCAAAGTATTCATAGTAGCTGTAAAATTTATTATTCCGTGCAACACCCTGCCGTCTTCCGAGATTTATATACATTTTGTTTCCGATCGAAGAAATATTCCCTTCAAATGGAAAATTCTTCCTGAAAGAAACAGTAAAATCTTCGAGCACCGACTGTATTTCCCGCATAGTAACGAATTTGTTTATTTCACTGATAACTTCCCCTGTGTATTCAACCCCGCATACGTACAGTTGAAATAATGTTCCACTCCACTCCAAACTTCCGAATACCACCGCGTCGACTTTATCCTTTATTACCGGAATATCACTCCAGTTCACGCCTTTCTTCGCAAGGGTTAGACCCTCTTCACGCGCCAGTTGCGCCAGGGTCTTACCGGACACATTATTAAATACCCCGCCACTTGTAAGATAGTCGATAATACTGGCTTTGACATCCTCAGCCTGGCGTTTGAGAAGGAGGTCATCCCCGTTCCTGACGGTCAGTGGGAATACGGCGACACCCGGAGAGACAGGCACCTTTGTATAGGAAAATACGTAATCCTGCAGAGTAGACAGCTCCCTATGTATATCGTATGTTTTGACAATCCTGTCAGGGTAGTAGTTCGAGGGGTATAAAACGACAAGCTGCAGTTCCCGGTCTACCCCTTTTTCATTTTCATAATTGAACGATATCCGACCGTCGGTCCCGGATATACCCATATACCGGTTATCGAGAAAGACCCGTGTACCTTCAATGCCCCTGATAACGTTATAATTATCAGTTACAGCATACATCTCAACAGAGAGCCTTTTGTCGAGATCAGCCGTTATAACGGCATCGGGATACACGTCAATATGCTGTATCCAGGTGTGTTCCCCCTCCTTCGAGACCTGTATGCGTTCTTTTCGTTTCTCCTGTCCGGAGTACCGCACAGTCAACCGGCCGGTTATATCGGTTTTCCCCATGTATGTACCGTTTATAATAACCGATGCGTCCTCCACCGGCTTACCCCGACGTACCTCCAGGGTGTAGTCCATATAACCGTCGATGATAGCAAGAAAGTGATACATTTCATACAGGCTTGCCTTTCCGAGCTCAGCGCGTTGAAGCTCTGTCAGTATATCAAATTCCCCTTCAAGAGTCGTCACGTTCTCCTCACCCTTTTTTTCCTTCTTTTTTGCCCTTTGTTCTTCCCCAGCGACTTTAAAATGGGTTTCCCATGGCCCGTATTCATACCCGTTGTTCTCCCTTTCAATTATGAGCGTGTACGACTCTCCGACATTCAAATCCACATTTGTTGAAAAAAAACCTTTTTCGTCGGTTTTACCTATAAATTTCTGGTTGAGGTATATATTAGCATCCGGAAGGGGAAAGCGGTCGATTCTGTAGGCTTCAACCTTGAGAGGTGCCGTAATCGTTACGATCTCTTTTTCAAACTGCCTGGCAAAAAATAGATACACAACGAGGCCCGTCAGAGCAAAACTGAAAAAAAGGATAATAAATGTGTTTAACCTGTTCAATGAGTCAACTCGACTTTGTCGGCGGTATTACATCACAGGCGGCTGTATGGTAACGTCACCCTCACTACCGAGATGTTCCTCCGGTCCGCCATCTTTGAGGGGCTTGCCCTCACCCACCTCTATCTTTAGCAGTGTTATCTTTCCCAGGTTGTACCGTTTACCGGTCTTGAGATCGAGGTGAAAGGTTTTTACATAAAACCCCTCGAGAAATATTTCGACTACATACTCACCGCCTGGTAAATCAACGGAAAAACTTCCGTCGCCCTGCGCATTTGCAGTCACAACCATCTCCTGTTTCTGTGTTCCTTCCCACACCGGAATGCAGTTGATAATGGCGCCGCCTCTGTCCTGCATCTCTATTTCATTTCCGGATGCATCGACCGGGACGACCAAACCCTTTATTCCGGCACGCTCTACAATGGTCTTTTCGCTGGTTGCGCATGAAACAGTTATCAGAAAAACAGCCGTTATTACAGCAATACACATCTTACTCACACCTGTCTTAAAACAATACACATTTTTCTTCTTCATCTTTGTATTCCTAACCCATTTTATATTTTAAAATAAAAAAATCCTTGAGCAAATCATATACATAGAGATATGCATTACCGGTAACAAAGTACGCAAGGTTTTCGCCTGCCCTTGCCGGCGGGAGATAGGGAAAGGCATCGACAGTAAAGTATACATCGGAAAGGAGCCTGATTCTATCTTCGTCTGAAAGCGGATTTTTTCCTTCAACCATGTTGTCGAACAGCATCTCCTTATACAAATTGAATGCTCTTTCTCTGTAGTCGAAGAGCAAGCCGCCGTTTATCGGGTCAAAGGCAGTGAAATCCGGCAGAAATATATAAATTGTCTTTTCTCCCGAAAAATAATTGTAATTGAAATCTACATTAGAAAAATATTTTATCCATTCGATAGCGCCCGTTTCTCGATTTAAACACACAACTCCCCCCCTTGAGAAAAAAAGAATGATCACAGTATCAAAAACAAGGAAATCTCTTGTTGTGTTATCACCAACATAACTTATCCATTTCGATTTACCTGTTCTCACATCGAGTGCATAAAATGTTCCGTCCCACGCGCCGAAATAAAGGCTGGTGTCCCTCAGCATGGGAGATACATTAATTATTCCGCCTGCACCAAAACCCCATACTTGCTTCCTTGATCCCAGATCATAGGCAGCAAGCTTCCCGCTCTTATACGGAACGATCAAAAGGTTATTGTAAATATTCAACCCCGCATTTATCTCATCCTCATTTTCATATGAATATACAAGATGTCCGTCTGAGCGAATCAGTACATATATACCGCCGTTTAAGGTGGAAATAATCAAATAATTCTCATAAATAACCGGTTTCCCCCTGATTTCATCCTTGATCAAGGATTCCCAGGCCACTTTTCCGCTTCTCAAATTAACAGCGTACATTCTGTTGTAGATGTCGTAGAAATAAACATCTTCATTTTGAACGGTAAATGGATTTAAAAGATCACCGCCAATAAAGATCTTCCAGATGGGTTTTGAGCTGCCGAGAGAAAAAGAGTAGAGTGAGCCATTATAAATTACCGGAAAAATTGTATCGGCTCCTTCCGGAGGCTCACTCAGGTGTTCCACCTCATACTCAGGGAATAAAGATTCATCTTCACCTGCATGCAGGGGATTCTCAATGTGCACCTGAGCGGATAGAAGTTGAGCATTGAAAAAGGACAGGACCAGCAACAGCAGTAACACACATGTGTATCGTTTCGGTTTCATATATACCTGAAACTAATATACCCAGAAAACGCTCTAACCGGCATGTATTAAAATGCCGCCCGGTTGAGGGCGGCGCAATCCATCTTAAAACAGTTTGCTACACCCCTTTTTCTTTTCAGCCTTTTTTTCGAGCCGTTCCCTGTCTCCTTCATACAGATATTTTGCTTCTATATCTCTATATATTTTTTGCGTCTGCTCAAACAGGTCACTAGCTTCTTTAGGCGGCTTCTCAATCCCCGTATAGATCCTTTCAGCCATGTCAAAGAGACCAATCGAGGAAAGGGCTAAAAACCGGATATTCACAAAGGAATGAAAAGCGAGCTTGCTTTGCTCCCCTGCTTTTTTGGAGTATGTATCCGCCTCCTCCTTTTTCCCCTCATCGAGGAGCCTGTCCCGCTCGGTAATAAACTCATCCTTCTTTTTCTGCGCATCGGCGCGCATCACCTCATTTTTTTTGATATCTGCTTCTATCCCTCGAAACCGGCTGAGTATTTTGTCTAAAAGTGAGACTTCGTTTCCCTTAACGGCCTCCTGTGAATCTGCGAGCCAGGCGTTCCAGTCGATAACCCTGGTCATGACTCTGAACTTTTCCGTCGGTTCTTCTCCGAACGCAACCTCCGTCCCTTCACCCGTCTGCAGCACCAATTCATTCTTCTGCCCCTGCACTGCAACGCTTCCTTCATTCAATAGGACAATAGTCGATCCGTCATATCCGGATCCCACTTCAAACTCGGTCCCCCTGATGGTGAGATTAACCGTTTGAGTCTGAATATCCGGCTCAGTCTTTGCTGTCTTGCCCAGCTTGAACTTCATTCTCCCGATAAAGAGCATGAAAGAAGGCTTTTTCTGCTCCTGGACGTATTTTTCCGAGATAGTGAATTGGGAGTTTGCCATTATATTCATTTCACTCCCTTCGTCAATGAGAGTAGCCTCACCGCCTTCGCCGGTTTTTACAATGTCACCCGATACCAGTGTCATCCCCGAATCGAGCTGCTCCCAGGCGCTTTTCAGATGGCTGTATGTAACATCACCTGAAACCCAGTCTACGACAACGGAATATGATAGAACGGGAACCGCAACCAGTGTCAGGATGAAAGAAACAATAGATATGAGCTTTTTGGTCATTTTGTTCCTCCATTTTCTGCCTATTATAATAAATCCCGGGTGGGACCGCAAGAGAAAGAACCCCGCTGTAAACCGCCCATTACTAATTACATTACACCATTTTCCTCGTTTTTTCCCGCGTATTATACAATTGCAATTTCAGCTTTTTGGTGTAACAATTTATTCAACAGTCTCACTGACTCTGTATACATGCATTGAGCTGAGGCTGCACACTGCCAGCGCCCGACGGAATCTAAATTCCGGCCGTCGCTGTGAAAAACAGGTAATAATTCATTGTATAGGAGGTTAAAAATGCCGGTTAAAAAGGTAAAACAGTTTCTTGATGATCATACTATAAAATACGTTAGTATCAAGCATTCGCTCGCATACACGGCACAGGAGGCCGCTGCATCCACTCATATACGAGGAAAGAAGATTGCAAAAACCGTCGTCATCAAGGTTGATGGAAAAATGGCTATGGCAGTTCTACCGGCAAGTATGAGGATAAACCTGGATATGCTCAAAAAAGCCACAGGTGTAAAAAAGGTAGAAATTGCCGGTGAACAGGAGTTTCAGGACCTCTTTCCAGACTGCGCAGTGGGTGCAATGCCGCCGTTCGGCAACCTGTACGGAATGGAAGTGTATGCCGACAGCTCCTTAAAAAATAATGAAGAAATAGCATTCAATGCAGGATCCCATACGGAGCTCATTCAACTCTCCTTCAAAGATTTTGAAAAACTGGTTCAGCCGAAAATCGAAAAGATCTCCGAATGAATTCTTTGAGGACGCTTTGACTGGAAGCACTTTTACTCAATGAAAAAACAACACGTGGTCCATACACCGGAAAAATGTGGAATACGTATGTCTTTATGGTCAGGAGGGCGCCTATGACAGGAGTCATAAAGGACGCTATTTTTATCGAGCACAAAACTGGACCATCGCATCCGGAGAGTCCCCGCCGGCTCGAGGTTCTCTACGATATGCTCGAAGATAAAGACATGTTGGGAAAGCTCGAATACCTTCCCCCCAGGAAGGCTACAAAGGAGGAGATTGAGTATAACCACATGCCTGCATATTATGAACAGGTGGCCATGACTGAAGGTATCCCTTATTCGTCTCTCGATATGGATACCCAGCTTTCTGCAAAATCTTTTGAAGCAGCCCTCTACGCCGCAGGAGGCGTCTTGCGTGGTATCGACACAGTGATGAGCAAAGAGTGTGATAATATCTTTGCGCTTATTCGCCCACCCGGCCATCATGCGGAGGCAAACAGGGGCATGGGCTTCTGCATCTTCAACAACATCGCGGTCGGCGCGGAATATGCAATCAGGAACCATGCGCTCGAACGGGTGCTTATCGTTGACTGGGACCTTCATCACGGTAACGGTACACAGCATTCCTTCTATTCGGATGACAGGGTGCTCTATTTTTCAATTCATCAATACCCTTACTATCCGGGAACCGGCGATATCATGGAAGCCGGAAGCGGAAGGGGCAGAGGGTTCACCGTCAATATTCCTCTCGGACCGAGATACGGGGACTACGCATACATAACCCTGTTCGAAAAGGTGCTTCGACCCATTGCACTACTATACAGGCCGCAACTCGTGCTCGTATCCGCAGGATTCGATGCCCATTACGAAGACCCATTTGGTGGAATGGAGATTACAACCGATGGGTTCGCCTCTCTTGCCGGTGTAGCGATGGATATAGCGGAAAGCACGGCGAACGGAAGACTGCTGCTTTCCCTCGAGGGAGGGTACAACCTCGAGGCATTGAGGGAAAGTGTAAAAAAGGTTTTGCTACGCCTCAACGGAGAGATAGGTGACGTTTCTCCGGAACCACCCAGCGTCAGACGCCGGCAGGATGTCGACCTGATAATCGAAAGGATTTCGGGTGTTCAAAGGGAGTTCTGGAGCTGTTTCTAGGTAACATAAAAAAAGATATCTGTGATACCGAGTCCTGTCAAGGATCAGCCGCGAAATGGTGAACATCATTTCTAAGCAACATAAAAAAAGATAACTGTGATACCGAGTCCTGTCAAGGATCAGCCGCGAAATGGTGAACATCATTTCTAAGATCCCTTTTTCACATCCTTCCATCGAAGTACCGGCTTTCTCGCCGCTTGCACCTCATCGACCCTCGTTATTTTCACTCTCTGTGGTGCATTGTGCAGTATATCGGGGGATTTCTCCGCTTCATTAGCAATAGCTATCATTGTATCTATGAAACGATCAAGCGTTACCCGGCTTTCGGTTTCCGTCGGTTCGACCATGAGCGCCCCATGCACAACTAGGGGAAAGTAAATAGTCGGTGGGTGAAATCCGTAATCGATGAGCCGTTTCGCAATATCAAGTGTGCTGACACCGTATTTCTGCTGCTCCCTATCGGTAAAGACGCATTCATGCATACACGGTGTTTTGTATGGAAGAAAAAAATATTTCTCGAGTCTCTTACGCAGGTAGTTCGCATTTACCACCGCTGTCTGAGATACCCTCTTAAGTCCCGTTGGACCCAGGGTTCGTATATACGCATACGCCCTGACGCAGACGAGAAAATTGCCGTAAAAGCTTTTTACCCTGCCGATCGATTTTTTAAGATCGTAATCGAGGCTGAATCCATCACCTTTCTTCTCGATAACGGGCACAGGGAGAAACGAGGCGAGTGTATCTTTGACCGCAACAGGTCCGGCACCGGGACCGCCACCGCCATGCGGAGTTGAAAAGGTCTTGTGCAGATTCATGTGAAGCACATCACACCCGATATCCCCGAAGCGGACAATGCCCATAAGCGCGTTGAGATTCGCGCCGTCTATATACACAAGCCCGCCCCTTTTGTGTACTATTCCTGCAATCCTGCTTATCTCCTTCTCGAAGATTCCGAGTGTATTCGGGTTGGTGATCATGATCGCCGCTGTATTTTCGTCCATTACCGCATCGACTGCAGTAGCTTCCAGCCAACCCCCTTTCCCCGATTTAATCGGTACCGGCGTAAACCCGCACATGCTCACACTCGCGGGGTTTGTGCCGTGCGCTGTATCAGGGATAAGCACCTTCGTCCGTTTCTCCCCCCGGTCTGTAAAAAAGGCCCGTATTATAGTCATGCCGGTCAGTTCGCCGTGCGCCCCGGCCGCAGGTTGCAGCGTAACCCTGTCCATTCCGGTGATAGCAGCCAGGTACCGCTCGAGCTCGTACAGAATCTGCAAAGCACCCTGTGCAAGCTCCTCCGGTTGTAGGGGGTGGATGAAGCTGAACCCCTCGAGCTTCACGATGTCTTCATGGACCTTCGGATTATACTTCATGGTACATGAACCAAGAGGATAGAACCCGGTGTCGAGCCCGTAGTTCCACTGTGAAAGCCTCGTAAAATGCCTGACGAGTTCGACCTGGCTTATCTCTGGAAACCCTTCGAAGGCATTTCGGATCATCGATGAGGGCAGCGATTTCTTCAGCTGGGTTTCATCATTCCAGGTTTCGGGGAGCTCGACAGCGGTTCTTCCCGTCGATCCCTTTTCAAAAATAAGCGGCTCTTCTGCAAAAGCCGTTTCTTTATCCAATAAAGCGTCCACGTACTTTCTCCGGTTTTATTACTTTCAGCATTCGCTCAAGACGGCGCCCAGTAAATCGATCTCCTTCCTTGTGTTCATCTCCGTCACGTTTACCAGCAGACAGTTTGTAAGCTCCCTGTAATAAGGCGAAAGAGGCAGCCCGGGAATAATCTTCTTCTCGATTGTGTGCTGCATGAGTTTTTCAACATTCCGGTCGGTTTCGAGAACAAACTCGTTGAATGTAGGCGAATCGAACTTCAATCGGAATCCGCTGACCCCGGCAAGAACCTTTTTAGCGTATCCGGCACGCTCATAATTAAGCAGACCGACGCGTTGAAATCCCTTCTTTCCCAATGCGCTCAGGTACAGTGCAGCCGTCAGCGCACATAACCCCTGATTGGTACAGATATTCGACGTCGCCTTTTCACGCCGTATGTGCTGTTCGCGCGCGGTCAGAGTGAGCACGAACGCCCTGTTTCCCTTCCTGTCGACGGACATCCCCGCAATACGTCCCGGCATGCTGCGAACGAAATCCCTCCTGCAGGTGAGTATGCCGAGCAGCGGTCCGCCGTACCCGGGAGGAATTCCAAGGCTCTGCCCCTCGCCGCAGGCGATATCTGCATTGTACACACCGGGTGGGTTGATTATTCCGAAGGCAAGCGGCTCTGAAAACACGGCTATCAAAAGAGCGCCCTGCGCGTGCACCTCTTTTTCATACTTCCGTTGGTCTTCTAGGATCCCGAAGAAGTTAGGTGACTGCAGCACAACGCTCGATACGGATTCATCGAGCATTGCCGGGAGTTTTTCGATATCAGTTACCCCATGTTTGTCCCACGGCGCTTCGAGTATCTTCGCGTGCCCCTTCACGTACGTTTCTATCACCGCACAGTACTGTGGGTTCAAGGATCTGGACAGGATAACCGTATTTCGCCTGTTTATCCTGAGGCCCATGAGCACCGCCTCTGCGACGCTCGTTGCCCCGTCATACACCGAAGCATTGGAAACATCCATACCGGTAAGTGAGCACATGAGCGACTGGTATTCGAATATAGCCTGCAGCGTTCCCTGGCTTACCTCCGGTTGATATGGAGTATAGGAGGTATAAAACTCCGAACGCGCTGCAAGCTGGCTTACAGCCGAAGGAATATAGTGGTTGTACAGACCGCCGCCTAAAAAGGAGGAGTATTCACGCATGTGGGCGTTCTTCATGCTCAGGCCCCGCATGTGCCGAATAAGGTCAGGTTCGGCAAGCGGTTTCGGGAGATCAAGCTCTCCGCCAAACTGCAGGTCTTCCGGTATGTGTGAGAACAGGTCTGAAACATCCCTGCATCCTATAAGCCGGAGCATATCTTGTATGTCTTCATCGGTACTCGGAATATAACTCATCGATTCGCTCCCCTCATCAAACACCGGTACTATACCGCCGATCCACTTTCGGCAGAGGCCTGGCGATTCAATTAAGCCATAGTACAGGTGAATCCGCGCCGGGCATGGTCTTCAACCTTCCTCAGACTCTTTTTTCACGGACTCACCGTATGCGCCGCTGTCCATCAGTTGAGATATCTCGGATAGGTCGTTCATTTTCATTTTTACCATCCAGCCGTCGTCATAGGGAGAGAGATTGACGTATTCGGGATGCTCGATAAGAGTCTCGTTCGTCTCGACCACCTCCCCACCCACAGGTGCATACACATCCGATGCCGCTTTCACAGACTCTACGACGCCGATAGCTTCTCCCCGTTTGAGCCTTGTTCCGATTGCAGGCATTTCGACGAATACAATATCACCCAGCTGGCCCTGAGCATAATCCGTTATACCCACCGTCACCAAACTTCCGTCCTGTAAAAGCCATTCATGCTTATCGGTATAACGCAAATTTTCCGGAAACTTCATAACCGCCTCCTCTTTCGTGCACTTGAACCGCGACTCACCTTCCCAGTTCTACTTGAAATACGTATAGTATATCCTCATTGCTGTTTTCAATTTTCTTGATGTTCTGGTCTAAAATCTTACCGTCAAGTTGAATACGCGCGCAGGCGCCATCTGCTCCCTTGAAAATAATATTCTCCATTATTTCGATATTTATACCAGCGTCCCGTATAATATCAAGAACCCCGGCAAGCACCCCGACACGATTCCTGTGATGAACAGAAAGCAGCCAGCGAGCGGGTGTTCGTTCCATGAGATTCACACAGTTGGCAACCTTTCCCGTTCGGAGAAACTCCCGCAGGATACGTATGGTTTCGCCTGCAACAGCATTCTGCGCCTGCTCGGTGGATGCACCGATATGATGTGTACCGTACACTTTCGGAGAATCGGCGAGTGAGCTTTTAATCGCGCCTTCCTTAGCCGCGGGTTCTTCCGCAAAAACGTCGAGTCCGGCCCGTATTCCTTTTTCAGTAATGGCCCGCAACAATGCCCGTTCATCGACGACTTCAGCCCTCGACGTATTGATGAAACAGGCGCCTGGCTTCATCGCTTGAAAGAAGGTATCTCCAATACGCCCCGTGGTTTCCGGGGCAAGTGCAAGGTGAATCGTCACGATATCCGCATCACGGGCCAGAGCCTCAGGACTCTTTCGATAATCGATGCCGAGAAGCCGGGCCTTCTGTTGGTCAAGAGATCTGCTCCACGCAATCACATGCATACCGAACGCCCGCGCCCTTGAAATGACCTCTTTACCGATCCTGCCTACACCGACCACACCGAGCGTCCGTCCGCTGATTCCGCTCGCCTTTGAAAATTCCTTCTTGTTCCACCTCCCGTCCCTCAGCTGGATCACATTGTCCGGAATCCTCCTGTCCAGAGCAAGAATCAACCCGAACGCAAGCTCAGCAACGGCCACAGCATTTTTTCCTGGACAGTTGGCAATGTATATGCTCCTGGCCGATGCGGTTTCCACATCGATGGTATTTACCCCTGAACCGGCCCTGATAATGAGACTCAGCCCCCTGTCTGCCCTGATCATATCAGCGTTCACCTTAGTAGAACGCACGATGAGCACATCCGGCTGCTGCTTATGAAGAGCAGAGAGCAGCGAATCCCCCTTGAGAGACTGGTCATACATGGTCTCGCATCCGAGACTCTTCACCTCATCGATCTTTTCATCTGGGAACTTGTCTGCAATTAAAACCTTCATAGACATGGTTCACCTCCTTTTACAGCTTCAAAATCCCCGGTATTTTCCAAAGGTGTGCCCCTTTTATATAATCGAAGAATACCGACACACTCAGCTCGCCTCTATCTTCAGAATAGATGAACGAGCAGCCCGGACCGAAGCTTCGGTGAAAACCAGGTCGATTTTGGCGGCATTACCATGCCGGCATCGGCAACCGCAAGAAGCTCCTCCACACCCACAGGATAAAATGAAAATGCGACCCCGCCCTTTATATCGACAGACCTTTTGAGTTTTTCGGTGCTGTCCGGGCCGCCGACAAAATCGATGCGCCGGTTCTTCTTCTGATCCATAATCCCGAGTATCGGCTCCAAAAGCAGTCTCTGAAATATGCTCAGATCGAGCGCACTGACAGGATCATTCGAATTCACATCTCTTGCAGCGGTAAGGCGGTACCAGGTTCCTCCAAGATACATACAAAAAACACCCTTTTGCGGTGGTGCCGGATTCGTCGTTTCGGCTACATCGAATCGGGCTTTTACTTCTTTCATAAAATCTTTTTCACTTTGTCCGTTGAGATCGCTGACATACCTGTTGTACGAAAGTATCCTGAGCTGTTCTGACGGAAAGAGCACGGCAAGAAAAAAATTGTACTCTGCTGAAGAGTCGTCACCGCGACCAATATTTTTTTTTCTCATTTCCTCCCGCACACGGCTCGCACCTGCAGCCCGGTGATGACCGTCTGCAATATACAAATAAGGCACCTCTTTAAAAGCAGCTGCTATCTCTTCAGAATTTTCAGCCCGCCAGACCGTGTGCCGGACACCATCGACAGCAGTAAAATCATAGAGTGACGCATTTTTTCTCTCGCGATCGATCAATACATCAAGACGCCAGATCCCCCGATAGGTCATAAGCACAGGTCCTGCATGGGCAGAGAGAGCGAGCATATGCCGTACCCGGTCATCCTCCTTTTCCTTCCTGGTATGTTCGTGTTTTTTAATAATGTTACGGTCATATTCATCGACCCAGCAGCAACCCGCAACACCAGTCTGCTCATGGCCGTTTACCTGTAGCCGGTAAATATACAGGGCAGGACTATCGTCCTGAATTAGAAGATTTTTTTGCCGCAGGGTATGGAAATTTTGAGCGGCCTTCTCGTACACCGCCGGGTCGTATGGATTCATACCCTCAGGTAGATCTATTTCAGGGCGAATGACATGAAGAAAGCTGAGCGGATTCCCCTCAGCCATATTTTTCGCCTCTTCGACAGTCACTACATCGTACGGAACACTCGAAACCGCCCGTGCCTTTTCAGGCACAGGGGCAAGCGCCCTGAATGTTTTAATAGTTGCCATGGTATACCCCCGGTAGAGTATTGCTCAGCTGCTCACCACTTTTAAGTAACTTCTCGCGAAGTTACTTTATGATATCTGGTCCTGTAAAGGATCGGTTCCCCAGGGACGTATGCAACTTCTAAGGAAACCTGCTGATTATACTGGCATCGATATGTAGATGATACTTTTCTCCGATCTTTCCGGAAACGGTTTTCTCATTTTCCGAAAAGGCACTGATAATACCTATCAGAGTCCCCTCCCGTGAAAACCGGGTGTCGATATACGCCATACCGACCTGCAGCTCATCGGTTCCCTGTGCGCAGCTCGTCACCCTGCCGATAATACGCTGGCTTCTGATTTCAACCACGCAGTCACCCGTTTTCGCCAT
>Ga0315555_1000315_pt1 | contig 32841 bp, 27 predicted proteins | sample SalMarSW160380MG_FD_202113 | JGI IMG/M metagenome (GOLD analysis project Ga0315555, IMG submission 202113) | Salt marsh sediment microbial communities from the Plum Island Ecosystem LTER, Massachusetts, United States - Salt Marsh Sediment SW1603-80 ... | reverse complement strand
CTACTTCCACCAGCCGGGCGAGCGGCTGAGCCAGAGAGTGGGCGCCCACGAGCGGCTGGTCAAGCCGCTTCCGGTCCCCGGATTCAAGGGAAAGATCCCCGAGTTCCGGCCGATCGTGCCCGCCGAGATGGACGAGGAGGCGCAGAAGAAGTATGCCCCTCTGCTTTACTCCCGCGAGGAGGTCTTCGCCAAGTACGCGAGCAGCCCGTACTACCAGTACCTGTTCCAGGTCACCGAGCTCAATGCGAACAGAGGATGGAACGACGGCTGGAACTCTACGACCAGCAGCGTTACGCAGTATGACAACAGCGGCCGTGCCTGGTTCCGGGCGTGGCATATCGAACCGTACGGCGAGGAGGACGACACGGAGGCCGACGAGGAAGAGAAGAAGATCCGCTCCCTGGTGTACACCGAGGGCAAGATGCTGGGACCGCTTCGTATATACGCGAGTGTGGACCCGCCGCGGCCGTGGAAGTACAACCAGCAGCTGCCCGCCAACTACGGCAGCTTCAAGACCGCGAAGGACATCCAGGTGGTCCGCGACTGGCTGAAGGGGGCCATCCCCTGGCTCGATTCGGAGATCGCGCGGGTCAAAGCCGGCGTGCCCAAGACCAAGATCGAGAAATGGGAGCACCGCGCGAAGGCGGAGATCGATTTCTTCACCCTGTGCCTCGAGAACAACCGGTTCTATATCGACCAGTACTACCACGCGCTCGACGAGCTGCTGAAGGACAACAAGGCGAAGGAGACGTTCGCGTCCACGGCCGCGAGAAAGCCGTATATGGTGACAAGGATGCTCCTGTGCCTGAAGCAGCGCTGCGAGGAGTTTCACGAGGCTATGGGCAACCGTCCGCCGATGTACGGCGCGGAGCTGGGGAAACCCGGTTTCGACCGGTACGTCGCGGCATACACCGACTACACGATGCATCATCCGACCACCACGTGGGCCAACTTCTTCCAGCGCGGCTGGCAGCGCCAGTATTACTGGATAGTGCGCATCCCGCCGAGGCCGGGACGCGGCGGCCCGGGAAGACCGCCTCGCAAACGGCCCATACCCAGGCCTCCGATATACCAGAGGCCCGGAGGACCGGAGGGGCCGGCGTACTAGTGAAGCCGCACAGACTGCTCATCGGGGGGGCCGCCTTTCTGGCGGCCCTCGTCGCGGCGGCCGGTTCCGTACGAGCCGCCGACGGCGTCAAGCTTCCGGAGATCACGAAGAGGCCGTTCACTATCCTCAGGATCGTCCGGTACGACGGTACCACCAGCTACGAGGTCCTGAAGTCCAACGAGATGGGCATCCGGGCCCGGGAAATATACGCCGAGTATCCGATATGGGAGGAGGCGCACCGCCGGGCGCGGATTCAGTGGGCCCAGTGGTTTGCCGAGAAGATACCGGAAAACGCCGGCCGGGAGTGGGTCCTTCCCAAGCCTAAGCCGCCCAGATTCGGCTCGGTGGGCGTGTTCCAGGACGAGTTCGACGCGGAGGAAAAGGTGAAGTCGCTCAACCGGACGGAGCAAGCCAAGATGGCCCGGATCAAGAAGCAGCTCCGGCAGAACGCCAGATACAGCAAGAAGGCCGTCGCGTACCTCTCCAACCTGGAGGAGAACCGCAAGCTGCTCCGCGAGCTCATCCCGGAGGTGCACGAGGCCCTGCTCGCGCAGGACCGGGCGGTGATAACGAGGATGTCGGAGAAGAAGAAGAAAACTATCTGGAACCTGGCTCACATCGCCCAGCAGAAGGCGGAGAAGAAACTGCGCGAGAAAACGGTGGACGAGAACAAGAAGCCCGTGGAGCCGGACGTGGTGGACCTCTACAACGCGCTCCACGACGCCATCGAGCCGATCCTGAAGCGATATAAAATCAAGGAGCGGCAATGGTACATGGTGTGGGAGGACGGCTATATGAACGAGTGGTCCATCCCCAAGATCGAGGAGGAGGAGAAGATACAGATAGTCGCCGCGGAGGTGGACAAGGAACAGCCGCCGGAGGAGGCGGGGGAGGAGAAACCGAAGGATCCGGAGCAGGCGGCCGCGGAAGCCAAGAGCAATCTCGATGCTCTCGAGGGGGATATGGGCCTGGAGGACCTTGGCGACGTCAAGCTGAATACACCCCCGAAGCCGGTGAAAGAGCCCGAGAAGAAGCCTGCGGCCGAGGGGAAAGAGAAGAAAGACGAGAAAGAGCCGGAAAAGCCGGAGGAAAAGAAGGTCCTCAGGAGGGATTGGTGGTAGCATTCCGGAATGAGCACCATGAAGTTCCTGACGGCTCTCCTTCTTGTCTCTCTCGCGGCCCTCGCCGCTGACGCGCCCGCGGAAAGGCCACACTTCAGACCCGTTTCCGACCGGGACCGCACCAGGTTTCTCGAGGCGGAGACTCCGGAGCAGAAGAAGCTCCGCGCGGAGATCGCCGCGCTCGCCAAGGCCGGTACCCGAATCTACTTCAACTCGAATATCTACGGGCACGACGACATCTTTGTCATCTCCTCGGACGGCACCGGCCTGAAGCGGCTTACCAGTGACAAGGGGCACGAGCTGTACCCGCACGTGTCGCCGGACGGGAAGCGGATACTGTACGCGCGGAAGGACTTCTTCGGTGACGCGCAGATCTCCGCGTCCGATTACCGAAAGCTCAAGGAGGAGCTCACGCTCGACAGGCGCCACGTCAGGCACCTGCACAGCCTGACCTACATGATGAACGCGGACGGAACCGACTCGAAGCCGGTCGCATTCGGCAGCCTCCCCCACTGGCATCCCAACGGAAAGATATTCACGACCAGCATCGCCTACACATCTTCCCGCTGGAACGGCCGGGCCCCGACGCTGGTCGATATGGAGCACAAGCGGCAGAGGATACTGACACAGGGGAAGGCCAGCGGCTATCCCTGCTTCACCCGCGACGGCAGGTACCTCATCGCGGTGCAGGGACCGGTGCGATTCATCCCTCTCAACGAGGAGGGTACCGCCGCGGCACCCGACGGCACGGTCTCCGTCGTGCCGGCCGCTCATGATGTCGTCTGCAACATCGAGGTGTCGCCCGACAACGGATATATCGCGTACGTCGTGGACACGTACGCCCGGAAGGGCTCGTGGCTGTACTACCAGACACTGAAGGGAGCGAAGGGAGGGAAGCCGGTAAAGATGGATCTGGGATGGGAAGACCGGAGCGTCAACTACTACCCTGACTTCTCGCCGTGCGGGAAGTATCTGGTGTACTGCCATGCGGAGATGACGGACGATATCTCGTGGCAATGCAACCGATCGCAGGAGATATATATCACCCGGTTTCCGCCCGATGGGGTCAATGTCCGCATCACCTGGAACAATGCCGCCAACAAGAATCCCCACTGGGTACCGTAGGAACGGTTTCACGCTCGTTTTCGGCGGCGATACTCCCGTCGAAATCATCCGATGTCGAGAAAACGTATTCCGCCCGGTATTGCCCGCTTCCGCGAAAGGAATATAATCGTAATCTGGGTTTCTCATGCCGTTTCGTCGCGAAACGACGTTGCTGCTGCCAGATGCAAGGCATGCGACTGAGGAGCGCGAAGGCGTAGTCCTGCACTACGTCGAGAACCCCGAAGGCGCATAACGCAGGAGCTGGCGGCAGATACGTCGTTGCAGCAGGAACGGTATGAGGAATCAGGATTAATGGAGGTATATCATGGAAAAATTGCGTGTAGGCATCGTCGGAACGGGCTTCGCCGGCCGGTTTCACGTCGAATGCTTCCAGAGGGTGTACGGGGTGGAGCTGGAGCTCGCCGGCGTGACGTCCCTTCGGGAGGAGAGCCGCCGAGCATTCGGCGAGAAGCACGGCATCCCGGTCTATGACGATTTCCGGGCGATGCTGCCGGACATAGACATCCTGGACGTGTGCAGCCCCCCCAGCGTCCATGAAGAAGAAATGCTCGCCGGCGCGGAGGCCGGAGCCGGCATTATCTGCGAGAAGCCGCTCACCGGATACTTCGGGCCGCCCGACGCGGACGAGAGCTACCACGGCGACCGGGACGGCAAGCAGGAGATGCTCGATGCGGTCGTCGAGCGGCTCGAGCGGGTCGCGAAGGCGGTGCGCGAAAGCGGCGTGTTCTTCGGGTACGCCGAGAACTTCGTGTACGCCCCCAGTGTCCAGAAGGAGCGGGAGGTGATAGAGAAATCGGGTGCCCAGATCCTGCGAATGACCGGCGAGGAATCGCACAGCGGCTCCCATTCTCCGGTGTACGGCATCTGGCGGTACCAGGGCGGCGGGTCGCTGATGGGCAAGGGCTGCCATCCGCTGACCGGCATGCTGTACCTCAAACGCGTTGAGGGCATCGCCCGGAACGGCACGCCGATCCGGCCGGCATCGGTCAGCTCGCGCGTCCACCGGCTCACCGGGATCCCGGAGTATATCGACACCGGGTTCCTCCGGACCGAGTATCACGACACCGAGGATTTCGGCCTGATGCACGTGGTGTTCGACGACGGCACTATCTGCGACGCGATCACGTCCGAGATCGTGCTCGGCGGGTTGTACGACTACATCGAGGTCTTCGCCAACAACCACCGCACCCGCTGCAGGATAAGCCCGACCGGGATCGTGGATATCTACAACCCGAAGGAGGAACAATTCGAGGACATTTACCTGATAGAGAAGGCGAGCACCAAGGAGGGCTGGTCCCCCGCGGCGCCCGACGAGAATTTCACGATCGGTTACCAGGCCGAGCTGCAGGACTTTCTGACCTGCGCGGCGGAAGGTTCCGCACCGCAGTCCGACCTGGATCTCGCGATAGATACGATCGCGACGATCTATGCCGCGTACGTGTCCGACGAAGAGGACGGCAAAGACGTCGCCGTCCCCCAGATATAGAAAGCGAGTACAGAATGCACTCCGGGACGAAGACCCGAAGAAAGGAGCTGATATGAAAGCGATTATGGTGATGTATGACACCCTCAATCGGCACTTCCTGCCGAATTACGGCTGCCAATGGGTCAAAGCGCCCAACTTCGCGCGGCTTGCGGAGCTTGTCGCGACGTTCGACGTGGCCTACGGCGGGAGCCTGCCGACGATACCGTGCCGCCGGGAGATCCACACCGGCCGGTACAATTTCCTGCACCGCGCGTGGGGACCGATCGAGCCGTTCGACGACTCGATGCCGGAGATCCTCAAGAAGGCGGGAACGTACACCCACCTGGCAAGCGACGGGTACCACTACTGGGAGGATGGGGCGAACACCTACCACCTGCGCTACGGCACCTGGGAGTTCTTCCGCGGCCAGGAGGGCGACGTGTGGCAGCCGTACCTGGGAAACGAGGGCCTGCCCGAGGAGGCGAAAAGCGCCCGCTACCGCCAGGAGCTCATCAACCGGATGTACATGCCCAGAGAGGAAGACCAGCCTCAGTCGAAGACGTTCGCCGCCGGGCTGGAGTTCCTGAACCGGAACCACGCCGAGGACAACTGGTTCCTCCACATAGAGACGTTCGACCCGCACGAGCCGTACTACACACAGAAACACTACAAGGACCTGTACCCGCACGACTACGACGGCCCGCTGTACGACTGGCCGGGATACGGAGAGTTCGACAAGGGTCCCGAGGCCCTGGAGCACATCCGGTGCGAATACGCGGCGCTTGTGAGCATGTGCGACGCGAACCTGGGCAAGGTGCTCGACGCGATGGACAGATACGACCTATGGAAGGACACTCTACTCATCGTAAATACCGACCACGGCTTCCACCTGGGCGAGCACGGTTTCACCGGCAAGTGTACCATGCCGTTCTATGACGAGGTGGCCCGCATCCCGCTCTTCATATGGGACCCGCGAAGCGGCATAAAGGGCGAGCGCCGAAGCGCGCTCGTGCAGACCATCGACCTCGCGCCGACCCTCTATGAATACTTCGGCGTGGATATCCCCACCGACGTCCAGGGAAAGCCGCTGAAGGACACGGTGGCGTCCGACGCCCCGGTACGCGAGGCCGGGCTGTTCGGCGCGCACGGAGCGCACGTCAATTGCGTAGACGGCGAACACATCTACATGCGCGCGCCGGCTTCCGAGCGCAATCAGCCGCTTTTCAACTACACGCTGATGCCGACACATATGCGAACGCTTTTCTCCACAGACGAGCTCCAGGAGATAGACCTCGCCGGGCCGTTCTCGTTCACGAAGGGATGCCCGGTGATGAAGATCAAGTCGGCCGCATTCCAGCGCATCAAGGCGAACAAGTACGGCACGCTTCTCTTCGACATGAAGAGCGATCCGACGCAGGAAAACCCGGTGCAAGACGAGGCGGCTGAGAAGAAGATGATCGGCCACATGATCCGGCTCATGAAGGAGAACGACGCGCCCGCCGAGCAGTTTGAACGGCTCGGTCTCGACGCATAACGATCCCGGATGAGGATTATACAGCCCGTTCCCCGCGAGGCTCGCCGGGAATTCGTGGTCGATCTGTTCTCGGCGATCGCCACCGGTATCTACTTCGGCATGACGCTTCCCTTCGCCGGCATCATGGCCCGCCGCCTCGGGGCGACCCCGGGATGGGTGGCCGCCATCGAGGCCGCCACGCCGCTGGGCTGCCTGCTGAGCCTGTACTGGGCCACGAAGGTCCGATCGCTGGGCGCGGTGCGATCCGTCGTGCTCCTCGCCGGTATCGGCCGGGGGCTGATGATGCTGATGCCTGTCGTGGCGCGCCTCGTTCCGGAGGGGACGGCGCTCGTGGCAACGGTGTTCGCGTCGCTCCTGGTGTCGTCGCTTTCCATGCCTGCCTATACCGGGGTGATGGGCCAGGTGTACCCGAACCGCTGCCGCGCCATGATCATGGGATACGTTCGCATCGGTATGGCGTGCGCCTCGGTGATCGGGGCGCTCGTCGGAGGGGTGTGCCTCGAGCGGGTGGATCCGTTTATGTATTATGCGATCGGCGGCGCGGTCGGCGTCGTCGCCACGCTGATATTCGGCAGGATCGCCCGGGACACCCCTGCGCCGGAGGACTCGAATGAAACCCGGTTCTCCATCGGACAGTTCACCTCAATCCTCCGGGTCAACATCCCGTACCGGAATTTCCTCATCTTCTCGTTCCTGTGCGGTCTCGGCAACCTCACGGCGCTGTCCATTGCTCCGGTCTTCTGGAAAGACTGGCTCGGGATGACGCCCTCCGACGTGTCCGTCTTCGCGGCCGTCCTGCAAACAGTGAGCGTCATCACGTATTTCACGATGGGCGCGGTGATAGACCATGCACGGCCAATGTGGATGATCTCGAAGCTCCAGCTGCTGTGCGCCGTCGTTCCTGTCATCTACGTGATCGCCGCCCTCACCGGCAGCCGGTATCCACTGTTCGTCTCCTTTGCTCTCAGGGGATTCCTCCTTGCCGCGTTCAATCTCGGCATCATGAGAACGGTCATCGCCCTGGCGAAAGGAGACGATGTCTCACGTTATCAGGGGCTCTGGTCATTCGCATTCGGCATCCGCGGGCTCCTCGCACCGGTGATCGGAGTGACGCTCCTCAACCTGGGCGGCGGACCGGAGCGGATAACGGGCTATCTGATCACCTTTGCGGCCGGATTCGTCCTTATGGCGATCGGGGGCGCGCTGAGCGTGTCCCTCGCACGGCGCGCTCGTCACATGGAGAATCGCATCCTCGACCGGGAGCAGAAGGAAGAGGATGCTTCTATCTGATATAATCATGGACCTGCTGTTCCGCAACGAGGAGAGATAATGACACGCGCGCTGAATGTGGGAATCGTCGGTCTGGGACACCTTCACCCGAGGCTGTATATGCCGCTCTTCGAGTCGGTTGACGGAATCCGGGTGGCCGCCGTCGCGGAGGCGGCTGACGGCCTGCGTGATGCCTTCTGCGCCGACTTCGGCATACCCGGCTACGCGGACCTGGACGAGATGCTGGACGCGGAGAAGCTTGATATCGCCGCGATCTTCCTCCCCCACGCCGACTGCCCCGACGCGGCGGTCGAATGCGCGGAAAAGGGCATTCACCTGATGGTGGAGAAGCCGATGGCGGCAAGCGTGGACGGGGCCCAGCGTATCCTGGACGCGGCACGGGCTGCGAAGGTCAAGCTGACAATCGGCTACTGCTGGCGGCTTCATCCCGTTTCCGCGGCACTGAAGAGCATCATCCGTTCCGGCGCGCTCGGGGACATCGTGGGAGGCGAGGGCCGCTGCGCGGCGGGACGTCTCCAGCGCTACATAGACGGGCACTCCCCGTGGATGCTGAAACCCGAGATATCCGGCGGCGGCCCGATGTACAATCTGGGGGTCCACTGGATCGATCTCTTCCGCTGGCTTCTGGAGGACGAGGCCGTCGAGGCGTCCGGACGTAACGTGAAGGTGAATACCGAATATGAGATCGAGGACAATTCTTTCGCGCATCTCAGGTTCTCGAAGGGCACGATCATCGCTCTGGACATAAGTTATACCGTGCCGGATTCGTTCCCGCACGGCCGGGACCTCTACATCGCGCTCCGGGGGACGAAGGGGGTGGTCTCGTGGGCGCCGGCCTACGAAGGAGAGAAGGACGTCCTGTTCCTCTGCAGCGACGACCCGTCCGTCGGAGGAGTGAAGGAGCAGGAATACGAGCTGGAGCCCGCCGCGGGATACTCCGGCTACATGGGAAGGGAATACGTTCGGCTGTTCGTCGAGGCGATACGCAAAGACGGGGAGCCGCCCATTACCGGCGAGGATGGCGTCGCCGCGCTCCGGGCGGTCGAGGGCATATACAAGTCGGCCGCCGAGACGCGCTGGGTGGACGTCACGCTGGCCTGATCCAATAGCGGAGGACGACATTGAAGGTAGTAGTCACCGATTACATCGAAGAGAACCTGGACTGGGAAAAGGAACGGCTCTCGAAGGAGGGAATCGAGCTGGAATGTCATCAGCTCAAGTTCCGTCCGGCCGAGGAGGTGATCGAGAAGATCGGCGACGCGGACCTGGTGGTCGTCAACATGGTGAAGATGGACGCGCAGGTTATCTCCGGCATCGAGAACTGCAGGGTGATAATGCGACACGGCATCGGCTACGACAACGTGGACGTAGCAGCATGTACCAGGCACGGTATCGTTCTCGGCTACCAGACGGAATACTGCAAGGACGATGTCGCCGAGCACGCGATCGCGCTCATTCTTTCCTGCGCGCGAAAGATCGTCAGGAGCAGGAAAACGCTGGAGGACTCGAGCGACGCCGGCCAGTGGGATTTCTCCGATATATTTCCGCTCTATCGCCTGAAGGGCAAGACGCTCGGTATCGTCGGCGTCGGCCGCATCGGCAGTATCGTCTGCGCGCGCTTGTCAAGTTTCGGGTTCACGATCATCGGGTGCGATCCGTATCTCTCCGACAAGCGGATGAAGGATCTGGACATCGAATTCGTGGACCGGCACACGCTGTTCTCCCGGTCGGACTTCGTGACGGTTCACACCCCGCTCAACGACGAGACCCGACATATCGTGAATGCGAAAACACTGGGGCTGATGAAGCCGACCGCGTACGTGATAAACACGTCGCGCGGCCCGATGGTGGATACCGACGCGCTCGCCGACGCGCTGAAGAGCGGCACAATCGCCGGGGCGGCGATAGACGTGTACGACGTCGAACCGCCGCCCCCGGATTTTCCTCTCTTCGGCATTGAGAACGTCATTCTCACCCCACATACCGCGTGGGCGTCCCACGAATCCGGCTGGGACATCAGAAAGAGCATTGTCGAGGACATCATCGCCTGCGCCGGCGGCGGTCTGCCGAAGTACATCGTTAACAAGGAGGTATCGGAATGAGCATTGCGAACGTGAAGGGGAGACTGCCGGGTCCGAAGGGCAGGAAGCTCTTCGAGAAGTGGCACAGATACGAAGCGGACGTCACCGGGTTCCAGGCGCCCGTTGTCTGGGAATCGGCACGAGGGTGCGTGGTCACCGACGTGGACGGAAACACATTCATAGACTGGACGTCCGGCGTGCTCGTCACGAATGTCGGACACTGCCATCCGAAGCTCGTCGCGGCGGCGCGCGAGGCGGCCGGAAAGATACTCAACAACTACGAATGTGCGAACACGTACCGGATCAAGGCGGCCGAGCGTCTGGTGAAAGCGCTCCCCCGGCACCTCAACCGGTGCTTCTTCCTCACGACCGGGAGCGAGACGACGGAGGCCGCGGCGCGCCTGATGAAGCGAAAGACGGGCAACTACGAGATTCTCTGCTTCTACGGCGGCTTCCACGGGAGAACGATACAGGCGGCGTCCATGGGCGGCATGGCCGGCACCAAGCGGGGTTTCGGCCCGAGCGTGCCGGGTTCGATCCGCGCGCCGTACCCGTATCCGTACCGGGATGACCTGGGATTCTGCGAAGACGGTCCGAAGTTCACGAAGTATTTCGACCACCTGGACGCGGTGGTGCAGGCGAATTCTACCGGGAACCTGGCCGGCGTGATCGTCGAACCGTACCAGGGCGCGGCCGGGTTCATATTCCCTCCGAAGGGATGGCTGAAGCGGCTTGAGCGGTGGACCCGCGACCGGGGAATGCTCTTCACGCTGGACGAGGTGCAGGCATCCTACGGACGGACCGGGAAGATGTGGGCTATGGAGCACGAAGGCCTGAAGCCGGATATCGTCTGCATCGGAAAGGCCATCGGCTGCGGCGTCCCCGTGGCGGCCGTCGCCGCGACGGCCGATGTGTTCTCCTGCCTGAAGAAAGGGGAGATGTCGAGCACGCTGGGCGGCAACCCGATGGCGAGCGCCGCGGTGCCGGCGATACTCGACATCATGAAGGAGGAGAAGCTCCCCGCGAAGTCCGCCCGCATGGGCACCTACATGAAGAAGAAGCTACAGGTGATCGCCAGGAAGGCAAAACATCTGGGCGACGTGCGCGGGATGGGCCTGGTGATGGGCCTCGAGATCGTGAAGGACAAGAAGTCGAAGGCGCCCGCCCCGGAGCTCATCCGGCCGATTATCACCAAGTGCGCTCAGAACGGGCTTCTGGTCGGCTCGGTCGGGCTCTACGGCAACGTGATACGCGTGGCGCCGCCGCTGGTGATTACCCGGAACGAAGCGGACGAGAGCCTGGCCATCATGAAGAAGGTCCTGACGGGGCTGTAACATTGAGAAGCGAGATTCGCAACGCTGTTCAGACACACCTCGCCGGGACGCAGTCGTTCCTGTGCGACCTGCTGAGGTTCCCCTCCACGTCGGGCGAGGAGACCGAGGCGATGGAATTCATCGCCGACAGCTTCTCCTCCCTCGGTACGGTCGAGAAGGTACCGCTCTCCAACGATCTCCTGTCCGACCCGGACTACAGCTCCCCCATTCCCGGTCTGACGTACGACGGCCGGTCCAACGTCCGCGTCAGGCGGGACGGCGGCGGCGGGAGATCGCTCCTGCTTAACGCGCACATGGACGTGGTGCCGCCGTCCGAGGGCATGACGGACCCGTGGACCGGTCGCGTCGAGGACGGCACGGTGTACGGCCGCGGCGCGTGCGACGCCAAGGGGCAGGCCGCGGCGGCGTTCCTCGCGCTCAGCGCACTGAACGACGTCGGGACGCCGGGAAACGTCACGGTACACTTCGTCGTCGAGGAGGAAAACGGAGGCAACGGCACGCTGGCGATGATCCGGGGCAACGACCGGGCGGACGGCTGTATCGTGATGGAGCCGACGGACGGTGTCGTATTCACGTCGATACGCGGCGCGGTGTGGTTCCGACTGACGCTTCACGGCAGGGCCGGACACAGCGGGCAGGCCGGCGAAACGAAGAGCGCGCTTCTGATGGCGCGCGATGCGATAGGCATCCTGGAGGAGTATCACGCGAGCCTGCTTGCGGCATCCCGCGGCCTCGAGCTGTTCGATCCGTATCCGAATCCGATGCCTCTCACCGCGGGAAAGCTCAACGCGGGACGATGGCCCGCCTCAGCCCCGAGCGAGGCGGTGCTGGAGGGAGTCCTCGGATTTCTCCCCAACAAGACGAAGGAAGAGGTGGCCGGGGAGATGAAGAACGCCCTGGTCGACGGCGATCTCTCCCCCGAGGAGTTCGACCTGGTGATGACATACATGCACGACTGCAGCGTGCTCGCCCCCCGGCACGATCTCCCGCAGGGGCTCCTGGCCTCGGCGGAGGACGCCGGAACGCCCCTCGAGATCGGCGCGATGACCGCGTCGTGCGACGCGTGGTTCTACAACAACATCCTCGGGATCCCGACCGTGGTGTACGGTCCCGGCACCCTCAAGGTGGCTCATTCGAAGGATGAACACATCCGGATGGCCGATATCGCGACGGCCGCCAAGGTGCTCGCCGGATTCATATCGGACTGGGGGAAGGAATGAAAGCTCTCGTAAAGACACAGAAAGGGGTCGGCCACGTCGAGGTGCGGGACGTACCGGAACCGGGCCCGAATCCCGGTGAGGTGAAGATCAAGATCGAAGCGTGCGGCGTATGCGGAAGCGACATACACGTGTGGCACGACTCGTTTCCGTACTGGCCCCCGGTCATTCTCGGCCACGAGTTTACCGGCACGATCGTCGCGCTCGGACTCGACTGCAGGAGCTTCAGGGAAGGAGAGCGGGTGGTCGCGGAACCGCACACCAGAGCGTGCGGGGCGTGTTACCTGTGCCGCACCGGCAACATACAGATATGCCCGGAGAAGCGCTCCCCGGGCTGGGGCATCGACGGCGGCATGGCGGAGTTCATCTGCTACCCCGAGAACCTGCTTCACCGGATACCGGACGATATGAGCTGGGACCAGGCGGCGGTGGTGGAACCGACTGCGAACGTGGTAACAGACCTGCTGGAGAGAACGGGCGTCACGCCGGGTGATTTCGTTGTGGTGCAGGGACCGGGACCGATCGGCTTGATGGCGGCGATGGCCGCGCGCGCTGCCGGCGCGCGGGATGTCGCGATTGTCGGCACGCCGGGCGATGTGGAGCTTCGATTCAAGACGGCCCAAGAACTCGGATTGAGCAATCTCATTAACATCGGAGAAACGGATCCGGTGGAGGCGATACTCGAAATGACGGGCGGCACCGGGGCGGACATCGTCGTCGAGTGCAGCGGCGCCCCGAAGGCAATACCGGTGATGGCGGACCTGGTGAAGAAGCGCGGCAAGGTCTGCGTGATAGGGCTCACCGGAAACAGGGAGGTGACGCTTTCCTGGGACAAGTTCGCGTTCAAGGCGGTGGACGTCTCGTTCTGTATGTCCACGTTCTACACGTCTTGGGACCGGGCGATAGATCTCATACACCGGGGACTCATCCAATCGGAGAGGCTGATCACCCACCGGGAGCCGCTCGACAACTGGGAACAGGTATTCAGTGACATAGTCGATCTCAAGGCGCTCAAGGCGCTTCTCGTTCCGTAGAAAGGAAGAAGAATGGCAGCCGCTCTCGGCTTCGGAATCCTGGGAGCGGGGCTCGTCGCCCCGTTCCACGCCAGGTCGGTGAAGGACTGCAGCGGCGGAGACCTGCTCGCGATATGCGACGTGGACAGGGAGCGGGCGGACACATTCGCAGCCGAGTACGGCATCAATGCGTATTACGATCTCGCCGAGATGCTGGCCGACGAGACGATCCACGTGGTGAACGTCGCCACCCCCAACCACCTGCACCACGACGCGGTGATCCAGGCGGCGGAAGCGGGCAAGCACGTCATCACCGAGAAGCCCCCCGCGATGACGCTGCGGGAAACCGACGAGATGATCGAGGCGTGCCGCAAGGCAAACGTGAAATTCGGCTGCACCGTCCAGTGCCGGGTGCGAAAGGCGATCCAGGCGATGAAGAACGCCGCGGATTCCGGCCGGTTCGGGAAGCTGCTTCACGCCGACGCGTACATGAAGTGGTTTCGATCCACCGAGTACTACAGGAGCGACGCGTGGCGAAGCCAGAGGAAGAGCGGCGCGGGCGTGACGGTGCAGCACGCGTTCCATTACATCGATCTCATCCAGTACGTCGCCGGGCCCGCGGCCAGGGTGCAGGCCCGGATGACGAACCTGGCCCATCCGGACATATATATAGAAGATACCGTGCTCGCCTTCATCGATTTCGCCAACGGGGCACAGGGCGTGGTGGAGGCGTCCACCGCGCTGTGGCCGGGCACCGACGTGCGTATCGAGATAAACGGCGCGGACGGCACCGCCATCATGGTCGGGGAGCGAATGACGGAATGGAAATTCCGTGACGAGCAGCCGGAGGATGCCGAGATACGCTCGATCGGCGACGCGTCACAGGCCACCGCGGCCGGCGGCGCGGCCGACTTCGGCCACGCCGACCATCAGGTAGTCGTCCAAGACATGGTGGGCGCGGTACGGGAGGACCGGGAGGTGGTGATCCCTGTCAGCTCGGTCCGCCCGACGCTCGAGATCGTGCTCGGAATGTACCAGTCCGCCGCGCGCGGCGTCCCGGTGGATCTTCCGGTCCAGGACGACGATTCCATCTGGCAGGAGTAGAACCATGCTCGCGTTCCCCGAAGGATTTCTCTGGAGCACCGCGACCGCCGCGTATCAGATAGAGGGCGCGTGGAACGAGGACGGCAAGGGCGAGTCCATATGGGACCGGTTCTCCCACACGCCGGGCAAGGTGAAGAACGGCGACACCGGCGATGTCGCCTGCGATCATTATCACCGATTCCGGGACGACGTGGCGTTGATGGCGAAGATGAACCTGAATGCGTACCGGTTTTCCATCGGCTGGTCGCGCGTTCTTCCCGAAGGCACGGGAACGCCCAACGAGAAGGGCATCGCATTCTACGACGAGCTGGTGGACGCACTCCTTGACAACGGTATCCGTCCGCTCGTCACCCTGTATCACTGGGACCTGCCTCAGACGCTCGAAGACAAGGGAGGGCTGCAGAACCGCGACGCGCCCCGCTGGTTCGCTGATTACGCGCGGCTGATGGCCGAACGATTGGGCGACCGGGTGAAGGACTGGATCACGCTGAACGAACCGGTCTACTGCTACTCGGGATACATCCAGGGAAACATCGCGCCGGGGATAAGAGACCGTGCGGCGGGCATGGCGGTGGCCCATACGAACAACCGGGCGCACGGGCTGGCGAAACGCGCTCTCAAGAACGCGGGAGGCGACGGCACCCGGGTCAGCGCGGCGCTCAACATGAGCGACCTGGCGCCGGCAACGGACTCGCCCGAGGACGCCGCGGCGTGCGAGCGGGTGAAGGCGAAGAAGATACTCCTCTTCCTCGATCCTATGATGAAAGGCAAGTACACCCGGCCCGTCCTCGACGCGCTTCCGGAGCTGGGACCGCATATCAGGCCGGGTGATGAAAAGGACTTTGACGCCCCGATGGACTTCCTCGGACTTAACTTCTATCACCACGTGAAGATAAGTGATTCGCCGGTGAAGCCGGCCAAGCTCGCGCCGGGAGTGGCGCCCGCCTACGATCAGGATGCGAAGAAGGGCGAAGCGGCGGAAACACGCTCCGACCCGGAAGGACTGTACCGCCTCCTCACCTGGCTGTACCGGGACTACGGGCAGCCCGAGATCATCGTCACGGAAAACGGAATGTCACGGCCGGAGGACGCCGTCGCGGACGGGCGCGTCGATGATCGGCCCCGGATCGATTTCTACCGGAGCCACCTCGCCGCGGCGCATCGCGCGATACAGGATGGCGTGAATCTCACCGGCTACTGTGCGTGGAGCCTGCTCGATAATTTCGAATGGGGAAGCGGCTTCGGACCCCGCTTCGGCCTGGTGCACGTGGACTACGACACGCAGAAACGCACCGTGAAGGACAGCGGACGCTGGTACGCCGAATGCGCCGAGCGCAACGGCATCAATGGTGGAACAGCCTGATCCCCGAGTGCACCATCACCATTCCGTGCTCGTCGGCCGCCGCGGCGGTGGCGTCGTCACGCACCGCCCCGCCGGGCTGAAGGACGTACTCCACCCCGCTCTGCTTCGCGCGATCCAGGCTGTCGCGGAACGGGAAGAACGCGTCGGAGCTCAGGCTCACCCCTTTGAGTGATCCCAGCCACTTCGCCTTCTCGTCGGCGGTCAGCTTTGCGGGCGGATTGTCGAAGCACGCCTTCCACTGCGCGTCCTCGGCAGGTGACAGCCCGTCACGCAGGTAGAGATCGATGGCGTTGTTCCGCTCGGCGCGGCCGACGTCCTTCCCGAACTCCAGCTTGAGCACCTTGGGGTGAAGGCGCAGGTACCACAGGTCCGCCTTTTCCCCGGCGAGCCGAACACAGTGGATGCGCGACTGCTGGCCGGCGCCGATGCCTATCGTCTGGCCGCCCCACGCGTACGTGACCGAGTTCGACTGGGTGTACTTCACCGCGATAGTCGCGATCAGGAGATCCAACTGCGCCTCCTCCGGGATGTCCTTGCGCTTCGATGCGATATTTTCCTCCCTGAAGAGGTCCTTCGTGATCTTCCCGTCGTTGCGGGGCTGTTCGAACCACACCCCGTGGAGGTCCCGGGTCTCCGCTCCCTTCGCTTCGAAGGACGGGTCCATTTCGACTACCTTATACTTGCCGTCCTGCTTCTTCCGGAGTATCTCCAGCGCCTCCGGCTCGTACCCCGGCGCGATCACGCCGTCGGAGACGTCCCGCGCCAGCAGCTTCGCCGTCGGGACGTCGAGCGTGTCGCTCACCGCGGCCCAGTCGCCGAATGAAGAGAGCCGGTCCACCCCCCGCGCGCGGGAATAGGCGGCGGACACGGCCGAATGCTCGATCCCCTCCGCAAAGCACGACTTCTTCAGGTCGTCGCTCATCGGAAGGCCTATCGCCGCGCCCGCCGGGCTGACGTGCTTGAAGGACGCGGCCGACGCCCTGCCGGTCGCCTCCTTCAGCTCCTTCACCAGGAGCCACGAGTTCATCGCGTCCAGAAGATTGATGTATCCTGGCGAGCCACTCAGCACCTCGAAGGGAAGCTCTCCCTCCTTCGCGAACACGCGCGCCGGTTTCTGGTGGGGGTTGCATCCGTATTTCAGCTCCAGATCCTTCATCGCAGGCTCCTTTTTATGCTCGCGCTCAGAGACGTCGAAGAAACGTTGATTGTAATCAATCCTCGCGGTTTGGCAAGACCGTTCAGAAGGCGAACTCAGTCGTTTTCGTCGAACGCACCCTCGATGGCGGGAACCTTCTCTGTCGGGCCGCCAATGCTCTCCGCGCTGAGCGGCTTGCCGATGTACGGCCAGCCGTACGGCCGCCCCCAGTCTGCCACCGGCATGCGCCACTGCGTGCCGATAGACCCGGTGAGGGGCTCCTTCCAGAAGGAATCGTTCACGTGACCGTCCAGGTGCGCGACGTTGAACCGAAACTTTCCCTCCGCGGTCTGACCGACGCCGAAATGGCCGACGTACGTGCGGTCGTGCCCGCTCCAGCTCTTCCGCCCCACCACCCAGTCGGCGCCGAGCCACACGGAGGGCTTATGCGAGCTGTTCACCGCCCGGCTGTTGGTGTTCCACCGGCACGGCTCTTCGGCGCGCCAGCTGTCGCCGTCGGCGGCGACGCCGTATTCGGCAGCGTAGGCCGGGTACACGTGACCGGAGGCCCGGCTCGATCGGTACTGCGCGCATCCGACCTCGTGGAGAAAGAGCGCGTAGCCGAAGTTACCGAGATACCGGACGATCTTGTCCCGTTCCTGCTCCGTGCCCGCCCAGCCGTACTGGTCGAGCCAGCTGAAATTCCAATTCCTGTTCTTCACGATCGGACACCAGAATATCTCGACGTTGAGGTACAGACCCGCAGTCCGGGGCTCGCCGACCCAGCGACTCAGATACCCGGTGGCCCCGGACCAGTCCAGCCCTCCCGTGCGCGGCCCTTCCACGAGCTGTGTCACGAGATACTTGCCGGCCTGGTTGTTGTAACTGGTGACGCACCCCATGCCGCCTGTCTTGCGCCACGCGCTGGGCGTGCCGGTACAGCGGCTCTGCCCCTCCGGAAACCTTCCCCTGTTCGCCGCCGTGTACGAGATGCAGCCGATGGCGATCTGACGCAGGTTGCTCTTGCACACGGTGAAGTACGCGTATTCGCGCGCGCGAGCCAGGCCGGGAAGGATCATCGAGGCGAGCAGCGCGACGATCGCGATGACCACGAGGAGTTCTATTAAACTAAAGCCTGTCCGCGAATTGCAGGTCGGCTTCAGCTCATAGACCAAACCGTGCGTGAACTTTTCGCTCACACGGCTTTCCATCCGGGATTCTTCATGCGGCATTCGTCGAATTTCAGATAAGGCTCGGCACATAGCACAATCCCTTGTCATAAAAGAAGGAGTCCGGCCATTTTCTTCCGCGCGTACGTTTGCGCTGCTTCCGTCGCCGCCAGAAGATACGAAGCTGTGCACATGTGTACTCTGCCAGCGCACGGGATGCTATGTACGAATTGCCAATCCTAAAATAATTGGCCCATCCGCAAAGCTTGCGGTTCACATCCTTTATCACCTCTTCCAGATGAATCCCCAGCGGATATTTCTTCACGGTTTCCTTTATCCGCAGACGAATCGCCTTCATGCTCTTCGCCCGTGGGTATTTCACTCTCGCCAACCGTTTCTTTATCGCTGAGTATCCTTCCCGGAATGTGAATCCCAGAAAGTCGAACCCTTCCCGTACCTGACCCACCTTCGTCTTCTGTTCGTTCAGCTTCAATCCCAACTCTCCCAGGATTGCCGCCACCTTCCGCAACGCGCGCTCCGCTTCCTCCCGGCTGCGGCACAGTACCACCATATCGTCCGCATATCGGATAAGTTTCCCGTCTCTTTCATCCCACCGGCTGTCGAACTCGTGCAGGTATACATTACTGAGAAGCGGCGAGAGCACCCCACCCTGGGGGCTTCCCGTGGCCTGGTACTTCACCTTCCCATCTTCACATATTCCCGCCTTGAGCCATTGCCGAATGAGATGCAGAACGCTCCGGTCCGTTACCCGTTTGCGCACGCACTCCATCAAACGATCATGCGGTATCGTATCGAAGTAGCTCTCGATATCCACGTCCACCACCCATTTGCGGTAGTTGATGTGCTTGTGCACTTCTTCTACCGCCTGCTGTGCCGAACGCTTCGGTCGGAATCCATACGAGCATGGAAGAAAGCCCGCCTCGTAAAGCGGCTCAATTATCAGTTTTACCGCCATCTGGACCACCCTGTCCCTGACGGTCGGTATCCCCAACGGCCGCTTCTTTCCCCCATCCTTCGGGATGTACACCCGTAGGATGTTCGACGCACGGTACTCTCTCTCCTCAAGCTCTTCTCGGATTTCCTCCAGGAATCGGGCCACCCCGTACTCCTTGATCCATTCGATGTCCTTATGATCCACCCCACCGCTGCCCTTCTTGCGCGATACGCGCCTCCAGGCCTCCTTCAACACATCTTCTCTCATGACCTTGTCGTACAACAGCCGAAACCTTCTCCTCCTGTTCTTCTTGGCCGCACAATACAGCTTCCTCTGGAATGTCCTGACCCACTTTTCCGGTTTGTTCATGGCCTTTTGGGCATTCAAACCAGGCCTCCACATTCCTTCGGGAGCATTCCCGAACTGATGGCCCTTCGCATAAACAAGGTTATGTTGTCCTTGTCATTCCGGCTACTATGGCCATCTCCGACTCTCTGCACGGCCTCACCACGGCTTTCTGCCTTTCGCGTTATACCGGGGCTTATCCCAAGACGTTCTTTCATTCCTGGACACTTCGGGGAACGTCTCCCTTGGCACCCTTGGTTGTTTACGGGGACAACCCCTTCAAATCGTCTTAACCACTCTTCCTGTCGGAACCGTACAGAGCCTCCCCAGTTGCTCGAAGAAACTTTCAACGCATGCCGCCGCCTTTTACACCGTCGGGTCATCAGGTGCTCTCGCCCATTTTCTTCCCTGATGATGGCAGGCTTCTCCCATAGAACGGAGGATCGCCTCCCGATGACTCCGGCTCTGTCAGCTATACTCGCCGGCTCTCCTTTACGATGCCTACGGTCGTTCGTCTTCCTACGGCCTGCGTCTTTGCCTCGCCGCCCCGGCTGACTACGAGTCATCTGCCATGCGGCAGACTCCCCTCCTGGCGACTTTGTCACTGCGCATCGGGTCTCCCCGGCAGTCAGGCTACCTACCTGAATTGGGCAATTGGTAGGATCGGAACTTCGCATCCGATTAGTTTCCCCTGCCTTGTCTGGGCACACGCTCTATGAGGGAGAATCCACGGGATTGGCGGATCTTCGATACGGTACAGAGCTTCATAGTGTTCCACTATACCTCTACGACCGGAGACGGGCAAGAAGGAATCCGATTGTCAGGACAGGAGCAGCGTGAGGACGAAACAGGCGCCGTCCCCGCCGCTCTCGTGAAGACGGAGATCCCCGCCCATGCTGCGGGCCAGCCGGCGGCTCAGCGCGAGTCCCAGGCCCACCCCCGGTGCGGAATCAGCGGCATCGCTGGCCGACTTGCTGAACGGCCTGAAGAGCCTGCGCGCATTCCCCCCCGCGATGCCGGGTCCGTGATCCCTTACCGTCACGGACGCGGTCCCGTTCGAGAAACGGGCGTCGATATGTATCCTCCTGTCGGAGGCGGAGGCGGCGTACTTACAGGCGTTGTCCACCAGATTGAAAAGGATCTGATCCACGACCGAGACGTCGGTCCTGACCGTCCTGCTCAGAGAGCTCTCATCGGCATCCACGACGACTTCCATGCCGGCCTGCTCGGCACGCTGGGCAAGATGATCCCTCAGCCGCTCGATCAGCTCTCCTATCGTGACGTGCTCGATCCGGCCGATCGTGCGGCGCTTTTCCAGCCGGGCATAGGAGAGCACGTTCTCTACAAGGTGACTCAGCCTCTCCGATTCGGTGCAGAGCGTCTTGAGGTATTCCCTGCGTTTCTCCTCCTCCTTGACCATCCCTCTCTCGAGCATCTCGGAGTACATTCGAAACGTGGTGAGCGGCGTGCGAAGCTCGTGCGTCACCGCAGATACGAACGCCCCCCGCCGCTCGCTCAGGGATATCGTCCCGTAGAGGAGCAGGCCGACCGCTCCGGCCCCGAGGAGCACGCAGGCCCACGATACCAGAAGGGAGAGCCGCACCGGAGACATCCACGGGATGGACTGGATGGGAACCGGGCCGGGAACCAGCCTCACCGGCAGCGCCGCAAGCATTCTCTCATCCCCTTCGTCCGGCGAGGATCTGACGGGTTCCAGGTCGGCGTCCGGCAGCAGGTCCCTGACGAGATCGAACATCCACGCCTTCGTCGCTTTCCAGTCGAGCCAGCACCCCTGTATGAACTTCCGCTCGGTCACCGACACCCGTCGGGCCAGGAGCAGGATGTCGCCGACCCAGAGGGGCACCATCACCCCCTCCCCGTAGCCGGAAGGGATAACGATGGCCTCCTTCATCCGCTTCTGGGCAATAATCGGATTATTACCCTGGTACGTGTTGGGAGCGTTATATATCGAGTCGTTCCGGGCCATCCTTTCGATCTGCCCTTTTACTATCTGCTGTTGCGTCTGAGCCTCATACTGATCGTACAGGCCTTGACTGAATTGGGAGAGGACCGACTGCTCGCCGGGGGGGGGCGCCGGCTGACCATCGACCCTGTTGTCGGCCCTGCTCCGGTTCTGGTCGGTCGCATCGGCAAGATTCAGAGCGGTCCTGATTTCGTCGGAGAGATTCAGTGCGACGCGAACCGGCGCCTCCTCCTTCGGGAGAGACGCCAGGAGGTCCTCTCTGGTAACCAGATCCCGGAGCTTCGCAAGACGTGCGACGGGAACGCTGAGCTCTTTCTCGGTTATGTATCCCTCCAGGGCGAGCTTCCGCATCCTGCCGGTCGGCGCCTGGGGTGACGAGAGAGTGCCGTCGGCCTCGAACTGGAAGTACAGAAGGACGAAATCCGATTTCTGTGTCAGGAGCGGTGAGGGGACTGTGACTCCGACGCGCTTGCCCTTTCTGGCCACCGGTGTGTACGCTTTCTCGGCGGGATAGAAGGCGGTGTAGGCGAAGTGCGGACGGGCGGTTTCCTGGGCTATGACAGGAGCCAGGGCTGAATCCATGCGCCAGAGGGCGAGCCGTACGTTCTCCTCGAGAACGGCTCTCTGCTGGGCTTCGACCTGCGCGCGCTCGAGCTGCAGCACGGTGAGGCTGATCCACCCCATGGCGGCCAGCACCACCGCCAGGCATATCCCGAAAACGACCCAGGTCCGGGCGAGACGCATCAGCCGGCTTCCCCCGATACCTCGAAAACGTACCCCTTGCCTCTCACGGTCCGAATGACGACGGGATGCCCGGAATCGTCCTTGAGCTTCTCCCGCAGGCGTGCGACATGCATGTCGATGGTACGGGTCTCGATGCGTTTCGGATCGACCCGCCAGACACGAGAGAGTATTTCCTCCCGGGAGATGACCCGGCCGGGACTGCAGGCAAGATACCGCAGAAGTTCCATCTCTCGTTCCGACAGCTCGACGCGCTCGCCGTCGTGGTACCGTATCTCACGCCGGCCGAAGTCCGCGACACCGCAGGGAACCTTTATTTCGGAAACGTCGGACGGACGCTCCGGGGAGCGCCTGAGCACCGCTTCGACCCGGGCAAGCAGTTCGTTCACGCTGAATGGCTTGACGACGTAATCATCCGCGCCGAGGAGGAGGCCTTCGATACGATCGGACTCCGCGCCGCGGGCGGTCAGGACGATGACCGGCATCGTCGGGCGGGCGCTTCTGACCTCACGCAGAATATCCAGGCCGTCGCGGCCCGGCAGTACCAGATCGAGCAGAATCAGGTCGCAGCCGACCTTTATCGCCCTGTCAAGACCGTCGTTTCCGTTGTCCGCTTCGAAGGTTTCGTAGCCCTGAAAGCGAAGGGCGTCCACGATACCCCGGCGAATCGCCTTGTCGTCCTCGACAACGAGAACCTTCCGCTTCTTCATCTCCCCATGCCCTCCGAACGGCGCTTCATGCGTATACTATACTCAAGATGCCCGTTTCAGAACAGACCGGGCCGCTCCCCTGGACGCATCGAGACCGAGGAATTCGCTGCCCACAGGACTATACGGCTCGGAACCGGCACCGACCGTAACGGTTCTGTAAAACCGGCCTCGTGAATGCGCGGGATTCGGTTGCAGAAACCGGCTCGATGACGTAGCATGGCCCCCGGGAGGAGGCGCTATGTCCAAGCAGATACTCATCGTCTATCACACGCAGTCAGGGAACACTGAAAAGGCGGCTATGGAGGTGGCTGACGGGGTCCGTTGCGTCGATGGCGCGGAGCCGGTCGTGAAGCCGGCCGCCGACGCCGGCACGGAGGACCTGCTGTCCTGCGACGCGGCGTGCTTCGGCACGCCCGACTACATGGCCTACATGGCCGGGCTGCTCAAGGATTTCTTCGATCGGACCCAGGGACCCGTCGATAAGAAGAACAGCGGCAAGCCGTACGGCGTGTTCATGACGTACGCCGGCAAGGGCGGCGGCGCGGTGGAGAGCGTGCGGATAATGTGCCGGGCCCTCAGAATGGAAGAGGTGGCCGAGCCGGTGCGGGTGAAGAACGCACCCGATGAGGAAGCGGCGAAGGCGCTGCGGGCGCTTGGCGCGGCCGTGGCCCGGGCGGCGCTGCAGGAGTAGTTATGCCGTGGTACCAGGCCTGGGGAATCGGAGCGGTGTACGTGCTGGCGGGACTTCTGTGCCTCGCGGGCGTGATCCTCTCGTGCGTATCCCTTTCCGGCACCTGGCTGGTCGCGGGGGCGACGATTCTCATCGCACTGGTCCGGGAGGACCCGTTCCCCGGCTTCTGGACGGTGGCGATATTCCTCGCTATAGCCGGCCTCACCGAGGCCTTTGAATTCTTCGCGGGCGCCTGGGGCGTCACCAGCCGCGGCGGATCGAAGTCCGCCGGTGTCGCGGCCGTGATGGGCGGAGTGTTCGGCATCTTCGTCGGCGCGCTCATCCCGATACCGCCGCTCGGCAGCCTAATAGGCATGCTCGCTGGGAGTTTTACTCTCGCCTACGTCGTGGAGAGATGGCACATGAAGAAGATGGGGGACGCGGCCAACGTCGCGTTCGGCGCGGTGCTCGCCCGCCTTGCCATGATACTGGTGAAAACGCTCGTTACGCTCGGCATGGCGGGGTATCTCTTCATTCGGATGGCGGTCGAGGGGTAGCACATGGAAGAGAAGGTCCGTCACAGCTTCATTGGGTGGCTTTTCGAGTCCCCGGCGGAGAACCTGGGCAAGGGGGTTCTCTTGCCGATCGCGCTCCTGGCCGGACTCGTGGCGGTCCTCGTCTACACGCCCTCGACCCCGGTGACGACGAAGGACGGAAAGACCGTCGTGTCCTACTGGGAGAAGTGGAGTGGGTTCGAAGGGGACGCGATCAGGCACGCGGTGGACGCGTTCAACAGGAAACACGACAGCGTGCATGTGGATCTGGTCCTGCAGGGCGATATTGTGGAGAAGGTGAGGATCGCGACGGCGGGAGGTGACCCGCCGGATCTGGCCGGATTGTATTCGTTCGACGTTCCCGTCTTCGCCAGCCAGAACGCGCTGATGCCGCTCGACGATATGCTCGAAGAAGCAGGGATCGGACCGGACACGTACGTCCATGCGTACTGGCGACTCGGCGTGTACCAGGACACGGTATGGACGCTTCCCACCACCCCTTCCACCTGGGCGCTTCACTGGAATAAGAAGCTCTTCCGCGAGGCCGGGCTGGATCCGGAACGTCCCCCGAAGACGATACAGGACCTGGACGAGTACGCGAAGAAGCTCACCAAGATCGACAAGGATGGACATCTGATTCAGATCGGGTTCCTCCATACCGAGCCGGGCTGGTGGAAGTTCTCGTGGGGATACTGGTTCGGCGGCCGGCTCTGGAACGGCAAGGATGCGCTCACCGCCAACAGCCCGGAGAACCTGAAGGCGATGGAGTGGGTGAAGAGCTACGTGGACAAATACGGCTCCAAGGAGCTGGACCGATTCAAGAAGACATTCGGCGGCTTCAGCTCGGCGGACAACGCGTTTTTCACCGGCAAGGTCGCGATGGAGATCCAGGGGGTGTGGATGGGCAACTTCATCAAGATGTACGCGCCCAAGGATTTCGAATGGGGAGCGGCGCCGTTTCCCGCGGCCGTCCCCGGGCTGAGGAACGTGACCGTCGCGGAGGCCGACGTGATAGGGATTCCGCAGGGCGCGAAGCATCCGAAAGAGGCCTTCGAGTTCATCAAGTTCATGGCGACGCCCGAGGGGATGGAGATCCTGTGCCGCGGCCACGCCAAGAACTCGCCGCTCAGGAACACCTCGGCCGACTGGTACACGACGCACCCCAACCCGTTCGTCAAGGTGTTCACCGACCTGGCCGAGAGCGAAAACTGCCTGCGCACGCCCCCGATAGGGATCTGGCGGGAGTACAACGTGGCGTGGCAGAGGACGTTCGACGATGTCTGGGCCGGTGCGAAGGAACCGAAGCAGGCGCTCGACGAACTGCAGGAAACGATGCAGAGACGCTTCGCGCACGAGCTGACGCGAGCGAAGGCCCTCGGGATAGAGCTGGAATCGGGAGAATAGGAATGACGCTCAGGGAGAAGATAGAGGCGAAGAACGGGCTGCTCTTCGTTTCTCCGTGGATCATCGGCTTCGGGGCCTTCGTCGCCTATCCCATACTCGCGTCCCTCTACTTCAGCTTCTGCGATTATTCGGTGCTTTCGCCGCCGAAATGGGTCGGGCTCTACAACTACATGGAAATCCTCCGCACGCCGGTCGCGTGGCGAGCTATCGTCCGCACCTGTTTGTTTGCGTTCGTCGCACTCCCGCTGTCGCTCCTGGCCTCGCTCGCCCTGGCGCTTCTTCTCGAGAAGCAGGACCGGGGAGTGGACGGCTACCGCACCGCCTTCTTTCTTCCGGCGCTGGTGCCGCAGGTCGCGGTCGCCGCGCTCCTGATGTGGATATTCGCCACGGACGGTATCGTGAATTCGGCCCTCGGGACCGTCGGGATTCTCGGGGTACCGTGGATGAATCGTTCTATGATACTGGTAACGCTTCTCATCATGACCGTCTGGACGGTGGGACACGCGATGGTGATATTCATCGCCGGCCTCCACGACGTGCCGCAGGAGCTGTACGAATCGGCCCAGCTGGACGGCGCCGGATACCTGCGGCGCGTTCTTCACATCTCGATACCGATGGTCTCGCCGGTGATATTATTCAACCTGGTGATGGGGATCATCGCCGCGCTGGGCCAGTTCACCATCCCCTACTTCATCACCTCGAGCGCAACGACGCGTGAACTGGGAGACGCCGCGAACTTCATCGCCACCGAGATAAACAGCCAGGCGATGCAGAACCTTCGCATGGGATACGCCAGCGCGCTCTCCTGGGTCCTTCTCGTCGCGGTCGTCGTGCTCACCGGGCTCGTGCTCCGTCTCTCCGCCAGGGTTGTCTACTACCGGGGGGAGGGATGAGAGTACTGCGCTATATCGTCATGAGCGTGCTCGCGTTTCTCTTCGTCTTTCCGGTGCTCTGGATGCTCACCACGTCGGTGAAGCCGGAGAAGGAAACAAGGAAAACGGTGATCCCGAGCGAGATCCATCTCGAGAACTATAAGGAAGCCATGACATTCTGCCATGGCGAGAAGGACCCGGAATTCGAAGAGAAATGGAAATTCAGCACGTTCTTCCGCACCCCGTTCCTTACACAGCTGGCCAACACGCTCCTTGTCGCGATCCTGAGCGTGGTGGGCGTGCTTTTCTCCAGCTCGCTGGCCGCCTACGCCTTCGCCCGGCTGAAATGGCCCGGACGGGATTTCTTCTTCCTCCTCACGGTCACTACGATGATGGTGCCCTTCGCGGTGAAGCTCGTGCCTCTCTACGGGCTCTTCCGAGGTCTCGGATGGATGGGGACGCTGAAACCACTGTGGGCTCCGGCGTTCTTCGGCACCGGGTTCAGCATCTTCCTGCTCCGGCAGTTCTTCAAGGGCATCCCGCAGGATCTCACCGACGCGGCCCGGATAGACGGCTGCAGTGAGTTCGGCATCTACTGGCGCGTCGTACTGCCGCTGGCAAGGCCCGCGCTCGTCGCGGTGGCGCTGTTTCATTTTCTGTACGTGTGGAACGACTTCTTCGCACCCCTGGTGTTCCTAACAGACCCCGATGACTTCACGCTCGCCCTCGGGCTCCACCAGTTCCAGAGCACCCACGGCGGAGGCACCCCGTGGACCCTCATGATGGCCGCGGCCACACTCGTCACCGCACCGGTGGTCGCGCTGTTCTTCTTTACCCAGCGCTTTTTCGTTCGCGGCGTAACCATGAGCGGCATGAAGGGATAGCGCGCCCGGTATCCGTGTTGACAACCGTCGCTCGCGCTTGTATAAGGGGGAACGGAACGCGGTGACGAAGGGACGATTCCTCTTGCAGTCTCCCGGCGAAAACGGAAGAGACCTTCTCTCGGTTCGACTCCAGCGATACAGGTAACCTCGGCCCCCGGTGAGGGCGCGACGTTCGTCATTCACCTTCCGGTCACGGAGGAACAGGCCACGGTCTGCGAGGAAACGAGCGACGCCCGCGCCGCGGACCCGCCGGTGAAAGTGATCGTATTCAGCGGGTACGGGCTCGACAGTGAGATCCAGGCCATGCTTGCCCGCGGCGCATCCGGCTTCATTCGCAAGCCCTTTACCATCAGGATGCTGGACCACAAGATAGATGAGGTTCTGACAACATAGCGTGACTCACGTGTGTCACATGTGCGTTGACATATATCACGCGTGAGTGTATAAGTTTATTCCCCGCACCGGAGTGCCGGCCCGGGCCGGTCCCTCAAAACGGGAAAGGGACACGCTTTCGGACAACGGAGTACATGATGATGGGCAAGGTGGGAGAGTGGTTCCTTCAGGGCACCCAGCTCGACATCCCCGAGATCAGGGCCTGGAAGAAGCGGAGCCTTAACCACATCCTCTACCTGTCGGTTGCCTTCGGCGCCGCGAATCTCGCCGTGGCGCCGAAGATCTACCAAGGGTTTTCCCTGGGACTCAGTGTCGTCGCGTTCCTCTCGCCCATGGCCGGTATTCTCCTGAACCGCCGCGACTACGTGGCGACGTCCGCGGTGCTCTGCGTCTCCCTGCTGACGCTTTCCACCATCACCTATACGATATGCAACGGGCTGGCGCACGTTACCATGTATCTCATAGCCGGGATTTTCGTCTTCTCCGTCGTCCTGAGCCTGCGCCTGACCCTTCTGCTCACCGGTGGATACCTCCTTTCGATGATCGTCCTGGCCGCAGCGTCCGAGTACTTCACGTTTCTCCCCAGAGAGTGGGACGTGAAACGGCCCGACTACCTTTCCACCGCGTTCGCATTTATCTTCGTCGCCGGCGTGGCGGTCGCCCTCGGCTACAGCTACATCAAGCACATCTACCAGGAGGTGAAGGTCACGAGCGACGACCTCGAGAAAAAGGTCGCGGAGAGGACCCGTCAGATCCACGCGTACCAGGAGCAGCTGATGCAGTCGCAGAAGATGGAGTCCCTCGGGCGGCTCTCGGCAGGAGTGGCCCATGATTTCAACAATATTCTGATGTCGGTTCTCGGCCACGCATCCGTCGGGGGCCTCCAGGGCGCGAACGACCCGGGGACCGCCAGACATTTCGCCAGCATAGAGGCCGCCGCGAGAAGGGGAAAGGAGTTCACGGACAAGCTGCTCGGATTCAGCCGGCAGGAACAATACCTGCTGGAGGTCCTCGACGTGAACGAGATCGTACGCGAATCGGTCGGCATCGTGGCGAGGACCGTCCGCCGCGATCTGGCGATCAATCACGCGCCCTCGGACCCGGTCTACGTCAGGTGCGACCGGTCCCAGTTGGAGCAGGTGATTCTCAACATATGCCTTAACGCAAGGGACGCGATCGAGGGCGGCGGCTCGATCGATATCACCGTGGATTCCCAGGAAGTTGATCCGTCCGAGGTCCCGGAGCTGGAAGCCGGCACGTATGCCAGGATCACCGTGCGCGATACCGGAAAGGGAATGAACGAGGCCACCCGGAGCAGGATATTCGAACCGTTCTTCACGACCAAGGAGAGGGGCAAGGGAACTGGTCTCGGCCTTTCGATCGCGTACGGTATCGTGCGCAACCTGGGGGGAAGCATCGAAGCCGAGTCTGCGCCGGGCAGGGGCGCCGCCTTCACGGTACGGCTGCCGGAGTCGAAGGAAGCGCCCGCGCCGCCCAGGCCGAAATCCGAGATGGTCACGCCGTCGAGAAGAGCGACCGTGATGGTGGTGGACGACGAGGAGGACATCTGCGGTATCGCCGCGGACATGCTCCAAATCGTGGGCTACGACACATTCAAGGCGACCTCGGGAAGAGAGGCGCTCGAGATATTCGAGAGAGAGCGCAAGGATGTGGACGCGGTGCTCCTCGACATCTCCATGCCGGATATGTCCGGCGAGGTGGTGTTCGAGAAGCTCCGCGCAATCGACCCCGCCGTGGCGGTCGTGGTTTCCAGCGGCTACGGACTGGAGGAAGAGATAGAGCGCATGCTCGAGAGCGGCGCCCGGGGCTTTCTGAGAAAGCCTTACACAGTGAACGCGCTGAGCAGGAAACTCGAGGAGGTATTGACGTGAAGAGAGTGATTGGACTTGTGTGCACGCTGGCATTCCTAGCGGCGTGTTTCCCGCTGGCGGCCGACGGTTACCAGTTTCCCGGCATCGGCGCCCGGCAGCTCGGACGCGGCGGCGCGGTGACGAGCGACGTGTCTGACTGGACGTCTATCTATTGGAACCCGGCCGGGCTGGCAGGAGTGGAGGGGAGGGGACAAGTCGGTTTTCATTTCCTCTACTCTGAAAACGAGGTGAAGGACGGAAACTCGGTACCGAATAGTTTCGTCGCGCTGGACCCCACTACTCCCGCCGCGTACTCCAAGGACGAGGCGGGCCTCGAGGCCGGCTTCGGAAGCGTCGGGGCGGTGTTCAAGATAGGCGAGCGAAACGCGCTGGCGGTCGGCATGTACATCCCGCTCCTGAACGGGATGGACATGGACGATACCGAGCTCGGGCTGACGTCGACCGTGTCGGTCGACGCCGAGACAACACTGTATCTCATGTATCCCACCCTGGCGTATGCCAGGAGACTCAACGATCGGACGTTCTTCGGCCTGGGGCTGAGTGTCGTGACGGCGCATCTGGAATTCGAGCAGAACGAGCGATACGTCAACCCGTCCGCCGCCATGGATATCAGGATGGAGAATTCGATGGACGGGGACGGGACCGGCATAGAGGCGTCTGTAGGCCTCCAGCACCGGCTGAACGACACCGTGTCCCTCGGCGTCGTGTACCGGACTGGAACCACTGTGGATATTGAGGGGGACGCCAGAAGCAACATGCCGGTGCCGCCGCTGATGACTCAGGTGGTGACAACGAGCGATTTCGATTACGAGTTCGTCACTCCTCCCACTGTCGCGGCCGGCTTTGCGGTCGGGAGCGAGAGAGGGATCGTGCTGTCGGTGGACTGGCAGAGGACATTCTGGGAGGATTTCGAGAACGGGATAGATTTCGACAACCCGGCCCTCACCGACATTCCCAACGCTGCCTCCTGGCGGCACGCGGACCGACTAAGGACGGGCATCACGTGGGCACCCCGTCCCGGATGGCTGCTCGCGCTCGGGGTGTTCTCCTACGAATGGGCGGTGGACCGGCCCGACTTCCTGCTCGTGGTTGACGCGAGTCAGCTGATGTGGACGGCAGGCGTGTCGAAGGATTTCGAACGGGCCGCGTTGGACTTCAGCTTCATCCAGGGCGGGGGGAACCGGGAAGAGAACGGCGTCGATTACGCGATCGGCGGGTGGCAATTCAACGTAGGCTTTTCAAAGAAGTTCTGACGCGGTATGGCTGAAGACAAGAAGGCCGCAGACCCGAAGATAATCAGAAACGTCCTCGCGTGGATTGGGCTCTTCGTCGTCATCTTCGTCGGGATCGGAGTCGCCGGCATCTGGGGGTGGAAGATGCCCTGGTATTTCATCTTCCTCATCGTCGTGCTCTTCTTCCCAAATATTCTCTTCATCGCGTATGCCCTCCGGCGCGACCCCTACAAGCGACTCGTCGTCCTGGCCCAGGCCGGCATCTCTGTGATTCTCATGTACGTCGCGGAGATCCTGGCCATACAATACCACTACTGGGGTTTTCTTCAGGACTGGGACGTTCTCCTCGGACTCGACCTGGGCAACGTGCCGCTCGAGGAGTTCCTGTTCTACCCGCTGATACTCAACCTCAGTCTCTACGGCTACCTCCAGGCCAAGAGCATTTTGAAGAAGTACCGCCCGGAGCTGGTCACCGACTACCGGCCGAACGGGAAGCGTTGGATCGGATGGGCGCTCGTCGCCGCGTTCGTCTGTGCCGCCGTCATCATCGGGTGCTGCGGCAGCGGAGATGTCACGGACCGCCAGATGACCCGGGACGACGCCGGCAATCCGGTCTACATGGAAGGCAAACAGCTCAAAGCCTGGGGAGTGACGATGATGGCGGGAATGGCCATTACCATCGCCTTTGTTATGGGTGCGACCGTGAACGGGTTTCTTGACTGGAAGGCCGTCTTTTTCGCGGGCTGCATCATCTACCCTGCCTCGATGGTGACGGAGCTTCTGGGAATCGGCCGGGGCTGGTGGGTCTACAACGACCAGCAGCTCATCGGCTTCAAGCTGTATATCCTGCCCGTCGAGTCCATTTTCATGTACGGGATAGGATGCGTGTTCCCCGCAAGCGTGTATGAGGTGCTGAGAGAGGTTCTCCGCGGCACCGTCAGGCAGGAAGGGGGCACGCCGTGATCGTTACGATGATGGAGGTATGGTCGTTCCTCCAGCTCCCGGTCGCCTGGCTGGTATTCAGAAAGTTCGCCAAGAGGAACATCCTGGGCGAGCTGATAGCGGGCGCGATCATCGGCGTGTTCATCGAGTTCTCGACGGAGGCGCTCTGGGATTATCACTTCAAGGTCACCGTCTACAAGGACATCCCGCTGTGCGTCATTCTGGGCTGGGGGCTGATGTTCACGCTGGCCACGTACTTCTCCGAGCGGCTGTACAAGTGGGTGTTCCACAGGGATTCGGTGAACGACACGGACAAGCGGATATTCCTGACCGATGCCTTCAGTGCGCTGGCGATCGCACTCCCGCTGGAGAAGCTCGGGCTGGTACTCGGCCTGTGGGAGCACAATCCCGAGGTCGGTCAGTGGGAATGGGGACGGATCCCGTTCTTCGACATGCCGTGGGAGGTGCTGTTCGGATACACCGTCCTCATGATGGTCGGCCCGACCTTCGTGAGGCACTGGGAACGCGAGCTGGAGAAGTAACGGAGATCAAATGCCCCTGGTCCTTCTGAAGCTGATTCGCAAGTGGGCGGAAGGCGGCAGGTCCCACCGAGGGCTCATCGTCGTGCTGTGCCTCACCAATATCGTCGTCGTGTCCTTCTTTCTCGTCGCGAGCCGGTCGTTCATAGAGCCGGGATTTCTCTACCCCAGCTACGCCGCGGTGCTCGGAGCGTACCTGGCGCTCAATGTCGCGGGGCTCGTCCTGGTGCTCCGGCACAGATGGATATCCACCATAGGCCTCACGATCCTGGCCTCCGGCTCCTTCGTCGTCACGGTGACGGCCCGCCTGCTCGGCGAGGCGGGCCCGATGGCGATATGCGTCAACGCCGCAACGATAACAGTATGCGCCCTGCTATACGGATGGGAGGCGTGCGCCGCGGTGGCTGCTCTGAGCATCGCCGGAGCGGTGGGGTTTACCGTGCTCGAGAAGGCGGGATGGATATATCAGACCGGGTTCCCGCCGATGAACGCCGGCGGGTTCTGCTTCGCGATATCGGTCTTCTTCACGCTCGTAGCCGCCGTCGCCGGGCACATGAGCCATCTGGTCAAGCGGCGGGAGAGAGAGGTCGGCAAGCTGCGCGCGGAGCGCCATTACGGCACGGTAATACGGGACAAGGACCGGAAGATCGCGGAGCGGGACGAGG
>Ga0315555_1000312_pt1 | contig 33058 bp, 27 predicted proteins | sample SalMarSW160380MG_FD_202113 | JGI IMG/M metagenome (GOLD analysis project Ga0315555, IMG submission 202113) | Salt marsh sediment microbial communities from the Plum Island Ecosystem LTER, Massachusetts, United States - Salt Marsh Sediment SW1603-80 ... | reverse complement strand
GTGGAGCGGGCCAAGGCCGAGCTGATCGAGTCCCTGCCCCCCGATGGCACGGCCGTCCTCAACGCCGACGATCCGCGCGTGGCGGGGATGCGCCGCCTGGCTTCGGGCCGGCTCATCACATACGGCTTCGATCCCGGTGCCGACGTGCGGCCGGAGGCCGTCGAGACCAGAGGCCTGGAGGGCATGGCGTTCCGGATGCTCACCCCGGTCGGCGAGGCGAAAGTCCAGACCCCGGCGCTGGGCCGGCACGGCGTGCACAACGCCCTGGCGGCAGCGGCAACCGCGATTGCAGCGGGCCTGGACCTGGAAGCCGTGACCGCCGGTCTGAGCCGTGGCTGGGAGGCTCCGCACCGCGACCGGGTCGTGCGCGCCGGCGAGCTGACCATCCTGGACGACTCATACAATGCCTCTCCATCGTCCATGATCGCGGCCCTGGAGCTGCTCGCGACCCTGCCGGGGCGCCATGTCGCCGTTCTGGGCGAGATGCGCGAGCTGGGAGATGCGCACGAGCGCGGCCATCGCGAAGTGGGGGAGGCGGCCGCGGCCCGGGTCGACGAACTGCTCGTCATCGGCGAGCAGGCAACCGGCATCGCGTCCGGGGCGGCGAGTCTGGGCCAGGCCGTGACGCTGGTTCCGGACCGCGAAGCGGCGCTCGAGGCGCTGCGGCAGCGGCTCCGGCCGGGCGACTCGGTGCTCGTGAAGGCATCTCGCGGCGCCGAGCTGGACTTGCTGGTGGACGCCCTGGTGCTGTCCGCGGGCGTGGACGGGTGGACCGGGGCCGGTGGGCCCGAGCCGGAGATCGGAGATGCCAGGGAGGAGAGTCGTTGAACGAGCAGGGAGTCGTCTACATCCAGGCCTTGCTCCTGGCCTTTGCCTGCGTGGTGATCCTGATGCCGCCCTACCTGCGGCTGCTGCATTGGCTGGGCATGGGCAAGAAGATCCGCGAGGAAGGCCCGGGCTCGCACCTTGTCAAGCAGGGCACGCCCACGATGGGCGGCGTTCTCATCGTTCTCATCGTCCTGGCCCTGGCCTACGTCTTCGACGCCCTCGACGCCTCCACCTACTCGCCCCTGGCGGTGCTGGCGCTGGTGGGGGCCCTGGGAGCGGTAGACGACTTCCTCAACGCTCGAACCGGCATCGGCATCAGGGGCCGCCACAAGATCGTCTGGCAGACGGTCGTGGCCATCGGGGTGGCGCTCTACGTCCAGAGCCACTTCAGTTTCAACGGCGTCCGGGTCCCGTTCGTGGGCGACGTCGAGATCACCGCGGTCTACGTGATCCCTGCCACCGACCGCGTGATCCAGCTGGGCGGGCTGATGTTCGTCATCATCGCCGTGATCGCCATCGTGGGTTGCAGCAACGGCGTCAACCTTACCGACGGCTTGGACGGCCTGGCCGGCGGGACGCTGGCCTTTGCCTTCATCAGCTACCTGATGATCGCCCTGCTCAACCAGCCCAACCAGTCGAACCTGGCGCTGGTGTGCGCCATCGTCGTGGGCTCGATAGTCGGCTTCCTGTGGTTCAACGTGCACCCGGCCCAGATCTTCATGGGCGATTCGGGCGCGTTATCGCTGGGCGGGATGCTGGCCGTAGTGGCCCTCATCACCGGCCAGGTCATGATCCTGCCGATCATTGGCCTGATCTTCGTCCTGGAGACCGCCTCGGACATCATCCAGGTGGGCAGCTACAAGCTGCGCGGCAAGCGAGTCTTCAGAATGGCGCCGCTCCACCACCACTTCGAGCTGGGCGGCTGGAACGAGGAGAAGGTCACGATGCGCTTCTGGATCGTGGGCGCGCTGGCCGGCATGCTCGGGGTGACGCTCTTCGTCGCCTCGATCCCGAAGTAGGCGACGCGGATGAAGCGGGTCATCGAGATGGACGGGCTGACCGCCGAGGCGGTGCAGTCCGGGTCGCTCGCGGGACGCAAGATCACCGTCCTGGGCCTGGCCCGCAGCGGTCTGGCGATGGCTCGCTTCTTCGACGATGCCGGGGCGCGGGTCACCGTCTACGACGGGCGCTCGGCGGAGGAGCTGTCGGCGGCGGTCGATTCCCTCGGCGAGCGGTCGATCGAGCTGGCGCTGGGGCCCGATGTCGATCCGGCGACCACCTGGGCGGGGGCCGACCTGGTAGCCACCTCACCCAGCATCAACCCCGACTACCCTACTGCCGAGCCGCGGCTCCGAGCCGCGTTACGCGATCTCGTGGAAGCTCACCGGGCCTCGCCGCGGATCGCCCCGGCGCTTGTCAGCGAGGCCGACCTGGTGGTGCGCATGTGCCCCTGTCCCACGGTCGGGGTGACGGGCACCAAGGGCAAGACGACTACCGCCTCGCTGACCGCGACGCTGCTGGCGGCCGACATCAGGCACCCGGCGATCCTGGGCGGCAACATCGGCCTGCCGCTGATCGAGCGATTGCCGGAGCTGACGCCCCAGCACCGGGTTGTCATCGAGCTGTCCGAGCTGCAGCTGCCCACGCTCTCGCGCGGGACGACCGTGGCTGTATACACGAACGTGACGTCCGACCACCTCGATCGCCACGGGTCGCTGCAGGCCTATCAGGCCGTCAAGCGGCGGCTGGCTGAGCTGGTGGACCCGGCAGGGGCGCTGGTCCTGAACGCGGAGGACCCGGTGGTGGCTTCGTACGCGGACGGAGCAGCGGCTCCGGCCGTGCTCTACCGCCGTTCGGCGCCACTCCCCGGCGGCGTGGGCGTGGAGAATGGCTGGATCACGGCTGCGAGCGTGCGCCCGCTGGCGCGCGCCGACGCGGGCGCCGCGGTCGGCGGCCCGATCATGCCCGTCTCCGAGCTGGCAATCCCCGGCGCCCACAACGTCTCCAACGCCCTGGCCGCGATCTCGACGGCCCTCCTGTTCGGGGTCCCGACCGCGGAGATCAGGCGCGCCGCGACCGCATTCCAGGGCGTCGAGCACCGCCTGGAGCGCGTGGCGGTGGTGGACGGCGTGCAGTTCATCAACGACTCGCAGGGCACCCAGCCTGATGCAGTCATCGCCGCCCTTCGATCCTTCGATCGGCCGCTGGTGCTCATCGCTGGCGGCCGGGACAAGGGCAACGACCTCTCGGCGCTGGGGCCGGTGGCCGCGGAGCGGGCCGATGCGGTGGTTCTGATCGGGGAGTCGGGACCGGCCCTGGCGGAGCTGTTTCGCGCCAGCGGAGTGGCCCGCGTGGAGATGGCCGCGAGCCTCGAGGAGGCCGTCAGACTTGCTGAGGCGCTTGCTCGTGAGGCGCTGGCCGTGGCCGGATCATCTGCCGCAGGGGCCCAGGCCACGGTCCTGTTGAGCCCGGCGGCCGCCAGCTTCGACATGTTCGTCGACTACGCCGACCGTGGGGCCGCCTTCCGCGCGGCCGCGGAGGCCATGGACAAGCGGCGCCGGATCGTGAGGTCGCGTCGATGATGAACCGCCGATTCGGTCGCACGTCAAGCCGCTCCAGGCCGATCCGCGGCCGCAGCCCCGGTCGTTCCGGCGGCAGGTCCGGGCTCACGGGCGACGGAGAGCGCGGCCCGGCGGAGCGAGTCGAGCTCCAGCCGGTGAAGGGAGGCTCGCGGCGTATCGGCGCTCGCGAGCTGCCGGTGCGTCCGCCGGCCGTGAGGCCTCGGGCCATCAACTCCTCCGGCGGCTCGCGCCGCGAGCGGCATGACCCGGACTGGGTGATCGTGGTGGCCGTGGTGGCCCTGGCGGCGGTGGGCGTGCTGATGGTCTATTCGGCCTCGGCCCTGGCCTCGTACTCCATCAGCGGCAATACCTACAAGATGCTTGCCCCGCAGATCGTCGCCGGCCTGATCGGGCTGGTCGCCATGATCGCCCTGAGCCGGGCCGACTACCGCGTGCTGCGCGACCTGAGCATCGTCCTGGCTATCGTGGTCGGCGTCCTGCTGGTGCTGGTCCTGGCGCCCGGGATCGGCGTGGAGCGCAACGGCTCGTCCCGCTGGATCCGGGTGGGCCCCTTCTTCGAGTTCGCCCCTTCGGAGGTCGCGAAGCTGGTCCTGGCCATCTACCTGGCCCACTGGCTGGATACCAGGGGTACCCGCATCAAGTCCTTCTGGGCCGGCACCGTTCCCTACTGGATCATCGTCGGCCCGTTCGTCCTGCTGGTCGCCCTCGAGCCGGACCTCGGGACCACAGGCATTGTCGGCCTGATCGCCCTCAGCCTGTACTTCATTGCCGGGGCCAGGATCAGGCACCTCGCGATGGTCGTCGCCGGCGCCGCCGGCGCCGGCTGGGCCCTCGTCAACGTCACCGGCGCCTACCCGATGGCCCGCATACAGGCATTCCTCGACCCCTGGGCGGACAGCCAGGGAGCCGGCTACCACACCCTGCAGGCGCTGCAGGCGCTGGGCGCCGGGGGCCTGCTCGGTACGGGGCTTGGCAACGGCAGGGTCTTCGTCCCCAACGACTTCAACGACTACATCTTCTCGACGATCGCCCAGGAGCTGGGTTTCGTGGGCGGGATGGTCGTCATCGGCTTGTTCGTCGCCTTCGCCTGGGGAGGGATCAGGACCGCCCTGCGCGCCCCGGACACCTTCGGCGGCCTGCTGGCGGCGGGCATCACAGCCTGGATCACCTTCCAGGCGATCATCAACATCTGCGTGGTGCTGGCCTTGATGCCGGTCACGGGCATCACCCTGCCGTTCGTCTCCCAGGGCGGCTCGTCGCTGGTCGTGAACTTCGCGGCGGTCGGGGTGTTGCTTTCCATCTCCCGCGAGACGGTGGAACGAGGTTGGGTCAATGCGTCTGCTGATAGCGGGCGGGGGAACGGGCGGGCACATCTACCCGGCCCTCGCCGTAGCGCGATCCCTGCAGGCACGACCGGCGGGGCCTGACCTGGCATGGCTGGGCGGGCACCGGGGCCTGGAGTCGCAGGTCGTGCCGGAGACGGGCATCCCTCTCCGGCGGCTCCTGCTGCGCTCGCTGCGGACCGTCGATCTGGACATCCACGCCTTGCTCGACCCGATCCGCCTCTGCCTGTCGGTGCCGCAGGCGTTCCTCCTGCTCGTCCGGCGCCGGCCGGCGGCCATCTTCACCACCGGAGGCTACGTGGCGGTGCCGACTCTGCTGGCGGCGGCCGTGCTGCGCGTGCCGGTCGTGATGTGGGAGGGAAACGTGGCACCCGGCCGGAGCGTGCGCTGGACGGCCAGGCTGGCCCGCTGTCTGAGCGTCAGCTTCCCGGCTGCCTGCGGAGCCCTGGGCCGCGGCAAGCCGTGCTTCTTCACAGGCACGCCGATCCGCGATCCGGGCGCGGTCAGCCGCGATGAAGCGCGGCGTCGAATGGGCGTGCGCGCCGGGGAGCGACTGGTGCTCATCTTCGGCGGCTCGCAGGCCGTGTTGCGCTTCAACAGGGCTGTGGCGGAGGCCCTGCCCCAGCTCGTCGAGGGCGCCCGGGTGCTGCACGTGACTGGCGAGGAGGGCTACGAGTCCGCCGTGGCGGCGCGCCAGGCCCTGCCCGAGACCAGGCGAGAGCGCTACCGGCCGGAGCGGTTCCTCCGCCAGGAGATGGCCGATGCCCTCGGCGCTGCCGATCTGGTGATCGGCCGGGCCGGCTCGTCCACGCTGGCCGAGGTGGCGGCCTTCGGGCTGCCTATGGTGGTGGTCCCGTACCCGCACGCGGCCGGCCACCAGCGGCTAAATGCCGACGAGATGGTGCGAGCCGGGGCCGCCCAGCTGGTGGAGGATCGGGATTTCGATGCCGGGGCGCTTCTCGATGCAGCGGCCATCCTCGACGATCCGGCGCAGCGCTCCGCGATGGCGGCCGCGGCGAAGTCGCTGGGCCGGCCCGGGGCGGCAGCCGCCGTGGCCGAGCTCGTGATGGCCGCGGCCGAGCGACGTCCCCTCCCGGACGCGGCGGAGGTCGAGGCACTGGCCCGGGGAGGTGCCGCATGAGCCGAGTCGTGGGCCGCGGCCCCGGCGGGGCCACTGCCGGAGTTGCCGGCGGGACGGTTGACTGGCAGGCGGTAGCGCACGAGATGGCCCGCGCCACCGGGGTGCGACCACGCCGCAACGAACTGCTGTCGCGACACACGACGATGCGCGTCGGCGGGCCGGCGGACCTGCTGGCGGTGGCCGGCAACTCGTGCGAGATGTCAGCCCTTATCGGGTTCGCTCGGCTGGCCGGGCTCCCGCGCCTGGTGATCGGCCGCGGCAGCGACCTGGTCGTCAGCGATCGGGGGATACGGGGCCTGGTGATTGTCTGCCGCGCCGAAGGCTGGCGGACCGAGGGCAACGTGCTCATCGCCGAAGCGGGCCTGCCGCTGGCCGGGGCGGCCACCATCGCCTACAAGGCGGGCCTGGGCGGGCTGGAGTTCGGAATCGCCATCCCGGGCACGATCGGCGGGGCCGTCTGGGCCAACGCCGGGGCGCACGGCTCGGACGTGGCGTCCATCCTCCAATGGGCCCGCATCCTCAAGCCGGCCGGCAACGAGACGATCGACAGCCCGGGCTCGCTCGAGCTCGGGTACCGGGACAGCCGCCTCAAGCACTCCGCCGACGAGACCGTCCTGGAGGCCGCCTTCGCCCTGTCCTGGTCGGACAGGGCCTCGGTCAAGGCTCGCATGGAGGAGATCCGGCAGTGGCGGCGGGAGCACCAGCCCCTGGGGCCGCCCAGCGCGGGCAGCGTCTTCCGCAACCCTCCCGACGACTCGGCCGGCCGGCTGATCGACGCTTGCGGTCTACGGGCAGCGCGAGTGGGCGGGGCCGTGATCAGCCCGAACCACGCCAACTTCATCGTGAACGAAGGCGGGGCTACGGCTCGCGACGTGCGGCGGCTGGCCGAGATCGCGCGAGCCGACGTGGCCCGGAAGTTCGACATCCGGCTCGAGTACGAGATCCAGTTCATCGGCGATTGGCCGGACGGCGAGGAGGAGACATGAGCGGCAAGACCAGGAAGACGGCGCAGGCGGAGGGCAACGCGGTGGCCGTGCTGCTGGGCGGGCCGTCGGCCGAGCACGACGTCTCGGTCGTCTCAGGTTGGGCGATCGCCGACTCGCTGGCCGGGTCCGGATTCGACGTCGAGCGGGTGTTCATCGACCTGGACGGCGGCTGGTGGCAGATGCCCGCCTCGGCCTCGAACGGCAGGCCGCGGCCCGGCTCCTTCGACGACCCGACCGGGGTAGGCGCCAGCGGCCCCTCGCCGCCGGCCCAGGTCCTGGGCGAGCTGGCGGCCCGCCCCGTCGCGTCGATCGTCTTCCCGGCCCTGCACGGCCCGTTCGGCGAGGACGGGACGGTTCAGGCTCTGCTGGAGGCATACAACCTGCCGTACGCCGGCGCGGGCGTGGCCGCTTCGGCAGTCGGCATGGACAAGGCCCTCTGCAAGAGGCTCCTGCACGGGCTGGGGTTGCCGGTGGTCGACTGGGTGGAGATCACCTCAGCCCGCTGGTTCCGCGATCGCGACGGCGTTCTGGGTCAGCTGGAAGCTTTCGCCGGGCGCTGTGGCGGGCCCGCGCTGATGGTCAAGCCCGCCCGTCTCGGGTCGTCCGTGGGACTGACCATCGCCCAGACCGCTCAGGATCGCCCCGCCGCCCTCGATGAAGCCTTCGGCTACGACACCCTGGCGGTCGTGGAGCGCTACCTTGACCATCCGCGCGAGCTGGAGGTGGCGGTCGTGGGCAACGACCCGGATGCTCTCGAGGCGTTTGGGCCGGGCGAGGTCTTCCCCGGCCGAGAGTTCTACGACTACGTGGCCAAGTACGCCGACGGCGTCTCGAAGACGACGCCTGAGGCCGCTGTGCCGGCCGAGATGTGCACGGGGGTGAGGAGTCTGGCCCTGGAGGCGTATCGGGCCATCGGCTGCGAGGGCTTCGCCCGGGTCGACTTCTTGCTCGACGGCGACAAGCTGTACCTGAGCGAGATCAACACCATCCCCGGCTTCACGCCGATCAGCCTCTTCCCTCAGATGGCGGCCGCGGGGCTGGGCGGCTTCGATGCCGTCTGCCGCCGAATCGTGGACCTGGCTGCCGAGCGCCACGCGTCGCGCGTGCGGAGGCACCTGACCGCGGCCGACCTGCCGCGCTGAGGAAATGGGAGATGGGAGGCGCCAGCCGATGAGACGGAACCTGCCGATCCGCCGCCCGGGCCCGCAGGTGCGCCGCCAGCCCATTCGCCGCGCCTCGCCTCGGGCCAGACCGCCCCAGGTGTACGGCCTGGCGCTGATGATCGTCTTCACGTTCACTACCCTGGCCCTGATGGCCACGCCGGTCATGGCCGCTCGTCGCATAGAGGTCTACGGGGCGCGTTTCACTGGTGAGGCGCTGGTCCGCCAGATAGCCGGCATAGACTCGGCCCCGAACCTGTTCCGGCTGCGGACGGACGGCATCGCCGAGCGGCTGGCCGGGCTGCCGGCTGTGGTGTCGGCCAGGGTGGAGGTTCGCCTGCCCGACACGATCGTGGTGACGGTCGTGGAACGCCAGCCGCGCATCGTCTGGATCGTGCGCGAGCGGCGCTACGTCGCCGACGAGACGGGGCTGCTCTTCGGCATGGTCGACGAGGCGGGCAATCCGCTGCCGCCGGCCTGGTCGGATCTGCCCAGCCCCTCGCCGAGCCCCCCGGCCGATGATGAGGCCGAACCGACGGACGAGGAGGCCGAACCGACGAACGAGCCTGCGCCGGGAGAGCCCCCCGAAGAGACAGCGTCGGCGCCCGCGATCCTCGGCCTGGCGACGCCGGTGGCGGTGGTCGCCAGACCGTCCATCCAGCCCGTCGTCACTCCCGCCGCCGTTCCGCCAGCGGGGGCCGGGGCGGTGAACCTGCCGGTGGTCTACGACAGACGGACCGGCGAGGAGGTCCTGCGCCTGGGTGATCGAGTGGACCACATCAACCTGGACGCCGGCTTCCGTATCGCAAGCCTCTCGCCGGCCGACGTTGGTAGCACGGCGGGCCACGTGCTGGTCGTGATCGACGATCGCCACGGCTTCACACTCGTCGCGCCGACCCGGGGCTGGGTCGCGGAGTTCGGCTTCTACACCGAGTCGCTGCGCAAGGTCAGCGTGATCCCAGAGCAGGTGCGCAGCCTGCGCTCGGTCCTGGCCTGGGCCGGTGAAGACCACGTCGCCTGGGTCTGGCTCATGGCCGACATATCGGACGCCCACACCATCAGCTATCTGCCCAAATAGCGAAGGCCGGCCGGCTGCGGATCGGTCACACTAGGAGACAACGGAGCGGAGTCAGCGGACCGAGGACGAAGCGAGTGGAACGCGAAGCGGTACTTGTCGGAATCGATGTCGGGACCAGCAAGGTCTGCGGCCTGATCGGCGAAGTCGGCCGGGATGGCAGTCTGACCATCGTCGGCAAGGGCGTCGTTCCGGCCGCCGGTCTGAAGAAGGCCGTGGTCGTGAACATCGAGCAGACCGTCCGCTCCATCACCGGTGCCGTCGAGCAATCGGAGCGTTCGTCCGGTTATCAGATAGACCGAGCCTTTGTGGGTGTCGGCGGGCAGCATGTCGAGAGCCAGAACTCGCGCGGCGCGGTGGCCGTCAGCGGCCATCATCGCGAGGTCACCCGCGAGGACGTGAGCCGCGCCACCGAAGTGGCCCGGGCGGTCACGATCCCGTCCAACCGCGAGGTGCTCCACGTCCTGCCGCGAGGCTTCATCGTGGACGGCCAGGAGGGGGTCAAGGACCCGCTCGGCATGAGCGCCATCCGGCTCGAGATCGAGACTCACATCGTGACCGCGTCCGCCACCGCGGTGCGCAACCTGGCCAAGTGCGTGCAGTCGGCGAACGTCCGCATCGACGAGCTTGTGGCCGGCTCGCTTGCCTCAGCCGAGGCCGTCCTGTCGGAGACCGAGCGCGAGCTCGGCGTGGCCGTAGCGGATATCGGGGCCGGAACGATCGACCTGGCCCTTTTCGTGGACGGGCAGGCCTACAGGACGTCTGTCCTGCCCATCGGCGGCAACAACGTCACCAACGACGTGGCCATCGGCCTCAAGACCAGCCTTCAGACTGCCGAGGACCTCAAAGTCCAGCACGGGTCGTGCGACCTCTCGAGCGTCAATCGGGGCGAGACTGTCAACGTGGCGATGCTCGGCGAGCCGGGCGGCCGGACCGTCGGCAGGGTGGACATCAGCCGCATCATCGAGGCCCGAATGCGGGAGATCTTCGAGCTGGTTCGGGCCGAGATCACCATGGCTGGGGAGGGACCCCTGCCGGCAGGCGTCGTCCTTACCGGCGGCGCCTCCCAGCTGGCCGGCGCGGCGGCGCTCGGCCGGGACGTCCTCGACATGCCGGTCCGCGTGGCGGGACCGACAGACGTGGGGGGCCTTACGGACAACATCCTCAATCCCGCCTACAGCACCGCCATCGGCCTGCTGCTGTGGGGCGCGCACGGGCTGCAGAGTGGCGACGTGTCGGGCTATGAGCCCTCCACGCCCGGCGGGGCCATGGGCCGCGTCCGCGACGCCCTGCGCAGCCTCTTCCCCTAGGAGAGCCGGGAATGCTTCAGCGGGTCGGGCCCTCAGACCTCCTGGAAGGTGGCGGCGACGTCGGTGAAGATCGGCCCGTACGATTCGAAGGCCCCGGTCGATGCTCCCATGGTGATTGTGAAGGTGTGCTTCTGGCCGAAGATCACGTACTGCACGACATGGAATGGAGTCCCGTACATGGTGATGGGGTACTCGAGCTGGATGGCCGGGCCGGACGGCAGATCGATGATCGCGGTCGTGATCTGTTCTGGCTCGATGTCGTACGTCGCCACGAGCTGCTTGACCAGGACCGACGCGTAGCTCTCGAGGTCGGTAGCAGGTACCGCCGGCGTGGACATGAGGTTGCAACTCATGACGCGCCGCAACTCCGAGGCGGACTTGGGGTCGAACACGACGAGCTTGACCATGCCTCCTACCGTCGCGGCCTGCTCCTCCAGGACGCCCTCCAGCTCGGGGTGCTCGTCCTCGATGGCTTCAACCTGCTCGTCCACGGTGAACGGGCCGTCGGACATGACGTAGACCCAGTCGGCCGGTACGCTGAGGGCGTAGCCGGAATTGAGCGAGACGATGCGCTGGTAGCCCACTGGGAGGGGCAGGAGCGGCACGGATGGCGTGCGTTCGGGCTTGGGGGTGGGCTTGGGGGTGGGCGTGGGGCTCGGCGTGGGGGTCGGGGTGGGGGTTGGCGTGGGGGTCGGGGTCGCGGCCGGCGAACCACAGCCGCCCACAGCCGCGACGCCAGAGATCAGGAGAGCCGCGAGCGCAGGAGTCACGTCGGGTACCTCGGCAGGTGCAGTCTCCCTGACGCCCACGACAGTCCCGCGGGCACGGAGCCCTGCGTGCTCGTAGGGTACGGCGCGGGTAGCCTGCCAGCGGGCTCGATCCGCACAAGGCCGGGGCGGCTCAGCCCATGAAGACCGCCGAGCTGACGATCCAGACCGGGAGGGGGCGCGGGCTGCACGACATCACCGCCGCCTGTGCGAGTTTCGTGGCGGGGGAGGGGGATGGGTTGCTCGTCGTCTTCATCCCGCACGCCACGGCGGGGGTCGTGGTCATGGAGCTTGGGGCGGGATCCGAGGCGGACCTGATGGCCGTCCTGGATCGCCTCCTGCCGCGCGACGCGCATTGGGTTCACCGCCACGGCTCGCCCGGCCACGGCGCCGACCACGTGCTGCCGCTCCTGGCTCCGCCGTCTCTCACCGTGCCGGTCGCTTCGGGCCGGCTGACGCTTGGGACGTGGCAGTCGGTGGCCCTGCTCGATCCCAACCAGGACAACGCAACGAGGACCGTGCGATTGACGTTCGCCCCGGCCTAGGCCGCGTTTCTTTCGCTGTTTGACCACGGCGAACCGGGCTGACGCCCGAATCCGGCCCAAATGCGACCACCTGTTCGACTCGCACGCTCGAAAGGCCCGTTTCGGAGAGCGATTCAGGGGGCTTGCGGACCGGATTCCGCGTATACTGTCTGCATCCGAGCCGACCCACGCCTCGCTGGACCTCTAGGTATCTCGGGCGGCCGGACCGAACGACAGATATCAGCCGGAGAGCCACCGGAGGATCTGAACGATGCCGCTACGGTCCGATTCCGAGAACTTCGCCCTGATTCGTGTCATAGGCGTCGGTGGCGGCGGCTGCAACGCCGTCAACCGCATGATCAGGGCCGAGATGATGGGCGTCGAGTTCATCGCCTGCAATACGGACGCCCAGGCCCTGCTGCAGTCGGATGCCCCCCACAAGATCCGCATCGGCGACAAGCTGACGCGCGGTCTGGGTGCGGGCGGCGATCCGGCCATCGGCCAGAAGGCGGCCGAGGAAGACATCGAGAAGCTGACCGACGCCCTGCGCGATTCGGATTTGGTCTTTGTCACGGCCGGCCTGGGCGGCGGCACTGGCTCTGGCGCTGCCCCAGTCGTGGCCGAGGTCGCCCGCGACCTGGGTGCGCTGACCATCGGCGTGGTTACCAAGCCCTTCTCCTTCGAGGGTGCGCGCCGCAAGATCGTGGCCGAGCGCGCCGGCGAGGCTCTCAAGTCGAAGGTCGATACGCTCATCACGATCCCCAACGATCGTCTGCGCGACGTCGTGCAGAAGAACACATCCATGCTGGAGGCCTTCCGCTACGTCGACGACGTCCTGCGCCAGGGCGTCCAGGGGATCAGCGACATCATCACTGTCCCGGCCCTCATCAATCTGGATTTCGCGGACGTCCGAACCGTCATGAAGGACGCTGGCTCCGCCCTCATGGGCATCGGTCGGGCCGCGGGAGACAGCAGGGCACTGGACGCAACCCACGAGGCCATCGCCAGCCCGCTGCTGGAGATCAACATCGCCGGCGCGCAGGGCATCCTGTTCAACGTCTCAGGCTCTGCGAACTTGAGCCTGTACGAGGTGCTGGACGCGGCGGACGAGATCCGGGCCGTGGCAGACCCGGAGGCCAACATCATCTTCGGCGCCAGCTTCGACGAGCGGATGGGCGACGAGGTCATGATCACGGTCATCGCCACCGGCTTCGACACCACCCGGAAGCGCGAGGTCGTGCGGCGTGACGTGTCCGCGGCTGTGGTGACACCGGCTCGCACCCCGAGGTCGGAGCCGGTCGACTACCTGGCCGATCTCGACCACCAGCGGACATACGTCACCGAGCCGGTCAGCGTGCGGTCTGCGGGCAGCCTGAGGGATCGGCAGTCGGTGCCGGTGCAGGTCGGTGGCTCGTCGCTCCGGACCGCCCCCGAGCCGGCCCCGCACCGTCCGCCCCTGGATGAGGCGGAGCTCGAAGCCCCCTCCTACCAGCGCCGGCCGTCGTATGACAGCCCGGACATCGAGATCCCCACCTTCCTGCGGCGCAAGGCGCAGGAGGAAGAGGAGCTGGTATAGGCACTGGCCTTGGGATCACAGCCTCAGCCTGACGCTGTCGCCGCGCTCGCCGCGGCCCGCCAGCGTGTTCTCGACGCCATAGCCGGCGCCTGCCTGCGCGCCGGCCGTGACTCGGCCGGGGTAGAACTGGTGGCCGTCTCCAAGACGGTCCCCGCCGAGCGCCTGGTGGCGGCCGCCGCTGCCGGCCTGACCACGCTCGGCGAGAACCGGGTCCAGGAGGCCGAGACCAAGGCGCCGCTGCTCCCGGGTGTGCGCTGGCACCTGGTCGGGCCGTTGCAGTCGAACAAGGCGCGCCGGGCGGTGGATCTCTTCGACGTCGTCGAGTCGGTCGATTCGGTCGCCCTGGCCCGGCGCCTGGATCGCCTCGCGGCCGAGACCGGGCGGGCGCCGTTGGGCGTCTACCTGCAGGTCAACGTGGACCTCGATCCGGCCAAGAGCGGTTTCGCACCCGCCGAACTCGAGACCGAGATCAGTTCGCTGGCCGGGCTGCCAAACCTGCGCCTCCTGGGCCTGATGACAGTCGGCTGGCTGGTTGCGACAGCGGCCGAATCTCGCCCCACCTTCGTTGGGCTGCGCGACCTCGCCGAACGCCTGCGCGCCCGCGAGCCCCGGCTCGGCCCGGGTCTGTCGATGGGTATGTCGGACGATTTCGAGGTCGCGGTCGAGGAGGGCTCAACCCTGGTCCGGATCGGGCGCGCTCTCTTCGGTGAGCGCGGCTGAGGGAACGACCGTCCCGCGGGAGGGCCTTTTCGCCAGCTGCGCGATAATCGAACGGTGAACCTGGACCGCCGTTCCCGACTATCCGACGTTCGCTTTGCCGTGCGCCTCACGCCGCGCGGCGGCGCGGACCGTATCGAGGGAGTGAACGATGCCGGGGCGCTGGCGGTGCGAGTGGCTGCCGCTCCCGTCGGCGGCGGTGCCAACGCGGCCCTGCTCCGGCTCCTGGCCGAGGACCTGGGAGTCGCCAAGGGTGCGGTGCGCCTGGTGGCCGGGGCCACGGGCCGGCACAAGCTCGTGGCGGTGGACGGCCTCGGGGCGGAAGACCTGCTGGCTCGCTGGCCCGGCCTCAAGCTCTGACTCAGGTTCAGGCGCGGCCGCTATAATCGCCGGCGTCGCGTGGGCGATTGGCTCAGCTGGTTAGAGCGCGCGGTTCACATCCGCGAGGTCACTGGTTCGAATCCAGTATCGCCCACCATCTTCCCCTCAGCCGGCGGCCGCTTACTTGGGCTCCTTGGTGGGCTTGGGCTCCTTGGTGGGCTTGGGCTCCTTGGTGGGCTTGGGCTCCTTGGTGGGCTTGGGCTCCTTGGTAGCCTTCGGCGGCGGCGTGTGGCCGTGCTCCTTGTCCTTCTTGTCGGCGTCGGCCAGCATCGCCTCGATCCGAGCGATCGCCTTGTCCAGCGCGACTTGAGCCCCCGCCGGCGCGTCGACGCGCAGCTCCTGGAGGATGGCCAGGTGCTCATCGAGCGCTCCGCGCAGGAAGTCGCGATCCGAGTCGTCGTCCGGCACGGAGATGGTCATCAGGACCGCCGTGTAGGCGTCGGCGGCGTCCTCGACGCCGCTCCAGTCGCGCTCCGCGGCCAGTTCGTCGAGCTCCCCCAGACGAGCTTCGGCCGCTGCCACGTCCGCGAGCAGCGTCTCGCTCGTGCCCGCCGACGGCTGGCCTGACCCGACGTCGACCTGGCCGTAGCGGAGAGGGCTGCCGGGGTAGGTCAGGACCGCGCTCACGGCGACGGCGATGACGGCCACGGCGGCAGCGACCGTCGAGAACTGGAACACCTTCATGCGGGGAGCGCGAGGCGCGCGCCGGACTCTCTGAGTCTCGGTTGCCCCGGCCTGGGCGGTCGCGGCCGCCGCAGTAAGAACCAGCGACCGCGTCCCCTGGAGCGCCGAGGTGCTGGCGGACAGCCCGGCCGCGTAGCGGGTCAACAGGGCCGCGATCGTCTGCTCGGAGGCGTCCAGCGCGTCCCACGACCCTCCCCCTGCGCAGCCCCGGGAGCGCAGGGGGAGGCCGGCGAACAACGATCGGAGGAAGTTGAACGGCTTCATGCTCGGCCTGCCTTCGGGTCGGTGGCCGGCGTCCCGTCGAGGGACGGCAGGCGCCGCCGGAGCCCGGCCAGGGCGCGGTGCTGCAGCACTCGGACGGAGCCCTCGCTGCGGCCCATAAGCTCGGCTGTTTCGCGGGGGCTCAGCCCGGCGAAGAAGCGGCAGGCGATCACCTCGCGCTGATCGTCCGGCAGGGCAGCCACGGCGCTCCTGACCAGCTCGCCATCCAGAGAGGCCTCGGTCAGGGCCTCCGGGTCACCGGCGTCGGCCGGCTCGGCTTCGATCTGCTCGAGGGGTACGGTCGAGTGATAGCTCCGTCCTTCGTCGATCCAGGTGTTGCGCGCCACGCGGAACAGCCAGGCCGCGAAAGGCACTCCCCTGGGCTCGTACTTCGGAAGCTGCTCAACCATCTTCAAGAAGACTCGCTGCATCAGGTCCTCGGCCGGTTCGTCGGCCGAGACCCTGAATCGAAAGAAGCGATATACACGAGGCGCGAACGCGTCGTAGAGAGCGCCGACGGCGGCCGTGTCGCCGTGTCGCGCCCGCTCCACGAGTTCTTCGATGTCGTCTTCGGACATTCGCCAGCTTCCCGGGGACGGCTACGCAGCCATATCACGGCCGCGGCCTCCGGGCCTGCTGCCCCGGACGGGCAGGACAAAGGCCGGGACCGACCCGGAGCTAGCATAGCCCCTTGCGGTCCCGGCCTTCGACACGCGGTTCGGGCGCCAGCGTCGACCGTGCTGGCGGGCTCACGCGCGGCGCCCTGATACATCTCAGTGATCCTTGGCGTGGTCGGCTTTCTTGCCGCCCTTCGCCTTGGTGCTCTCGTCGCCCGAGACGGTCGGGGTCGGCGAGGAGTCGGAATCTTCGGGTCCAACACTGGCATCAGGGTCGTCCCCCGCGCCCTGGCACTCGAGCAGCCGATCGAGCACCTTCTGCAGGCCGGGCGGGACGTCCTTGGTCTTGTCGCCTTTGTCGTGCTTGGTCGGCCAGTTGGCGACCAGGTCGCTGATCACCTGGTAAGCGTTGCCGTGGAGGGCGTTGCAGGCGCCGGGGCCGTAGCTCGCCCCGGGCTCCTTGGCGTCCTCGGATTCCTCCGCCTCAGCGGTCTCGTCCTCGTCGACCTGCACGCTGGCCGACGGCTGGTCCTTGGGCGGGTGGGTCTTCGTCGGTGGGGCGGCCAGGACGACGGCCGTGCTCAGGAGCACCAGCGAGGCGACGACCGCCGCAGGGCTAAACACGTACTTACCCAGGCCAGTCCCGGTTCGAGTGAGCCTCATGTCCCGTCCCCGCGTGTATGACGACAACCTTGCAAGGCACCTTGCAGAGCGCCTTACGAAGGTAGGAACGGGCAAGGGTCGATTTCGTTACGGTCCGGCGCGGCGAATCGCACGAATGACCCGGGCGGAGCTAGGATGGCGGGGCGCGGGACGTGCGGGCGTAGCGCGAGGTGGACGATGCAGACTCGAACCTTCGGCCGGACCGCCTGGCAGGTGGGCGAAGTCGGCTGTGGCACCTGGGGCATGGGCGGCTGGAGCGGCTCGGACGACGCCGAGTCGCGCGCCTCGCTCGAGGTGGCCGTGGCTGCCGGCGTCGACTTCTTCGACACGGCCCAGGCCTACGGTGACGGCCACAGCGAGCGGCTGCTCGCTCAGCTGGTGACCTGCCACGCGGAGCGGCGTCTCTACGTCGCCACCAAGGTCCCGCCGATGAACCGCCAGTGGCCCAGCCGTCGGGGCGTGCCCGTAGGCCAGGCCTTCCCGCGCGACTACGTGTTGCGGCTGGTGGACGTCAGCCGCTCCAACCTGGGCCTGGAGACGATCGACCTGCTGCAGCTCCACGTCTGGGAAGACGCCTGGCTGGTCGAGCCGGACGTGGCCGCGACGGTGGCCCAACTGAAGACAGAGGGGGCGATCCGCGCTTTCGGCATAAGCCTCAACCGCTGGGAGCCGTGGAACGGCGTGAAGGCAGTCCGATCGGGCCTGGTCGACGCGGTCCAGGTCATCTACAACATCTTCGACCAGTCTCCGGAAGACGAGCTCTTCCCGGCCTGCCGCGAGGAAGGCGTGGCGGTCATAGCCCGTGTTCCCTTCGATGAAGGCAGCCTGACCGGCAACCTGACGCTCGACTCGAAGTGGCCGGCCGACGACTGGCGCAGCACCTACTTCGTGCCCGAGAACCTGCGCGAGTCGGTGGAGCACGCGGAGGCGCTGCGGCCCTTGATTCCGGCCGGGATGACGATGCCCGAGATGGCCCTGCGGTTCATTCTCTCCAACCCGGACGTGAGCACGGTCATCCCGGGCATGCGGAAGGCGCGCCACGTGGAGGCCAACGTCGCCGCGGCGGAGAAGGGCCCGCTGCCGGACGACCTGCTGGCCGAGCTGCGCAAGCACCGCTGGGACCGCAAGCCCACGGCGTGGAGCCAGTAGGCGGGCGGAAGCTCTACTCGGCAGCGATCCGCCGCAGCACCGCCGGCAGGATGCCGCCCTGGCGGTAGTAGTCCAGCTCGATCGGGCCGTCCAGGCGAACGATCACCTCGAAGCGCGTCTCCGTCCCGCCATCTGCGCGAGCCACGACTGAGACCCGAGACCGCGCCGCCGGGCCTTCCGGCGGCAGTTCGACGGTGTACGCCTCGCGGCCGGTGAGCCCCAGGCCGGCGGCGCCCTCGCCCGGGGCGAACTGAAGCGGCAGAATGCCCACGCCCACGAGGTTCGAGCGGTGAATGCGCTCGAAGCTCTCGGCGATCACGGCCCGAACGCCCAGCAGGCGGGGGCCCTTTGCCGCCCAGTCACGCGAGGAGCCGGAGCCGTACTCCTTGCCGGCAACCACCAGCAACGGGACGCCTTCGGCGCGATAGCGCTCCGAGGCCTCGAAGATGGTCGTGGCCTGGCCGTCGGGCAGGTGGACGGTGAACGGCCCCTCCTTGTCCGCCAGGGCGTTGCGGAGGCGGATGTTGCCGAAGGTGCCGCGCATCATCACCTCGTGGTGGCCGCGCCGCGCCCCGTAGGAGTTGAAGTCGACCGGGGCCACGCCCCGCTCGATCAGCCACTTGCCGGCGGGGGACCAGGCCGGGATCGAGCCGGCCGGTGAGATGTGGTCTGTCGTGACCGAATCGCCCAGCAGGGCCAGGACCCGCGCCTCCTCGATCGCCGCGGGCGGTTCGGGCTCGGCCCGCAGGCCGGCGAAGAAGGGCGGTTCGGCTATATATGTGGAATCAGCGGCCCAGCGGTAGCGATCGCCCGCCGGAACGTCCAGCGACCGCCAGCGCTCGTCGCCTTCGAAGACCGAGGCGTAGGCCGTGCGGAACAGCTCGTCCGTCACTGCCGAGCCGACGGTCCGGCGGATCTCGTCGGCCGAAGGCCAGATGTCGGCCAGCACGACCGGCCGCCCATCCGAGCCGGTGCCCAGCGGGGTCGTCGTTGGGTCGAGGTCGACCGTCCCGGCCAGGGCCAGGGCCACGACCAGCGGCGGTGAGGCCAGGTAGGCGGCCTTGACCAGCGGGTGGACGCGGCCCTCGAAGTTGCGGTTGCCGGACAGCACGGCGGCCACGACCAGCTCGTGCTCCTCGATGGCCTTCGTCACCGGCTCGTCCAGCGGGCCGCTGTTGCCGATGCAGGTAGTGCAGCCGTAGCCGGCCAGGGCGAAGCCAAGCTTCTCCAGGGGCTCCAGCAGCCCGGCGCCGCGCAGGTACTCGGTCACGGCCCGCGAGCCGGGGGCCAGGCTGGTCTTGACCGTGGGCGGGACCGTGAGCCCTCGGGCCACCGCGTTGCGGGCCACCAGCCCTGCCGCGACCATGACCGAGGGATTCGAGGTGTTGGTGCAGCTGGTGATGGCGGCGATTGCGACCGAGCCGCCACCGACCTCCGCTCTGCGACCGGCCGCCTCCACCCGGACCCGCCTCTCGACAGCCTGAGGGTAGACGCTCCGGAAGCTGGCACCCAGGTCCTCGAGGGCGACGCGGTCCTGCGGGCGGCGAGGCCCCGCCAGAGAGGGCTCTATCGTGGCCAGGTCCAGGGTCAGCAGCTCGTCGAACTCAGGGCTCGCGCCCGGCTCTCGCCACAGGCCCTGCTCCTTCGCGTAGCGCTCGACGAGGGCGACCTGTTCGGGGGTACGACCGGTGAGGCGCAGGTAGGCCAGCGTCTCGTCGTCGATGGGGAAGAGAGTGGCCGTGGGCCCGAACTCGGGCGACATGTTGGAGATCGTGGCCCGGTCCGCCAGAGGCAGGCCGGCCAGGCCGTCGCCGGTGAACTCGACGAAGGCGCCGACAACGCCGTGGGCGCGCAGCATCTGGGTCACGGTCAGGACCAGGTCCGTGGCTGTGGCGCCTTCTCGCATCTCGCCCGCCAGCCTGACGCCGATTACCCTGGGCATGGGCAGGTAGAGCGGCTGGCCCAGCATGACCGCCTCGGCCTCGATGCCGCCTACGCCGAAGCCCAGCACTCCCAGGCCGTTGATCATCGTGGTGTGGGAGTCCGTCCCCACGAGCGTGTCGGGGAAGGCCACGCGGCGTCCGTCGTCGCCGGCGCGCTGGGCCACGACCGTGGCCAGGTACTCGAGGTTGACCTGGTGGACGATGCCCGTGCCCGGCGGAACGACCCGCATGTCGGAGAAGGCGGTCTGAGCCCAGCGCAGCAGCTGGTAGCGCTCGCCGTTGCGCTCGTACTCCCGGGCTACGTTGAAGGCCAGCGCCTGCCGATCGCCGTAGCGGTCGACCTGGATGGAGTGATCGATGACGAGGTCTGCGGGCACCAGGGGATTGACCCGGCCTGGGTCGCCGCCCAGCGAGGCCATGGCGTCGCGCATGGCCGCCAGATCCACGACTGCCGGCACCCCGGTGAAGTCCTGGAGTATCACTCGGGAGGGCAGGAACGGGATCTCGGCCTCCGTCGTGGCCGCGGCGCCGGGCCTCCAGGCCGCCAGCACGGCCACGTCGTCCCGGCCAACTGCTCCGCCACCGGCGTGGCGCAGCACGTTCTCGACCAGGATCTTCAGGGTGACCGGCAGACGGTCGAGCGGCAGGGCCAGGCCGGCCGCGCCGGAGCGCTCGAGAGCGGAAAGGGAGTAGCAGTCCGGCAGGCCCGGGCCGAGCGAGAACCGGACGCCGAAGGGATCGCTGGTAGACATGGCGCCTCCTGCTTGCAGTCAAGCTGCTCGGCCGGTCCGGGGCTGCGAGGCGGCCGGGCCGCGGGCGCTGCTGCGCGTGCACCTGCCGGTGCGTGAGCGGGGCGCCCAGGTGGCCGCGAAGGCTTCGCCGACCGATGGAGCGAGTCTCCGGAACCCCTGGAGGAGGTGCGCCTCAGCTGCCAGGGACGCGCTACACTCGGGCGGCTGCCCGGTGCAGGTCCGGGAGAAGGATACCCCGCGGGCGGGATGGGGAGGGAATGTCGCGTGAAGGCATGGCGCGACGACACTGATCGAGTGACTGGGCGCGGCCGGAAGGCCTCCCGGCAAGACGGCACGAAGGAGCATCCCCGCCGCGAGGAGTTGGTGGGCCGGCACCGCCACGGCGACGTTATCCATGCCCACCGCGAGCCCCATCCTCACACTCGCGGCCGGGAAGGCGCACCCAGCGTCGGCATCGTCGGCGCGGGCGCGGTCGGGTCCGCCCTGGGACTGGCCATCTCCCGGGCGGGCTGGCCGGTGGTGGCGGTGGCCAGCCGCGACGCCGGCCGCCGGGAGAGGTTCGCCCAGGCTGTTTCGAGCGCCCGGGCCTTCGTGGAGGCGCCTGCCGTCGTCGACGAAGCGGAGCTGATCTTCCTCTGTGTTCCCGACGATGCCGTGGCCGCCGTGGCCGAGTCGATCCGCCTCTACAGCGGCCAGGCGATGGTCCACACCAGCGGCTTCCTGGGCGCCGAGATCCTGCAGCCTGCCCTGGCGGCCGGGAGTCAGGTCGGCAGCTTCCACCCCCTGGTCTCGTTCACCGCCGACGTGGAGCGCTCGGCCGCGGCGGTCCGGGGGGCGACGATCGCCCTGGAGGGCGACGACCGCCTGGTGGGCCTGCTGGCCGACCTGGCGGATGCCCTCGGCGCGGTTCCGGTTCGACTCCCCGCAGGCGCCAAGCCGGCCTATCACGCCGCCGCGATGCTGGCCTCGGGCGGGCTGGTGGCCCTCCTGGACGCCGTTGCGACGCTGGGGTCGGTCGCCGGCCTGGACGAGCAGGGGTCTCTGACTGTCTACGGGCGCCTGGTGGAGCAGACGCTCGGCAACGCCCGCGCCTCCGGAATCAACGCCGCCTTGACCGGGCCGATCACGCGGGGCGACGCGGGCACGGTCGCCGCCCATCTGACCATCCTGAGGCGGTTTGCGCCCGAAGTCGAGGAGCTGTACATAGCCGCCGCCCAGCGTGAGATCCGCCTTGTCGAGCAGCGCGGCGCCCTTTGCGCGGAGTCGCTGGAGCGTGTGCGGGCCGCGCTTGCAAAGCCCGCCTGACCGGGTACGATTGCGCGCATGAAGCGAAGTGCCCTCGCCCGCCTCTCGGCGCGCCCCTCGGCCCTCTTCGTCGGCCTTTCCGGAGGCGAGAAGGAGCGGCGCCTGGGTCTGCATTCCGGCCTCGGCTTCCAGCGCGCGGCGAGCCGCCCGACGTTCCTGAGGCCTTCCCAGAGCGGGCTCCACACCAGCGGCTGGCAGCCCGTTGCCCCCTCGGCGAGAGGGGTCGCGCGCAGCGGGCTGGTCCGGCATGCGGTCAGGATCTCCTGGACGGGATTCGGCCGCCCGCACGCGGATCGACGCTCGAGCCCGGCTGCCGCGACGTGGCGAGGTTGACCGCCGCCACGGCGACTTCGGCCGGTGGGATAGTCATCCGCTTCCTGGGCGAGAACGCCCAATTCGTAGCCGGTCGTCGCAAGCGCGAGCGCGACGGCGCCACCTGGACCCTCCCCAAGGGCACTCCCATTCCGGGCGAGACGCTCGAGGAGACCGCCCTGCGCGAGGTAGCCGAGGAGACCGGCCTCAAGGTCCGGGTCGTCGCCCCGCTCGATTCGATCAAGTACACGTTCGTCCAGCGCGGGACGCGCATCCGCAAGACCGTTCACTACTTCCTGATGGAGGCCGTCGGCGGCAGCCTCGACGACCACGACCGGGAGTTCGAGGAGGTGCGCTGGGTCGCGTTCGACGACGCGGCGGGGCTGCTGTCTTTCGAGACCGAACGGGCGCTTGTCGGCCTCGCTGCCGGTCGCTTGCCCGAGATGCGGAGTGCTGCCGGCTAGCCGAACAGGAGGGCGGACCCGATCGTGAACACCTCTGGATCGCCGCTCGAGAGGCCGCTGGCGAACGCGCACCCCGCGCTCGAGACGCCCCTGGCGGACCGGCATGCCGCGCTCGGCGCGCGCCTGATCGAGTTCGCCGGCTGGCAGATGCCGCTCCAGTACGCGGGGATCATCGAGGAGCACCGCGCCGTCCGGGAGCGGGCCGGCCTGTTCGACCTGTCGCACATGGGCGAGCTGTTCGTCGAGGGGCCCCAGGCCGCGGCGGCTCTCGACCATGCGATCGTGAGCGAGAACTCGTCCCTGGTACCGGGCAGAGCCCACTATTCCATGATCTGCTTCCCCGACGGGGGAGTGATGGACGACCTGATCGTCTACCGCCTGGACGAGAACCGCTTCATGGTCGTGGCCAACGCCGCCAACACCGCGGTCGTCAGCGACGCCCTGTCCGAGCGGTTCGTCGGCTTCAAGGCTCTTCTCGACGATCGCTCGCTGACCACTGCCCTCGTGGCGATCCAGGGTCCGGCGGCCCTGGGAGTCCTGGCGCCGCTGACAAACGTGCCGATTGCCGATCTGCGCCACTACGCCATCGGCGAGGGAAAGGTGGCCGGGGTTGAGGCCCTGGTCGCCCGCACCGGCTACACGGGCGAGGACGGCTTTGAGATCTTCGTCGACCAGGCTGCCGCCGGGACCGTCTGGGACCGGCTGCTGACTCGCGGCCGCAGCGCCAGAGTGGTGCCGGTCGGGCTGGGGGCCCGTGACACGCTGCGCCTGGAGGCGGGCATGCCGCTCTACGGCAACGAGCTTGGCCGCGACACGACTCCCTTCGAGGCTGGGCTGGGGCGGGTCGTGAAGCTCTCCAAGCCGGGCGACTTCGTGGGCCGAGCAGCGCTGGAGAAGGCTCTGGCGGCCGGGCCGCGTAAGAAGCTGGTGGGCCTGGCGATGCGCGATCGGGGCATCGCCCGTCACGGCTACGAGGTCTACTCGGGGGAGCGTAGGACCGGCCGCGTCACCAGCGGTACCCAGTCGCCGACGCTGAATCGAGCCATCGCCATGGCCTACGTGGCACCTTCTGACGGCGAGGCCGCTACGATACTGGAGGTGGCTATTCGCGAGCAGCGTGCGGCGGCGGAAGTGGTGCCGTTGCCCTTCTACAAGCGAGACGAGTGAGATCGAGTCGAACGAAGCGGAGGCAAGCCGTGGCCGAAGACCTGCGCTACACGAAGGAGCACGAGTGGGTCCGTCTGGTCGGCGACGTCGCGACCGTGGGGGTCACGCCGTACGCCGCGGAGCAGCTGGGTGACGTCGTCTTCGTCGAGCTGCCGGCCGTGGGGCGGGTGGTGGAGCAGGCCGCCCCAGTGGGCGTGATCGAATCGGTCAAAGCTGTCAGCGACCTGTTCTCGCCCGTCTCGGGCGAGGTGATCGAGGTCAACGAGAAGCTCGCGGCCACGCCCGAGCTGGTGAACAGCGATCCCCTGGGCGAAGCCTGGATGTTCCGCATCCGAATCTCCGACGCCGGCCAGATGGAGACGCTGCTGGACCAGGCCGCCTATGAGGAGTTGACCCGGGAAGGCTGACGGCGGCAGGAGCGGCGTTCCAGGCGACGGACCTTGACCGATCGGAGCTGAAGGGATGGCATACGGGCCCCATACGCCGGCCGAGCGGACGCAGATGCTCGAGGTGATCGGCGTCACCTCGATCGACAGCCTCTTCGACGACATCCCGGTGGCGCTTCGGACGTCGGGCCTGGACCTCCCCCCGCCCTTGTCGGAGGCCGAGCTGGCCCGGCTGATGAGCGACCTGGCCGGCCGCAACCGCACGGACGTGGTCAGCTTCCTCGGCGCGGGGGCCTATCGCCACTACGTCCCGGCTGTCGTCGACCAGCTGCTTCTGCGCGGCGAGCTCTACACCGCCTATACGCCCTACCAGCCCGAGATCAGCCAGGGCACGCTGCAGACGATCTACGAGTACCAGTCGATGATGGCTGAGCTGACCGGCATGGACGTCGTCTCGGCCTCGCACTACGACGGGGCAACGGCCGCGGCCGAGGGTGCCTTGATGGCCTGTCGCGCGACCGGCCGGGAGCGCGTGCTGGTCAGCCGGGCTGTGCACCCGCACTACCGCCAGACGATCTGCACCTACTTCGCCGGGGCGGGCATGACGGCCGACGAGATTCCGCTGCTGGCCGATGGGCCGGCTGCGGGCACGACCGACCTGGCGGCCATGGAGCGCCTGCTGGCCGACCCGGACCGGCCGGCGGCCGCGGCGCTGGTTGCCAATCCGAGCTTCCTGGGCCTGCTCGAGCCGATGCCCGAGGCCGCCGCCCTGGCTCACGCCGCCGGGGCGGTGCTGGTCGCCGTGACCGAGCCCGTGTCACTGGCGGTGCTGGCCTCGCCGGCGGACTACGGCGCCGACATCGTTGCCGCGGAGGGCCAGCCGCTCGGCATGCCCCTGGCCTATGGCGGCCCCTACCTGGGCATCCTTGCCTGCCGGGAGGCGCTGATGCGGCAGATCCCCGGGCGGTTGGTGGGCTTGACGGCGGACGCCGACGGTCGCCGGGCTTTCGTCATGACTCTGCGGGCTCGCGAGCAGGACATCCGCCGCGAGAAGGCGGCGAGCAACATCTGCACCAACCAGGCCCTGTGCGCCCTGGCGGCCGGCATCTACATGGCGGCGTTGGGGCCGCGAGGCCTGCACGACGTGGCGGCCCTGGGGGCCGCCCGGGCCTCGGAGCTGGAAGCCGCCCTGGCGGCCGCGGGGGCGCCGCGCCTGCACCCCGGCCCCTACCTCAACGAGTTCGCCGTCCGCGTGCCCGGGGCCCGATCCGTCCACCGCCGGCTGCTGGAGCGGGGCATCCTGGCCGGCCTGGCCCTGGCCGAGGCGGAGCCCGCGGACGCGACCCTTGCCGAAGCGCTCCTGGTCTGCGCCACGGAGGTCACGACGGCCGACGAGATAGCCGGCTTCGCGGCAGCCCTGGGCGAGGAGTTGGGAGGCGCGGGCGCGGCTCCAGCCAAGGGAGGCTCGCGATGACCGCCGCCGGCGATCGCCTGGAGCCCCTCATCTTCGAGAGATCGCGGCCGGGAAGGAGAGGCGAACGAGTACCGCCCCCGCCCAAGGAGTCGCTGGCCCGCATCCCGGCGGCCGCTCTACGGATCGAGGCACCGGGCCTGCCGGAGGTATCGGAGCCGGACCTGACGCGGCACTACGTGAACCTGAGCCAGCTCAACTTCGCCGTCGACACGGGCTTCTACCCCCTGGGCTCGTGCACCATGAAATGGAACCCGAAGATCAACGAATGGGCAGCCCGGCTGCCCGGGTTCGCGGCCCTTCATCCTCTTGCACCCGACGAGACAGCCCAGGGCACCCTGCAACTGCTGTGGGAGCTGGAAAGGGCCCTGGCCGACATAGGCGGCATGAAGGCCGTCACCCTCCAGCCCGCGGCCGGGGCCCAGGGCGAGCTGACCGGCATCCTCATGGTCCGGGCCTACCATCGCGCTCGCGGCGACATGGAACGGCAGGAAGTGCTGATACCAGATTCCGCTCATGGGACGAACCCGGCTACGGCCTCGATGTCGGGCTTCACGACCGTCAGCGTTCCGTCGGCGGCGGACGGGGGCGTGGACCTGGACGCCTTCCGGGCCGCCCTGGGCCCGCGGACGGCGGCGGTCATGATCACCAACCCCTCCACCCTGGGCCTGTTCGAATCGCGCGTCGGCGAGCTGCTGGAGGCGGTGCACGCCGCCGGAGCGCTGGCCTACATGGACGGAGCGAACCTCAATGCCGTCATGGGCCGCTTCAAACCCGGCCAGGCCGGGTTCGACGCGATGCACTTCAACGTCCACAAGACTTTCTCCACTCCCCATGGCGGCGGCGGCCCGGGTGCCGGCCCGGTGGGAGTGGGGGAGAAGCTGCTGCCGTATCTGCCATGGCCCCGGGTGCTGCGCGAGGACGACGGGGCCTTCCGCCTGGAACGGCAGGAGGAGCGACCTTCGAGCATCGGCCGGATGCGCGCCTTTGCCGGTAACACCGGCATCCTGGTGCGGGCCTATGCCTACCTGCGAGCCCTGGGGGCGGATGGATTGCGCCAGGCATCGGAGGACGCGGTTCTTGCCGCCAACTACCTGAAGGCGCGCCTGAGCGGCGTCCTGGAGGTGCCTTACTCACGCCCCTGCATGCACGAGTTCGTGGCGTCCGGAGCCTCGCTCAAGGCCGAGACGGGCGTTCGGACGCTGGACCTGGCCAAGCGCCTGATAGACCTGGGCTACCACCCACCCACCATCTACTTCCCCCACACCGTGGAGGAATCCCTCCTGATCGAGCCTACGGAAACCGAATCGCTCGAGACGCTGGACGGCTTCGTTGAGGCTCTGCGGTCCGCCGTCGAGGAAGCCCATCAGTCGCCGGAAGAGCTGCGTTCCGCACCGCGCACCGCGCCAGTACGTCGTTTGGATGAGGCGCGCGCAGCCCGCCAGCCCGATCTTAGGTGGAGGCCCTCGCCCGACGGCCAAACGGCGTCTCAGGGTTGAGATGGCGGCTTGACGCCTGAATTGGCATCGCGGCGGTTAGGTGTAAGCTTTAGCCGTCCGCGGGCGATGCCCGTGCTCCCGGGAGGGCCGGGATCGCAATGCGCGGACAAAGGCTCACGGGCCATCCGGGCTGCATGGCGGCAGATGGTCTGACCGGACTCCATAGCGGCCCAAGCGCGTCAACCAGGAGGACCGCCACGGACCAGGAGCTGGCACTGTTGAACTTTGCTCCCGGGCTCGCCGCCCACGGCGGCCGGCCGAAGCACGCCATCCCAACATCCGCCTCGGCGAACCCATCCCTGTCGCGCTATTCCGCGCGCCTGTGACCGCGCCTCGCTGGGTGCAGGGGAGGGAGCACCTCCTGGGCGTCCCAGCCATGCCGATCGAACACCGAAGGAGGTGGCGATAGCAGATCTGCGGGGCAATTGACACGTCCTGGAGGCGTCCCCATAGTAGCGGCCAATACGGCGGCCGGGACACGCCCAAGTCCTGTCGGAAGGCTTGCCCAATCGACACCATCAAGTGCAAACCGACCGAGCGGCTACCGCAGACCATTCCGCGTGGGGACGCACACAGATGGAGGAGCATTGCATGCATAGACGGCTATTCGGGTTGTTCGCCATAGCCGCAATCGTGGCGAGCGCCTGCTCGTCCACGGAAGCCACGCCGACGGCCGCGCCTAGCCAGGGCGCGACGCCGACGCCAGCCCCCAGCGCCACTGCCGGCGGAGTCGACATCACCAACACGAGCTACAAGCCCAGCACGCCGACGCAGACCGGCGGCAGCATCGTCATCGCCGAGTGGCAGTACCCCGACTCCGTCAACGCGTACTACGCTCAGGCCCTGTCCGACATCGAGGCCGCGGACAGCATGCTCAACAACTTGTGGATCGTTACCAACGACCTCAAGTACATGCCCGACCTTGCCAAGGATGTCCCGACGGTGGCCAACGGCGGAGTGGAGATCGTCGGCAGCGGCATGGACGTCAAGTTCAGCCTGAAGTCCGGCATGAAGTGGTCCGACGACCAGCCGATCACCTGCGCCGACGTCGAGGCAACCTGGAAGTGGATCATGGATGACACGCAGGCGGGTCTCGTCGGCGGGACCATCGGCTGGGAGGACATCACCGCCATCGACGGTGGTACCGGAACCGACTGCGTGATCCACTACAAGGCCCTCTACTCAGGCTACCTTGGCCTGATCGCCCCGCTTCTGCCGGCGCACTATCTGTCGACGGTCCCGGCCAAGAATGCGGCGACCGATCTGTATCCCATGGGCGATCTTGCCTCTGGCGTGTACAGCGGCCCGTACATCCCCGTCGAGGCCAAGACCGACGCCCAGATCACGCTCAAGCCCAACCCGAACAACGAGACCATCAGCGGTCACGCGCCGTATCTGGATAGCGTTATCTGGAAGTATTACGGCGATGCCGACTCGATGATCCTCGGCTTCAAGGCCGGCGAGTTCGACGTTGGCCAGAACCTGCAGGATTCCGACCTGCCCAAGCTGGCAGACCTCCCGGCCGACCAGGTTCTTGCCGAGCCTGCCCTGCTGTACGAGTTGCACGCCTACAACAACAAGTCGCTCAAGGAGAAGTACGGCGACGACTACGTCGCGATCATCCAGGCCCTGAAGCTGGCCACCGATCGCGAAGCCATCGCCGCCGGCCCGCTGGGCGGCACCGTCAAGGTCAGCAACAACTTCATCTCGCCGTTGACCTGGTACTACAAGGACATCGACGGGACCACGAAGGCCGATCCGGCCGGGGCCAAGGCCAAGCTCGAGGCCGCAGGCTGGACGATGGGTGCTGACGGCTACTACGCCAAGAGCGGCAAGACGCTCGAAATCGAGTACTGCACGACCACCCGCCAGGTCCGTGAGGACACCCTGGCCCTGGTCGCCTCGCAGATGAAGGCCGTTGGCATCAAGGTCAACGTCAATGCCAAGCCTTCTATTCCGGACGTCTTTGGCGGCTGGTACGACGAAGGCTCGGACGTCAAGTGCAACATCGTCCACGGCAACTTCGACGTGGCCGAGTTCGCCTACAGCTCGCCGCTCGATCCGATCGGCGGGTACAACGTCTACCACTCCAGCGGCATCCCCGACAACGAGCCGCACAACGGCCAGAACATCACCCGCACCAGCCTGCCCGACCTCGACGCTGCCTACGACATCGTCAAGAACAGCGTCGACTTCGACAAGATCCGCGCGGCGATGTTCACTATCCAGGACATCTACGGAGACCCGGACCAGAACCTGTTCGAACTGCCGCTGTACTACCGCCAGGACGTCTGGATCGTGGACAGCAAGGTTCAGAACTTCACGGGCAACCCCACCGTCTTCGCAGGCGAGTGGAACATCGTTGATTGGTGGGTCAAGTAAGCCCACTGGTCCAAGCGATCTGAGACCGTAAGCAGAGGGCGGCGGGCCCCAGGGCCCGTCGCCCTCTCTAGCAACCGAGCGGGGCAGATGCTCAAGTTCATCCTGCGGCGAACTCTGCTGGCCATCCCGGTCCTGATCGGCATCTCGTTCGCTTGCTTCGGGATCATGTACCTGGCAACGGGCGGCAACCCGACGAGCCGGTTCGCCCAGAACCCGCGCGTAACGCAGGAGCAGATCGCGGCCTGGAAGCACCGCTGGGGCCTGGATCAGCCCTGGCCGATCCAGTACTGCAAGTGGCTGGGCGCATGCGGCGACAAGCCGTTCCTGATCAACGCCCTGCCCGGCGGAGAAGTAGAGATTCTGGGGCTGGACATCGACCTTCCGGGCGGCGACAACGGCCTGCTGCACGGCGACCTGGGCTATTCGATCAACGATGGACGGCCGGTCACGGACGTGATCGCCGAAAGGATCCCGCCCACGCTCATCCTGATGGTGACGGCCTGGGTCATTTGGGTCACGGTGGCCTTCATCGCCGGGGTCTATGCGGCGGTGAGACGGTACAGCGCCTTCGACTCGGCCTTCACGATATTCAACTACGTGGGCTTCTCCCTGCCTACTTTCTGGCTGGGGCTGATGCTCATCGCCTTCTTCGCCGTCGGGCAGCCGGTGAAGTGGTTCCCGGCCAGCGGCATGTGGGACGCTCGCACCGTACCCATCTTCGGCACCGACGCCTACTGGGAGTTCTTCGGCTCCAACCCCGCCTACGCCTTGACCGACCTGGCTCGTCACCTCGCGCTGCCGGTCTTCACGCTGGTCGTGGTCAGCGTTGCCTACGACTCGCGCTTCATCCGCTCCAGCATGCTCGACGCCCTCAACCAGGATTACGTGCGGACTGCTCGCGCCAAGGGCCTGCCGGAGAGGCGAGTCGTCTTCCGTCATGCCCTGCGCAACGCCCTGCTGCCGGTCGTCACGAACATGGCCCTGGAGATCCCGTTCCTGTTCTCGGGCGCCATCGTCACCGAGCAGATCTTCTCCTGGCCGGGCATGGGCCGCCAGTTCATCCAATCCGTAGGCCACGACGACACGACCGTCTTGATGGGCATCCTGGTGGTCGGGGCAACCCTCGTGGTCTTCGCCAATCTGCTGGCCGACGTTCTGTACGCGGTCGTCGATCCGCGCGTCAGGTACGACTAGGAAACGAGAATGCGATCCAGGTTCGGGGCCGACGCCCCCCTTATCGAAGAAACCGAGCCGGAACCTCTGCCGGGCGCCCCCGAGGGCGCCGACTACGAGGTTGCCCTCGTCTCGCTGAACCAGTGGCAGCTGGCCTGGCGCCGCTTCAGGCGCCACCGGCTGGCTCTCTTCGGAGCTGGGCTGTTCCTCACGATGTGCGTCATCGCCATCATCGGCCCGTTCCTGCTGCCGTACGACCCGCTCGACATCCCGTACCCCGTCCAGTATTGCCCGGGGTCGGAGACGCAGCTGGCCGCCCCCGGTTGTCCTCCCTTGACGCCGGGGCATCCGCTTGGGACCACCGGCAGCCTGCAGCTGGACCTGTTGACGCTGGTCGTCAACGGCGCTCGACTGTCGCTGCTCATCGGCGTGGGCGCCTCCCTCTTCGCGGCCACAATCGGGGCAATCGTGGGCGGCGTAGCCGGCTATTTCGGCGGCTGGGTCGACAACCTGCTGATGCGACTCGTCGACGTCATGCTGAGCCTGCCGACGCTGTTCGTCATCATCCTCTTCGCCAAGGTCTTCGGCCAGGGCGACTGGCGCGTCATCCTGGTCGTGTTCGCCATCCTGGGTTGGATGGGCATTGCCCGGCTGGTGCGAAGCCTGTTCCTGTCCCTGCGGACCGAGGCTTTCGTCGACGCGGCACGAGCGGTAGGCGTCGGCGACCGGCGCATCATCTTCCGCCACATCCTGCCCAACGCCATGAGCCCCATCATCGTCGCCACCACCCTCTCGGTCGCCTACGTCATCATCGGCGAGGCCTTCGTCAGCTTCCTCGGCTACGGCGTCGACGCTCACTACCAACCGACGTGGGGGAACGCTCTCTCGAAGGCTCAGAACTACCTGCAGTTGGGCAACTGGTGGTGGGCCTTCTTCCCGGGCATGGCCATCGTGCTGACGGTGCTGGGCATCAACTTCATGGGCGACGGCCTGCGCGACGCCCTCGATCCTAGGAGCCGCGAGTGACAGCTCAGGACACGCACCCATCCGGTCAGCCCCATCGCGACCGAGAAGAGCGCGCGCCGCTGACAGACAAGGTAGTCGCCGCGCTCGGAATGCTGGCAGCTGCCTCGGCCTTGCTCCTGCCCTGGGCAGGAGCCGTGGGCCGCGACAACAGGCCCGTTTCGCTGAGTGAGAGCTACGGCGGTCCGGCCCTGCCGGTCGCAGCTGCCGGCGGGTTGGCCATGGTGGCCCTGCTCGTCCCGCCCGTTCGGCGTCTGATCGCCCGACCTATCCGCCGCGGAGCCGCGCTGGTCGTCGGCCTGGCTATGCTCGGCGTCCTGGTGGTCCATCACTCGGAGGTGAACGGCCCAAGGCTGATGGGCGAGGAGGAGATCTCTCTGGCGCCGGGCTTGGCCTTCCTCGTCGTCTGCCTGTGTGGCCTGCTGCTCGTCGCCTTCGGCCTGGCCGGCGTGCTGGGCGAGGTTGACCGCCAGTTGCGCGGCCGAAAGCGAGCCCGGCTGCTCGCCGTCGAGACCGACCGAGACCTGGAATACGACCGGCCGCTGCTCTCGATCCGCGGCCTGCAGACCTACTTCCGGGTCATGGACGGAACTGTCAAGGCCGTGGACGGCGTCGACCTCGAGATCCCCAGGGGCGGCACGGTCGGGCTGGTCGGTGAGTCCGGTTGCGGCAAGAGCGTGACCGCCCTGTCGATCATGCGCCTCATCGACACGCCACCCGGTGAATTCGCTGGCGGCGAGATCTGGTTCGACGGCCGCGATCTGCTCACCCTGGACGGCGACGAGATCCGTTCCGTCCGCGGCAAGGATATCGCCATGATCTTCCAGGAGCCGATGACCAGCCTCAACCCGGTCTTCACCGTCGGCGATCAGATCATGGAGGCGGTCCTCTACCACAACGATGTGAGCAGAGACGAAGCTCTCGAGCGGACCATCGAAGCGCTGCGCCTGGTCGGGGTCTCGGCCCCCGAACGCCGGGTCGAGCAGTACCCGCACGAGATGTCGGGCGGCATGAGGCAGCGGGCGATGATCGCCATGGCCCTGTCCTGCCAGCCCAAGCTGCTGATCGCGGACGAGCCGACCACCGCTCTCGACGTGACGATCCAGGCCCAGATCCTGGAGCTGATCAAGGACCTCCAGGCTCGGACCGGCACGGCCCTGCTGCTGATCACCCACGACCTGGCTGTCGTGGCCGAGACCGTCCACCAGGTCGCCGTCATGTATGCCGGGCGAGTCGTGGAGGCCGGCCCCGTGGAGGCCGTCCTCCTTTCGCCCAGGCACCCCTACACCCAGGGGCTCCTGAATTCCATTCCGGCCCTGCACAAGCGAGGCCAGGAGCTGGACGTCATCAAGGGCGTGGTTCCGAATCCGTTCCGGATGCCCCCGGGCTGCAAGTTCGAGCCGCGTTGCCCCTACGC
>Ga0315555_1000310_pt1 | contig 33193 bp, 32 predicted proteins | sample SalMarSW160380MG_FD_202113 | JGI IMG/M metagenome (GOLD analysis project Ga0315555, IMG submission 202113) | Salt marsh sediment microbial communities from the Plum Island Ecosystem LTER, Massachusetts, United States - Salt Marsh Sediment SW1603-80 ... | reverse complement strand
AGTAGGACCAATAGCTAACCCCGAAAAGGTGATATATGTCATAGACTACTGCAACAAAACGCCGGGAGAAATGGATGCGACCACACCCTATGGCTTCCTGGGTAGCAACTCCGCTGTAGGAAAGATGATAGGCAGTGCTAAGTATCTTGTCCAGGCCTATCCAGAAGTTGAAAACGTGGCCGTTGTCATGCCTGATGACGGCGGTATTACCTTCCTGGGGCCAGTATTCGAGACGATATTTGCAGAAGAGGGGTTAACCTGGGTTGGCGATCCAGTCCTCTATCCTAACGAGATGCAGGACTTCAGTCCCATAGTGAGCAAGATTAACCAGATCAAAGATGCGGATGCCATAGTCCATATGAATGGTGTTGCACAACATATAGGCGCCATCGTTAAAGGCCTACGAGAGTCAGGCAACACCAAGCCTTATGCCGGCATGATGTGCGCCACTATGAATGACATTGTGGCCATCGCCGGCCTGGAAGCAGCACAGGATGTATTCATGGCTTCTACTTCGGCCGATGAACCGGGCCTCCCGCCTCTGGGGAAGGAAATAATCCAGAGGTACATAGCCGAGCATGGTTCGGACACTTCGCTAATCATGTACGCTGGCAATTGCCTGTATACGCTCAAACAGGCTATTGAGGGAGCCGATAGCCTTGATACCGATGCGGTAAAAACCTACTGGGAGTCCATGGATGCCATTGATACCCTGGAGGGACCAGGGGTAATGTGCGGAGACGAAACTTACGGGATTCACCATCATGCCGTGGCTCACCCCCAGCCAATACAGATACTAGACGAGAATGGTAACGCGGTATCTGGCGGTCTGATGGATATATTTATCCCCTAAGTTACCAGACTTGTCCGGTAACATGACCGGGGTGGGTGAAGATATCTTCCCCGCCCCGGTATGTTTGCACGAGCTGGGTTAGGCACCAGCGGGAAAGAGGCCTGGTAGTAGTGGCCTTTGGCATGGTATTATTTTCTACCACTCCCGCTGTTTTTCCGGGTTAGAACAAGCATCAGCAGGAAAAAGCGATTATGGAACTGGTAGGGACGACGCTTACCAATGTATTAATACTGTCATCAATGTACATACTGGTGGCGCTGGGGTTTGTCTTTCTCTTCAATATGCTTGGGATACTCAATCTTGCCCACGGCGCCATATACATGATTGGCGGTTACCTCGGATTCTTATTTGTATCGGCATTGGGTTTTAATCCGTGGGTAGCCTTGCTACTGTCAACAGTAATAATAGCCGCCTTCGGGTTATTCTTAGAGAGGTTCTGTTTCCGTCCTTTTGTCAAGGATATGAACCGCCTCATCATGGTTTGCATCGCTATTGCGGTAATTCTACAGACTACCGTAAATATTATAGCCGGGACTAAAACGGCCACGATACCAGCCTTCATCGAGGGGGTTCTCAGGGTTGGTTCTTTCTCGGTTAGCTATGAGAGAATAATAACCTTCGTTATCGGTGCTGCCCTCCTGGGTATAGTAATCTGGTTCGTAAACCGGACCAAGTGGGGCCAGCAAATGCAGGCCATTTCTCAGGATATGGAGGCGGCCTTCCTGCAGGGTATAAAAGTCCACAATGTCTCTGCTATCGCCACTGTAATAGGTTGTGCCTTAGCGGCAGTGGCCGGATGTTTGATAGGTGCTTATCTTAATTTATGGCCTTTTATGGGGGATTCAATGCTGATAAAGGTGCTCATCCTGGTTATCCTGGCCGGGATAGGCAGCATCAGCGGTATTATAATTACCGGGCTTGTACTGGGCGGCTTAGATTCTGTGTTACCTCTAGCCATGAGCGGCGCAGCTAGCGAAGCAATAACTATTGTTATAGTGGTCGTTCTTTTGCTAATCCGGCCTAAGGGTTTCTTCGGCCGTGAGTTTTCTGTGAGTGAAAGTCAGCGTTCTGATTCTGCACCTTCTAAGACCTTAATAGTCCAGAGGAAATGGATTAAGCCGGCAACTTATGCCGGTCTGGTAGTCATCATTGCCCTGTTGCCGCTGCTAGTCAGCTCTATGTATGTTTTGCATATACTTATACTGACTTTAATATACTTGGTTGCCGCTGTTAGCCTACGCACGATAACTATTTCAGGCCAGTTTTCTCTAGCCCACGCCGCTTTCATGGGTATTGGCGCTTATAGCTCCGCCATGATAGCAAAATGGCTCGGCTGGTCACCCTGGCTCACCATGCCGCTGGGGGCACTGGTGGCAATGGGCATCGGAATGCTGATAGGCTACCCCTTTGCCAGGCTGCGAGCGCTGTATTACATGATGGGCAGCCTGTTTTTCGGGATAGGAGTAATTTATATCATTTCTGCCGGCGGAAACTGGACCGGCGGCTACAGCGGTCTCACCAATATCCCACCTCTATTCCCATCTGGCACCTCCAAGGTAGTCTATTACTATTTCTTCCTGGGGTTGGCCGTAGTCAGCCTTGTAGCCCTCTACCGGTTTGAATTCTGCCGCATTGGCACTAATTTAAAGGCTATTGCCCAATCACACCTGGTAGCATCCAGTGTTGGTATAAACGAAGGCTGGTACAAGATTATGGCAGTGGGTGTGGGCTGTTTCTTTGCCGGTCTGGCCGGTGCCGGCTATGCCCATTACAATCCGTCTCTGTCACCGGTCAGCTTCAACTTCATGGCAACCCTGTGGCTGGTTATGTACGTGCTCATCGGTGGTATAAATAGCTTTGCCGGACCTATCATCGGAACCTTTATTCTGATTTTAGTCCCCGAATATTTCCGCGATTTGAAAATATTCTCCCCGTATATTTCCGCTGGCATACTATTGATCATCGCTTACTTAATGCCCCAGGGCCTGGCTAGTCTGCCTCAACTGATCAGGTCACGGCTTTCAGAACGTCGTAAAGGTGAGAGGGTTGCTCATGCTCCTTGAAGTCAGCGGACTAAGCAAGCATGAGGACATACGTAACTCAAGGGGATCCCTTGAGCATTGAAAGAATAAAGGTATAAAATCGGTGGGCTAGGTTTTATAGATTTATAGAAACCAAAAAATAGTCGAAAGGAACAAACTATGAACAAGAAAAAGTACCCTTCACTTGAGGAATACTACAACGATATCGTCCGTCAGGCTGTCGAAGAATGTGTTTTTTGTGGGGACTGCGTGGAGAATTGTCTGGCGTATCCGATCTCTCCACTAAAGGATAAAGACCCCACGGATATAATGGAAAGTGTGATTGATTTCTTAAAAGACGGGACTTATTCGGAGGATGTTTACCTCAGGGCTTTCACTTGTGCCCAATGCGGACATTGTTCTGATTCCTGCCCTCAGGGAATCGACCCTTTGCTGCTACATGAGGCAACCATAGTTGAACTGGTTAAACAAGGTAAAAAACCACCCGAAGCGGTTAATTTCATCCTTCCCGGGCGGAAACCTAACCTGATCGGAGTTCTTTCCGCTCTTCAAACCAAACCTTCCGAGGAGAGATGGCTAAAAAGAGCGCCTTCCCGACCGGAAAAAACTGAAAATGTGGTGTTTCTGGGATGTGAGTCTCTGGCGATGCCGCATAAAATTTTTGCTTCTTTAGATGTCTTCGAAGCAATGGGGCTTGATTTTGTTGCCCTGGCCGGAGGGGACCTCTGCTGTGGCGTCCCTCCCGCTCTCGCCGCCGGCAATGCTAAGGAGTCAGATGAGATGGCACGGGAGCTGGTGGCCAACATAAAGGCCTTTTCTCCTAAGAGGGTCATTCTTATCTGCCCCGGTTGTTATCGCCAGTTTACGGAGTTCATGTCCCGTTTTCTTGATTTGGATTTTGAGGTTCAATTTTTCACCCAGTTCTTAAATGAAAACCTGGATAAAATAAAATTTACCAAACCTCTGGAAAGAACGGTAATCATGCATGATGCCTGCATGGTTAAGCGCACCAAATTGTCCAACTCGCAAATAGAAACTCTGGAGGCTATTCCAGGGTTGAAGCTGGTGGGGAAGGAACTTGACAAGGAACAACCCCTTTGCTGTGGGGGAATATCCAACATGACTTATCCTCAAATGGGCCACCAGTTGGGACAGGTTCTTGTGGAAGAAACTATGAAACTCAAGGCCGACAACACCACGGATACCTGCCCTGCCTGTATGTTTGCCTTCTATATGTACTTAAAAAAATACCCACTTAATGTTAAAGATATCGCCGTTTTACTTAACGAGTCCATGGGAGGCAAGGAGTACGAGGATAAACTGGAGAAATGCTGGCAGTGCGAAAGCCTTGACGAGTTAATAGAGAAAACCAGAGAGAATTTTGAGGCAAATGGCTATCCCGAAGAAATGATGAGGCAAATACTCCCTCACATTTTCCCCTTTGCTCAACATTGATAGTCTTTAAGTTATACTTTAGGACATAACCTAACAGAACCGCTTTGAGCTTTCATGCTGAGGCGATCAGCAATGCCACTAAGGACGCTGGGTTAAAGCGGGGAGATGTGAACTGATGATACTGAACGACGAAGAAAAGAAAATGCTGGAGGGAGAATACGGGCCCGGTACGCAGAGAGCGATGGCTTTTCTGAAAACACTTGGCGAGGCTCTGGAGGCAGAAAGGATGGTCAGGGTGACCAGTGCCCATATTCTCCCGGATATGCCAACCGAGTATCTGGAGCAGATGACGGAAGGCGTTACCAGAATGAGGACAATGGTCTCGCTTATGCCGTGTTTCGACCCTATTTTCTGGAGAGAAAAATACGGCATTGTAAGCAAGGAAAGACTCATTGGGGGGGTGGGGCTGACCGATGAGAAGGACTACGCCAAAAACCTGGCAATATTAAAAAATTTGAAGGTAATCCCCACTTTCACCTGTACCCCATATACGGTTGGCATTGTCCCCAGACGCAATGATACTGTGATATGGTCAGGGACTTCAGGGCAGAATGCCGCCAACTCCATGTTCGGGGCCAGGGCTCCCCGACAGAGCCTTTCTACCAGCGTAGCCAGCAGTATCACCGGCCTGGCGCCCTACGAAGGCTTGATGAAGCCGGAAAACAGGTTTGCCGAGCTGCTGATTGATACCAGGGAACTGGATGTTGGTAATTTTACCCCTGCCGATTTTGGGGCCTTGGGTTACTATATAGGAAAAGTAGCTGGAACCAGGAACGTGGTGTTTGACGGCTTACCCCGCACAATGACTATTGAGCAGTGTAAATATCTTACCTCACCGCTTACCGTTGACGGAGCCTGCACCATGTGCCATATGGTGGGCGTAACCCCGGAAGCTCCCACCCTGGAAGCGGCTTTGGGCGGCAAAAAGCCCAAAGAAGTGGTTGGTGTAACCAGGAAAGACGTCCAGGACGTTCGTGATATGTTTAACACGGTTAGCCCTAGTGAAGTTAAACTGGCTGTCTTTGGCTGTCCTCACCTAACCATTACGGAATTGCGGGAGCTTGCTTCATTATTGGAGGGGAGGAGGCTGAAGGAAGGGAAGCAGCTCACAGTAGGTGTCTCCGATATGACCTGCGGCCTGGCGAGAGAGGCCGGTTACGCTGATGTTATTGAGAAAGCAGGGGCTATTCTTACTAACTGCTGTGTCTCCGGCCAGAATCCTCTGGTTCATATAGGCGGCGTTGATGCCGTAGCTACTAACTCGGCTCGAGGTGCCCGCTTTTTCCAGACTCAAACTGCCGGCAGGTGCCGAACCTATTATGGCGATATGAAGGACTGCGTCGATTTAGTAACCGTAACTTGAGAAAAGGAGTCATCAATGAAACTGAGAGGGCATACCGTGAGTCCGGGAAAGGCCGGGGGAGAAGCCATAATACTTGAAGCGCCATTCTCGTTTCTTGGCGAGCTGGATCCGGACACCGGCAAGTTAGCTTCACCGCTCAACAAACACTTCGGGCAGGATTTGAGGGGTAAAGTAATCGTAACCCCGACCGGCAAAGGTTCAAGCATGGGCCCGGTTATCTCCTGGTACGCGATGAAAGCGGGAAATAATCCCGCTGCCATAATTTGTCTCAAAGCCGAGGCTATCCTGGCCAGTGCCGCAATTATGGCCGGTATCCCTATGGTGGACAAACTTGATAAAAATCCACTTGAATTAATCAGGTCAGGTGATTATGTGGAAGTCGACGCCACTGCCGGCATAGTGGAGACAGGTAACAGGTAATAAATAAGCGCAAAAGGGCTAAAGTAGTGCCAGCCTCGATGAGCTAATCGAAAAAACCAGAGAGAATTTTGAGGCAAATGGTTACCCTGAAGAAATGATGAGGCAAATACTCCCTCATATTTTCCCCTTTGCTCAACCCGGATAGTCTTTATGTTATACTTTGAGAATATATAACTAACGGAACGGCTAAATTTTATAGTTACAGGAGGTTAGAATGACTCTCACTAAAAAAGAAATGGCTATCTTGGACAAATTTGGCTTCGACATACCGCCCGTAGGCGTAAAATATTTTGTCCATCGCCCGGACATGGTTGAAAGGCTAGACCAGGAAACGACTCTCTGCCAAATGCTCGGTTGGGCGCAGCAGGGGAAGGCTTTCTATGCTGATCCCAAAAACCATACCTGTGAGGCCGGGACATATGTATTAGGGCAGACAGGTGTCCGGGAGCCGTACATAAACGGGGAATATGGGACCGGGCTGCAGGTATTTGAGAGTCCTCGTTCCGCAACCAGACTCTATCAGCATGTCCCAACGATAGGTAGAGGTGTAGTTAATTACGTTGCCTTTTCCCCTCTAGACAAGCTCCCATTTGAGCCAGATTTATTGATCATACTGGCCAACACCAGCCAGGCGGAAATCTTGCTCAGGGCAATGAGCTATATAACGGGAGAAATGTGGTTAAGCAGGTACACAGCCGCGATAGGCTGCAGCTGGATTTTCGTCTATCCATATTTAAACGGAGAAATTAACTATGCCACCACCGGTCTTGGCTTCGGGATGAAGCGCAGGGGGATATTTCCAGAAGGTATGCAGCTCATATCTATCCCCTTTGACAGGTTGCCTTCTATGCTACAGACGTTGCAGGTTATGCCCTGGGTCCCCGAGCCCTATAAACCGCACGGAATGGAATATGCCAAAAACCTGCGTATCGATTTAGGACTTGATGCGCCCGATTAATTCAAAGTCAGGATGATATCGCAGCATACAATTCTACGTCTGCATCCGCCTCTGCAAGGTCTAAAAGGCCACAGGGATATGTTCTAAAGCGCATGGCGTCGGTATTTAGGATACCGCAACATGAGGGCTGGGCTAAACCCCCGGTAAAAATACGTATAGTATAATTAGTATTAATTCAGAAAAAAGAGGTGAAGAATGAAGAACCAGTGTCATATCACCGCAGAGGTCGCTGGTTCGAGCCCGGTGTCGCCCACCACTTTCTCTTTTTCCCTTACCAGACTCCTCCAGGCTCCGGTTGTAAGCTAGAGCCTATTATTGTTACAATTATACCGAGATGAACAAGATATTCGGGCGGCCTTTCCAGCCCAAGAAAATCGTGGATAACCCCTCGGATGAAAGCCTCCGGGCCTGGGCGCTGGAGCACGGGGGAGTCATCACCGAGTTCGGCAATCTATCGGTGGTCACCAGCGTGCGCCACCGGATGGCCAGGCTGACCGAGGTGATAATGGGCGCACCGGAGGCGGATGACCTGGAGCTTGTCGATAATGTCCTCGGCTACCTCAAGGACAAGGAAATGATAATGCTCGACCGCACCATGTGCATGGCGCCGGGGTTCAAGAAGGGCTGCCGGCTCTATGTCACCGAACAGTACGCCCGGCTGCCGCTGATGTGGGGCAATACCATGTTCCCGTCGGAGGGGAAAGAGCCCGACTTCGTCTCTATTGCCGTGCCCGAGTGGCCGGAAAAGAAGGTGCTGGTCTTCCCAGAGATGGGACTGACCATCATCCTCGGCAGCGACTATAAAGGCGAGCAGAAAAAAGCCATGCTGCGCCAGGTGATGTACTGGGCCAAGACCGAGGGGAACCTGGGGCTGCACGCCGCCGGCAAAATCTTAAGGGTAAAGAGGGACGGCAAACTCAAGGACTTTGGCTTTCTGTTGTTCGGCCTGAGCGGCACCGGCAAGACCTCGCTGTCCTGCCACTCCCACTGGCTGGGCTTCCCGGAAACGGTGGTCATCCGCCAGGACGACGTGGTTATCTTAAGGAAAGACGGCACCGCCGTCGGCACCGAGGACTCTTTTTATATCAAGACCGACGGTCTGGAGCCAAGCTCGCAGCCCCTGCTCTACGCCGCCGCCTTAAGCCCCAGGGCGATACTGGAGAATGTCTGCGTTAAACCGGAGACGGGGAAGGTGGACTTCTTTAACGACGACCTGACCTCCAACGGGCGGGCAATGGTCAAGAGACGGGACATCGCCTTTACCGACGACCAGGTAGATATAGGCAAGATTGACTTTATCCTGTTTATCACCCGCCGGAATGATATTCTACACCCGGTGGTGCGCCTTACCCAGGAGTGGGCAGCGGCCGCCTTTATGCTCGGCGAATCGGTAGAGACATCGGCCGGCGACCCGTCGGCGGCGGGCAAACCGCTGAGGGTGGTAGGCACCAACCCCTTTATCGTCGGCTCCCACACCGAGGAGGGCAACATGTTTTTAGACATCCTGCGCCATAACCCCGCCGTCCAGTGCTTTATCCTCAACACCGGCAGCGTCGGGGGCATGGAGCGGGGGCAAAAAATCAAGGTGCGGGACTCGGTGAAGATAATCGAGATGATCGCCAAGGATAAAATTAGCTGGCGGAAGGATGATTACTGGGGCTATGAGGTGCCCACGGAGATACCCGGCGTGGAACTGGAGCGCTTCCAGCCCGAAAATTACTACAGCGAAGACCAGATGGAGAGCCTGTCCGCCGAACTGAAACAGCAAAGAGTGGACTGGCTTTCCCAGTTCCCCGCCCTGGACAAGGGCATCCTGAAAGTAGTGGAGGAGTAAAGCCCGATGACGATGATTATCCAGTGCGATTTCGACGGCACCCTCACCGTGGAGGACATGGGGTTCTATTTACTCGATACCTTTGCCCAGGGGGACTGGCGGCAGTGGCTGGAGCAGTACCGGGATAATAAGATAACCGTCAGCCAGTTCAACTCCAGGGCCTTTGCCACCGTCAAGGCGGCTAAAGAGGAGATGCTGGCGGCCACCCTGAGCCGGGCTAAACTGCGCGACGGCTTCCGTGAGCTGGTGGACTACTGCCAGAAGAGAGACTTCCGCCTGGCCGTTGTCAGCAACGGGGTGGACTTTTACATAGCCTCAATCCTGAACGACGCCGGCCTGGGGGATGTCGAAGCCCACGCCGCCACCAGCCGGTTCCACCCCGGCGGGCTCACCGTCCAGTATATCGGCCCCGACGGCGTACCGTTAAACAACGATTTCAAGGCGGCCTACACCCGGTTGTTCCTGGAGCAGGGCTACACGGTAGCCTATGTGGGCAACGGCCCTTCGGACGCCAACCCAGCGTCTCTGGCACAGCATGTCTTCGCCCGGGACGGGCTGCTCGACTACTGCAAGGAGAACAATTTGACCTGCCAGCCCTTCGATGACCTGCATGATGTGATAAAGGGGCTGGAATCCCTCTAGGCGGCTTTCAAGCTTTAAAGCCGCTGCTTGATTTGCTCTATCAATTCTTGAGCCGCTACTTCACCCTGGGCGATGGAATCGCCGCCGCGGTGAAAATCCCCGTAGCCGATGTGGGGCAGCTTGGGCTCAATGACGATATCAGCCCCGGCCAGGTTAGACCTGACCAGAGAATAGGTGGCGATATAGAAAGAGTGCAGCATCGACTGGAAGATGCCGGGCTCTTTAGCTTCTTTAGCCGGCTGAAGCCTGACCCCCATCGTCGGGATGACATTGACGGCGATAACCAGCTCCGCCCCCATCTTCCGCACCGTGCTCACCGGCACCGGGTTGACCAGGCCGCCGTCGACCAGGTATCTATCCCGCCACTTGACCGCGGTGAATATCACCGGTATCGAGATGCTGGCCCTGACCCCCTCCAGCACCGAGCCGTCATTAATTACCACCTCCTCGCCGCTCCTGATATCGGTAGCCACGCAGGAGAGGGGAATCTTCAGGTCGCTAAAGCTTATATCGCCCATAAACGACTTGAGCAGGTTCTTAATCCGGGTGCCTTCAATAAAACCGCTTTTGGGCAGAGCCAGGTCAATCAGGGAGACCAGCCGCCACCACCCCGTATCTAAGGCTAATTCTTTTATCCGGCTGGCCGACTTGCCCTGGGCATAAAGGGCACCGACGGCGGCACCGGCGCTGGTGCCGGCTATCATATCAACCGGAACGCCCTCTTTATCCAGCACCTCCAGCACACCGATGTGAGCCAGTCCGCGGGCGGCACCGCCGCCCAGAGCCAGCCCGACTTTTTTCATTTCAAACGACCTCTAATCCCACAGCTTCTCGATGTCTTCTTCGGCATCCTTCTGGGGGACAAAGTCCCGGTAGGACTGGGCGGAGCCGTACTCGCGGGGCTGGAAGGCCACCGGCATGGGCACGGCATGGCCGAAAATAAGCGCCTGCTGCTTGGCGGCGAGCTTGGCCAGGACTGATTTAAGCTCGTTGCGGCCCGATACGCCGGCGAGCACGCTATCGATATCGCGGTCGTTATCCAGCAGGCAGGTTATCTTGGTGCCCATCTGGGACATGACCTCGCTGTCAATGCCGCTGGGCCGCTGGTCAATCACCAGCAGGGTGACATTATACTTCCTCATCTCGCGGGCGATGGTGCCGAAAATGGTCTGGCCGGCGACCTCCGGATTGAGGAATTTATGGGCTTCTTCTATGGTAATTACCAGCGGCCGCGGTTTAAGGCTTTCCTTGGCGGCGGCCGAGGCTTTCTCCATCCTCGACTGGTACTGGGCATAGATGCGCCGGCTGAGCATGTTGGCCACCAGAATATAGGCGGTGATATCACGGTAGCGGCCAAATTCCAGTACCACATTGGTGCCGCGGTCAAGATGCTCCAGAATAGCCTTTACCGCATTGTCCGGGGAGTGGGGCTCAATAAAGGGCAGGCGCCGGATGGTGGCCAGCCCCCGCTGCAGATTGAGCAGGGTGCCCTCATGTATGCTCAGGCCTTCCGGTAACTCCTCGGCACCTTTCAGGTCAAGGGTATCCTGTATCCAGTTCCTGCCGAATCTCCGGAACAGCTGGTGGACCGCCTCAACGGCAAGGTCGGTAAGATTAAGCGTCTGGCGCAATAAAGCGATATCATCGGGCTCTATCTCATCGTAGCCGATTCTGACCACGCCGTCGGTACTCACCCCGCGGTGCCGCGAGTTCTCCTCGTCCAGGGTAAAGACAGCCACGCGGGAGGAGAAAAGCTGTTTTAAGCCCTTGACTGGCGGGCCGCCCTCCCTGGTTCCGGCCCAGCCGTACTCGTTGTGCATATCGAAGACCAAGTTAACCGCCCGGCTCTTCTGCAGCATGCCGATGAGCAGAATCCGGGTGAGGAAGGTCTTGCCGGTGCCGCTCTTGCCGAAGATACCGTTGGAGCGCTTGACCAGCTCCTCCAGGTTAAGGCAGAGCTTGACCTCCATATCCAGCGGGTTGCCGATGAAGAACCGCTTCTCGTCCTCGGTGCCGAAGACCAGCTCCACATCCTCCTGGGTGGACAGCTTGACCGCCGAAAAATGACTGGGGATGGTCTTTACCGGCTGGGGGCCTTCGAGGATGGCGGCGGCATCGCCGCCGATGACCAGCGAGGGGGAGACATGTAGAGTGCCGAAGGTGCTGGTGCCAGCCAGGACCTCGGCGATAAAGGGGTCGGAGACATCGGGCGGGGTGAGAGAGAGCCTCTGGTCGGTCACGCCTAGGCTGACATCAGTTATCATGCCGAAGAAGCGCCGCTTTTCCCCTTCAATAGTGACGAAGCGCCCCACCGCCATGTCCTCGATAGAGGCAGAGCTGTCAAGCCTGACCTCGACCCCCTTGTTTAGCGAGCCGGAGACGACAATACCCAGGCGCTCAGTCATAGCTTAATCCTCCCCAGAATGGCGTTGAGCTGGTTAAGGTTGCCGCTGAGCAGGATGGCTAATTCCTTGCCCGCCGCTACCAGGAAAGCCCGCTGGTCGTCGTGGGCCTGGCTCATCCGGCGCAGCGAGGCGGCAACCAGTTCCTCAGTGGGCACGGGCAGGTGGGCGTTTAATATTATGTTAAGAAAATCGAAGGACTTGCCGAAATCTTTAACCTCATCCGGGGGGCACTGATAGACGAAGCCGTGGATGCGGGCGGGCTGGGGGGGCAGGCGTTGATAAAGCCTGTCCCCTTCTCTGTGCCCCACCACCAGCGCCTCGAACTCGCTCCTGAGCAGTTTGGCCAGCTGGGGGCTTGAGCGGTAGATTGCCTCCTCGCTATCCTCGTCCTTGCCCCGGGCAATAGGACGTCGCCCCGGCTCCAGGCTAGTGGTAGCGGCGTTACAGACGATGCCGTAGAGCTCGGCGGACGAGTCCCCGGTCTTGACCATACTGCCCAGCGGCGGCATCTGATACAACTCGTAGCACTGGGCGGTAAAACCGGTGGTGCTGGCCTCGATAACCTCGCCGACTCTTTGAACTTCAGCCATTTCTACTCCCTTCATCTCGCTTGGGCAGTGCCCTCTTGCCGACTACCTCGTGCCTGGTGTGCCACCTCTGGACAGCCTCGATTACCTCGTCGGGGTGGTCGCAGACTATCAGCAGGTCAAGGTCTTCTTCGGAGATAAAGTCTTTAGCCAGGACAGTGCTCTTCAGCCAGTCCAGAAATCCCTGCCAGTACTGGCTGTTGAATATTATCACCGGGAAGGGTTTTATCTTGTGGGTCTGCATCAGGGTCAGCACCTCGGTCAGCTCGTCGAGCGTGCCCAAGCCGCCGGGTATGATGACAAAGGCGCTGGCATACTTGACCAGCATGACCTTGCGGGCGAAGAAGTGGTGAAAGGTTATCGACTTGGTGGTGTAGGCGTTGCAGACCTGTTCCACGGGCAGCTCGATATTCAGCCCCACCGAGGTCGCCCCGGCTTCGAACGCCCCCTTGTTGGCCGCCTCCATTACCCCCGGCCCACCCCCGGTTACGATGGAAAAACCCAGCTTCCCCAGCCGGTTGGCAATCTCCTCGGTCTGGACGTATATCTCATCGTCGGCTTTAAGCCGGGCGGAGCCGTATATGGTTACCGCCGGCTCTATCCCGGCGAGGGTATCAAAGCCCTCCACCAGTTCCCCCATAATGCGGAACATGCGCCAGGACTCTTCCTTGGCCAGTTCGTTGATTTCATATTCATTCAGCATAGCGTTCTCCTCTATTAATCTCCCGGCCCCCAGTGTATCTGAATATCGCTGACAATGCCCTTGGGCTCGAACCAGATATCACCCAGCTCTCCACTCAACTCGTCCAGCAATTCGGCCCTTTCATCCAGATCCGCCTGCCAGGTTTCCATTCTGGCCATCTCCGCTGAGCCCTGGTAGTAGGTCTGGTCCTCAATCTCCTGGTTAAACCGGGTAACACTGTCATTGAAAGCGGCCAGCAGCTCCTGGTATATCTGCCACTTCTTTTTATATTCCGCGTAGAAATTATAGTATAAGGCTTCGGCCCTGGCCAGCGGTATCAGGCCGTACTCCTCGCCCACCCTGATGTAGGCGACGGCATCCCAGCTATCAGGATTATCGCTGACGAAAATAAATCCCTCCTCGGTCTCCTCCGGGTGAAAATTAAGCTTATCTTCAAAGCTCTGTCCGGTGCAATCAATATATACCAGCCCCCTGTCTATAGTGTCAAAGGCATTCAGGGCGTGCCCTTCGTCACTGCCCTCGAAGTCCACGCTCACCGAGGCGGCCCTGATGCCGGCGGCCTCGGCGTTGTTGTGCACGTCCTCGGCAAAATCGGCGCAGACATAGCCGATGCGCGGCTGCACCAGGTAGTCGTTATTGTCGGTGGTATCCTGCTCAATGAAGGCCACCAGCTCGGCATAGGTGGGGTCGACGGCGGCGGGGTTGTCTATCAGAATAATCGGCTCGCCGTCCCCCCCGATGAGCACCTTGCCGCCCTCATAAACATACAGCGGGTTTTTGCAGCCCCCCACCGCGATGGTGAGCACAAAAACCAGCCCTAAAATTAAATAAAGGTATTTATTCATCTTTAGTGAGTAACCCCACCCCCCCTGTTTTCGGGGCGTTTTTCTTCCCATACCCAGCCCACCCTTATAAGCTGCGCTTCTAAAACTTGCTCCCCCACCCCACAAGGGTTTCACCCATTTAAGATTCTATTTCTTCTTGGTATCTTTCTTGTCCTTGACCTTGGGTTTCTTTACGTTCTTTCTGCCTTTAGACCCCATTATTTGCCTCCTTATAAGCTTTTATTTAGTGACCCTATCCCCTGTCATTAAGTTGTTAATCTTCCCACCCTCCCACCCTCACAAGCTGCGCTTCTAAAACTTCCTTCCCACCCCAAAAGGGCCTTGCCTACACCTTGCACTATTACCTCAAACGGCAACTGAAGCCACCTTGCCTGGGAGGGTTTATCCCCCACTCTGCCGAATCTTCAGAAATAGATACATAAATATGGGACGAACCACTTATTGCAAACCCCCCATTTTCCTCGGGGTCGAGATAGGCGATGAGTTCAATTGTCCAATTTCCTATCTCTACGCTTCTGACAACGGCTCTTATTACCTCGATTTCACCTCCTTGGGCAACATCACCAGACCAAGAAAGGTCGCCACTCACCAACTCAAGAGCCTCAGGCAAATTAACACTAAGGCTCAGATTCTTGGCAGACATAGCAGGAGTCTTCACTATACAGACCAACTCAGCTTCCTGGTTCAGTGGCGGTGCGCCATCGGGAAAAGACAGGTGCACAGTGATAGGTTCAGCCGGAGGACTCTCGTGCCAAAATAGATTACAAGCCGGTACCAGAGGCATAATAAGCACGCAAGTTATAATTAACAATAATATCCGTTTCATTTCCCCTCCCCAAACAGGGAGTCTAAGAGGGCGTTAGCCCTCTTTTTACTATTATACTCCCCCTCTCCTTTGAAGGAGAGGGGGATACAGGGGGTGAGGTAGTAAAATCGAGTAGTAAAATAGTCATAGTCATACCCATCTGGTCCTCTTGCTAAAGCTCTTGGCGGAGGTGGGGCTGGGCATTTTCTCGTCCACCATTAGAGACTCCACCAGCTGCCAGAAGCTCTCCTTATCGGCGGCGGTGACCACCGCCTGCTCGTGGGCTTCGCTTAACGCCACCGGGTAGCCCTGCCCCCGCCGGCACTGGTCTAAAACCAGGGCGTGGGTCAGGTTGAGTAAATTCTCGTCACGGGCCGCCCACTGCGGAATCTCAACGCGGGCTATCTCATCATCCACCCTGAGGTAGAAGAAGTAGACCCAGTGCCCGCCGTAGTGGTCTTTGACTATCTTTGACTGGCTGGTAAACAGCGCCGACCTCTCGCCGGGAGCCAGCAAACTAAAAAACAGCTCCCTGTCCCGCACGCCGTCAACTTTAGCGCATTCTCTCGACGTGCACTCCTTGCAAAGCCGGTCGGTATCGATAATCTGGTGGGGGCACAACGCTATCCGCAGGGCGTTGACCACGTCGGTGGAGCGGGGAAAGCTGATATAGCTGGCCAGGGCAAGATGCCTGTCTTTATTAAGCTTTCTGACCTCCTCAAGACAGCTTAAGAAACCCTTATCAAGCAGCGCCTCGGTGACGAAGTCGGGGTAAACCTTTCCCGCCAGACCCCATAAAATCAGCGAGCCGTCGAGCAGCGCCAGGGCGGGGCTGTTATCGGGTAACTCCGCCGCCAGCCTGGCCAGCTGGCGGCACTCGTCAACGCCGCGCTTTATACCCAGCAGAGCGCCTTCTATCAGCTGCTCCCGCCCTTTAGCCCCCTCGGGGGGGACGATGACCAGGTCTTCATCAGCGAAGTAGAGCGAGGGGGAGCTTTCGAGCAGCGCTTCGGGCTTGGCGCCGTAGCTGAGGACGACGCTGCCGATGTTTATCAGATAGCAGCGGGTTGACCTGTGGCGGTCAACATCAATGTTGGAGCCGTCGGTGGCAATGATAGAGAACCCCGGAGGGAGGGAGGGGGCTTGATAGTGCGGGGAAAGCCCGTCGACCAGGCCGGCCACCAGCCAGGTGGTCTTGCTGGCCTCGATTTTTTTGCCCAAGCGTTCAATGTCTAAAGATTTATCATTGAGAACATCGAGGGCGTTTTGCAGGCGCTTTTCCCTGTCCCTGCCGCCGGATTTAAGCCTGGCGACCATGCTCCCCACCTGCGCCGCTACCTTGGTTAGATCCAAGGACATATCACTTACTCAAGTTTATTTAAGGATACCTCTAACGATGACGTCTACCGCCTCGTTCTCGTCCAGCCCCCGGGCCATCAGAGTCTCCACCTGTTTCCGGTCAATGCTGCCGATGGCCGCCTCGTGGGTGACCTTGGCCGTATCAACGGTCACCGATACCATGGGTATCGCCACGGCTACCGCCTCGGTGCCGTTGACCAGCTCCATGCAGTCGACGTGTCCCCGGGCGTAGGGAGCATTGCCATAGGTCTCTCCCCTGACCTCGGCCCTAGCCTTATCGCTCAGCACCAGGCGGCTCTTGGCCATGCCCCTGGCGCCTTTACCATCGAGGTGGATTTTTTCCAGAATCTTGATATCGTCGGAGCCTCTGCCGTAGGCCTTTACCACCAGCTCGGCCACCGCCTTCTCCTGGCAGAAGACCTCGAAATCATAGTCCAGCCTGCCCACCAGCCCCTGGCTCAAGGCAAAGGTGCTCTGCCAGACGCCCCCCTTCCCCACATTAACCCTGGCCTTGGGGATAACCTCTATGCCACCGTCCTCGCCGTGATAGTGCGTTTCCTTATAGTCAAATTTAGCGTTAGCGCCGATATTTATATCGGCGCCCATCTTGTGTATGACCTTAACGGCGTTGGGGAAGATGCAGTGGGCGATAACGCTTACCTCGCTGTCGGCTTTAGCATCCACCTTCATCAAAATTTCCTGCAGCCCTTCCTTGGGCAGCAGGCCGAAGCAGAGGTGGACGGGGCGGGCTATCTTTGCCCCCTTCTCCACGGTAAAGTTGACCATGACCCCGCTTTCGGTCTCCTCGGTGTCTATCTTTAAACCTTTAATGCCGTCGTTGGCCAGCACTTTGTTCTCGTGGACGACCAGCTTGGCCATATCCTTGCTCTGAAGAGCGCGCTTATCCCCACCCGCCTTCTGGTAGGCGTCAATCATCCCCTGGTATTCTTTTTCCACTGAGTAGCGAACCATATTACCTCTAGTACGCCGGCTCATTGATATGGGGGCAGGTCAGGCAGTTATTCTTGAACCACCGGCTGATTTCCAGCGGGGCGCCAGAATTGATTATCTTGCCGGCACATAGTATAGACACGCGCTGGGCGATTTCGGTCACCTTCTCGCTGTGAGTGATGAGCAGCACCGAAGAGCCCTGTTTGTTCATCTCAATGATGCCGTTAAGCAGCAGCGGCAGGGCGACGATATCTATGCCCGAGTCGGGCTCATCGAGTATGGCCAGCCTGGGGTGCATCGCCAGCACCGAGGCCATCTCAATCCTTTTTCTCTCGCCGCCGCTTAAAGTAGCGTCAATATCCCTGTCCATATACTGCTTCGGCTCCATCCCCACCATCAGTAAATAACGCTCAATCCGGTCGCTCTGGCCTTTTTTGCTGCTTAAAGAGAGGTAATCCCGAACCGTCAGCCCCTCCACCCTCGCCGGCTCCTGCCAGGCCAGGGTTATTCCCCTCTTGGCCCGCTGGAAAACGGAGAGCTTGGAGATATCCTCGCCATCAAAAATAATCCTGCCGCCGGTGGGGCGGTAGTTGTTGGTGCCCATTATCAGGTTGGCGATGGTGGTCTTGCCGGTGCCGTTCTCACCCAGGATGCCGTGTATCTCACTATTACCGACCTGGAGGTCAAGGCCGTTGATTATTGAGTTGCCGTTCAGTTTTAGCTCGAGATTTTCCACGACCAGCATGCTCTCACCACCTTAGATACAAGTATAATCCATAAGGGGTATAAACTCAAACAATTATGCCTTTTATTGCCCCCCTTAACATCCCACTTCCAAAGTACGGTTCACTTCCCACCCTACCCACCCTCATAGGCTTCGCCTCTAACACTCTGTATTTACCCCACCCCAAACGAGGGATTATAAATATTGTCCCCGTGGGGGTGGGGAAAGAGATGTAAAGAGGTGAAACCTCTTTGGGCGGATGGGTATGGGAAAAAAGAGAACCGTTCAAAGGGGGAGGAGGGGGCAGCGCCATCTTGTTTACAGTTATAGCATCTGCTATCATCAAAATAGTTATGTCAGCAGGCTATGTCTACGACCCCGTCTATCTAAAGCACGACACCGGCCAGCACGTCGAGGTGGCCGCCCGGCTGGAGGCGATAATCGCCTACCTGGAGAAGACCGGGCTTACATCACAGCTAACCCTGATCGAGCCCCGCCCGGCCACGGTGGATGAAATAGCCCTGGTGCACGCGCGGGAATATATCAAAGAGATTGAGGAGACGGCACTGAAGGGCGGCGGCTGGCTAGACCCGGATACGGTAATGTCCGCCGGCTCCTATGAGGCTGCCCTCTACGCCGCCGGCGGCCTTATCCGGGCGGTGGAGGCAATCATGGGTGGGGAGATAAGCAGCGCCTTTGCCCTGGTCAGGCCACCCGGCCACCACGCCACCGCCGGCTACGCCAAGGGCTTCTGCCTGTTTAATAATATAGCCATCGCCGCCAGGCATGCCCTGAACAAATATAACCTGGAGCGCACCCTCATCATTGACTTTGACGTACACCACGGCAATGGCACGCAGGAAGCCTTTTATGATAACCCCCGGGTGATGTATATCTCCACCCACGAGTACCCCTTCTACCCGGGGACGGGCAGCCTTGAAGAAACCGGCGGCGGAGCCGCCAAAGGAACCAACATCAATATACCGCTACCGGCTGGCTGCGGTGACGCCGAATATCTAAAGGTCTTCGAGCAGATTATCGTTCCCGCCGCCCGAAGGTTTAACCCCCAGCTTATCCTGGTATCAGCCGGCTATGACACCCACTGGGCGGACCCACTGGCCATGATGGAGGTGAGCGTTACCGGCTTCGGGCAGATGGCGGGGATTATAAAGGGGCTGGCCGATGAGCTCTGTAGCGGCCGTCTGGCCTTCACACTGGAGGGAGGCTACAACCTCGACGCTTTAGCCGCTTCGGTGAAAGCCACCTTCGATGTCCTGCTGGGCAACAACGCTAGCGACCCCCTGGGCCAGTCGTCACGCAGCCTCGGGGCAGCCGATATTGACCGCCTGATTAAGGCCATAAAGGAGATACATAAACTGCCCTAATCGGGCTTACAGAGGTCGGGGGAGGTGGAGCACTGCTCACAATTGCCGTCGCAGGGCTCGACGTGAATGGTGACACTGGCATCGGAAAGCCGCTTCTCTATCTCCTGCTCCAGCTGGTCGCAGAGCCGGTGGGCCCTCTCCACGCTTAAATCCCTGGACACCACCAGGTGAAAATCAATGTGGCGCTGGCTGCCCGCCTTGCGGGTGCGTATCTTGTGGAAACCGGCAACCAGGTCACCGTGCTTCTTGATGCTGGCGACTATCTCGTCCTCCTCTGTTTGGGGCAGCTTTATATCCATCAGCCCGCCGAAGGACTTCTTCATGGTGAGGAAGGCGGTACGGCCGATGAGTACCGATACCAGCAGGGCGACGATGGAGTCAAGTATGGCAATTCCGGTGAACTGTACCAGAATTAAACCCACCAGCACCGCCCCCGAACTGAGCACATCGGCCAGCAGGTCGCGGGCGGTGGCTTCCAAGGCGATAGATTCGGTGGCGCGGGCTACCCGCAGAGTATACCAGGAAACAAGCAGGTTTATGGCTATGGCCGCCGCCGTCACGTAGATGCCCAGAGGCACCAACTCCACCTCTCCCCCGGAAACAAGCCTGACTATCGCCTGGTAGGCAATGATAATGGCGGCGATAAATATCATGGCGGCGATGACCACGCCGGCGATATTCTCCGCCTTGCCGTGGCCGTAGGGATGGCCCTTGTCGGGTGGCTTGCTGGCAATCCTGATAGCAGTGTAGCCGACGATTACCCCGAAGAGATCGATAACGCTGTGAATGGCGTCAGCCCTGATGGCGATACTGCCGGTAACAATGCTGGCGGCCGTTTTAATCACTATCAGCAGGCTGACGGCGACGATAGCCAGCCTGGCGGCGCCCTCTTTAGTGGCCGGCATGGCCTATGCCTCTTTGGCTTTGGTGCGGCGTATAAAGGCCAGCCTGCCCCACTCACCCCTCTCCCAGACTATAAGCAGGGTGGGGGCGATGAACAGCGAGCTGTAGGTGCCAACAATGATGCCGATAAGCATAACCAGGGCGAAGTTCTGGATGGAGGCCCCGACAAAGAGCAGCAGGGCCAAGACCACAAACAGGGTGGTCAGGCTGGTATTCAGGGAACGGCTTAAGGTTTCGACCAGGCTGTTATTGACCACCATCTCGAAATCGGGGTGTACTCCCTTCCTCAGGTTCTCCCGGATGCGGTCGAAAACAACCACGGTGTTATTGATACTGTAACCGATAACGGCCAGAACACCGGTGATGAACATCAGGTTAATCTCCCAGCCCATAATGGCGCCCAGGATAGCGAAGATACCGGTTACCAGCACCACATCATGCACCAGGGCAATGATAGCACAGACGCCGTAGTGAAAGGGCTTGGGCATACGGCGGAAGGCCCAGGTAATATAGAGCAGTATGCCCACGGCGGCCACCGCCACGGCGATAATGGCGTTATGGACGGTCTCACCGGCCACCATCGAGGATACCGAGTTAAACTCCCTCTCGGTTAAGGGACCGAACCTGGCGCTCAGGGCATCCTCCAGGGCTATCCTCTCCGGGTCGGTCAGCTCCTGGGTGCGGATAAAGAAATCGCCGGCGCCGGTGCGCTGAATGATAACATTACCATAACCAAGGTTGACCAGTTCCTGCTTTAGCTCGCTCTGGGCCACCTCCTGCTCGAAGCTAATGGTGAGCAGGGAACCGCTGCTGAACTCAATGCCGGGTTTGAGACCGAAGACCCCCAGGGCGATAATGGCAATCAGGATGACAATCTCCGAGAGAATCAGGAAAAAAGACCTTTTACCGGTAATATCAAACATTATTTCTTCTCCCGATGAGCACTGAATAGCGAGATCTTCTTGCCTAGAGAAGTGCCCACGAAAAATCGCAGCAGGGTGCGGGTGACGATGATGGCACTGAACATGCTTACCAGCACGCCGATAAGCAGTGTCACGGCGAAGCCGGTTACCGGGGCGCTCTCCACGATACTGCTGCCCAGCCAGATGAGAATAACACAGACGATAGCGGTGGTTACATTGCTGTCCCGGATGGCGGTCCAGGCACGGTTAAAGCCAGCCTCGATAGCCGCCCCCAGCGTCCGGCCGGTGGCAAACTCTTCTTTCATACGTTCAAATATAAGCACATTGGCGTCCACCGCCATACCGATAGACAGGACGAAGCCGCCGATACCGGCCAGGGTGAGGGTGACCGGAATCAGCTTGAATATAGCCAGCACCACCGCCCCGTAGAAAATAAGCGCCAGGCTGGCCAGAGCCCCGGGCAGGCGGTAGTAGACAATCATGAAGAGCATGACCAGTATTATACCAATCAGCCCCGCCATGAGGCTCTTATCGATGAAATCGGCACCCAGTATCGGGGAGATGGTCTGCTCGTAGATGGGGGTGAGCGGAATTGGAATACGCCCGGCATTGAGCAGCTGCGATAGTTCCGTAGCCTCTTTCAGGCTTAAACCCTCAATCTGCCCCCGGTCGGTAATTTGGCTCCGCACAATGGGGGCGATGGGCTGTCCGTCATCGCCCAGCAGTGGCTCACCGCTTAAGAAAATGGCCAGCGGCTGGCCGATAAGCCGGCCGGTTACCTCGCTGGATATCTCACTTCCCTCCTCGTTCCACTCAAAGTACAGGTATATTTGGCCCAGACTACCCTGGCCGACATAGGTATTCTCCTTAAAATAGCCGCTGGTGAGCGCCTTCTCCTTGCCGTCAATGATGGCGGTGGCCGGCACCCAAGTTACGTTGCCGTCCTCATCTACTTTTCGTTCCCGGAACTCAAGCAGGGTGGTCTCGCCGATAAGCCCCTTGGCTTTCTCCGCCTCGCTCACCCCCGGCAGTTCCACCAGGATGCGGTCACTACCCTGCTTCTGGACAAGCGGCTCGGTTACCCCCAGGACGTTAATCCGCCGCTCGATAACCGCTATAGCGCCGTTCATGGCCTCGGCCTCGGTGCCCGGCTCCACATCGGAAAAATCAGCCTGGTAGACCATATGGATGCCGCCCTGTAAATCCAGCCCCAGCCGCATCTCCTCCCTGCCGAACATAGGGTAGATGATGGCACAGACGGCAAAGGCAAAGATAGCCAGCAATATAAAAAATACTATCGTATTTCTTCTAGCCATAATTATTCACTGCCTCAGTTTCTAGCCTTTCCCGGATATAAGCCAGAGCTTCTTCCCTGGTGGTCAGCTCACCCGAGGCCTGCGCCTCACGCACCGACTCCAGAAGCTGTCCCATCCGTGGGCCTGGCTTCATATTAAAGATATTGATTAAATCGTGCCCGGTAACCATCCTGGCCGGGGTAACCAGCTTCTCCTGCTCGGCATGCTGGGCCAGGACATAGTCCACCAAGCGGGCATGCTCCCGCCAGCCGCTTAAGTTTAAATTCGGTCCCCGCGTGGCCAGGTGATCGGCCAGGCTTAAGTAAAGGATATCGATGCCCGCCTCCCCGCAGTCGCGAAAGTAGCGGTAAATAGCCCGGCGGGTGGGCAGTCCTTCCTGGCTCATCTGGCCCGGTCTCATGTGATACTTTATCATAATCTCCACTAATTTAACCTCTTTGCCGCTAAAGCGCAACCTTTCCAGAATATCGCTGGCTATGGCTGCCCCTTCCTTATCGTGGCCCAAAAAACGCGTCCGCCCGTCCTCGGTAAGGGCTTTGGTCTGGGGCTTAGCCACATCGTGAAGCAGTGCCGCCAATTTAAGCAGCGACCGCCGGGTGCTGCCGCCGCTTACCGGCCGGGCAAAGTGCCGGGCTAAAGACTCCGACCAGGGAACCGCCGCCAGGACTTCGTCACCGGCGTATTTCCAGCTGCCCTGGTGAAGGAGAAAGTCAACGGCGACCACCACTTTAAGGGAATGCTCAAAGACATCCCAGAAGTGCTCTTTAGGCTGCCCCACACCCTTGGCCTGCGCCATCTCGGGGAAAATGGCGGTAAGCAGTCCCAGCTCATCGAGGTAGGGCAAAACCCGCCCGGAATCAGGGACAGCCAGCAGCCGCAACAGTTCCTCCCTCACCCTCTCCCCGGCAACACCAGCGATAAGCTGAGAATGGCGCTTAACCAGCGCCTCGGTCTGGCCGTCAATAATAAAGTCAAGCTCGGCGGCCAGGCGCACCGCCCGCAGCAGGCGGGCGGCGTCCGATGAGAAAGCCGTCCCGGAGACAGCCCGTATTATCCTCTTCTTAAGATCATCCCGACCATTAAAGGGGTCAATCAGGGGGATATCGTCCTGGCTGAGCGCGCCGAGGTCAACGGCCATGGCGTCTACGGTGAAATCGCGCCGGCTCAGGTCCTGCTCAATACCGCCCTCAAAAGTAGAGAAATCAAGCTGCCAGCGGCCTCCGGAGGGCGCCTTTTTATCGGCCACCACCACCCTGCCCACCTTGTTCTCCTCGTCCAACCGGACGAACTTGCCACCAAGAGCTTCGGCCAAGCGGGGGGCAATCTCCAGGGCATCGGCGGCCAGGGCGATATCAATGTCAGCGGTGTCTCGCCCTAAGCAAACGTCACGGACAAAGCCACCGACCAGGTAGGACTTTACACCCTGCCGGTCCAGAAGATTGTTTACCGTAGCCAGTAATGACCGGGTTCCAGTCTCAATAGATAGCTTCAAGTCTTCTTCCCCAATAAGGTTCTAAAGCTACACTATACTACCACGGCGCCTTCTTATCAAGTGGGGAATTTAAAAACAGCCTGCCACCAGGCTCTTCCGGGGACAGGCAACAAAAGAGGCCAGTTGTTCGGGGTGAACGCTGTTTAAACTAGCTGTTTAAGACTTCTTTCCTTTGGCGGTCTTGGCGATGCTGTTTAAGATGCTGAGGATGCCGATGACGGCGCGCTGGACATCAACCGGCTCCTGCGCCAGCACCCTGGCTACATAGGGGTCAAGGTCCCCCCGGCCACCATATTGGGCACAGGTAGCCGGCCAGGGTAAACAGCTCGTCCTCCTCAAAGCCCAGAGGTCCGGCGATCCTCCGCAGCACCGAGCCCGAGGGGAAACGCTCGCCCCTCTCAATGCGGCCCAGGTGCGATGCCGATACGCCCGCCATAGAACTAAGCTCACGTAGCGTTAACGGCAATGAAACTCTCTGCTGCTTGAGTATTCTGCCGAGATCAGTTCTTGCTTCTTCCATAGTGAACGAATTATAGTTCGCCAATTGGCAAATGTCAATAGTTATAAGACTTTAAAAGTTAACCTTAATTTACCAGATTTCAAGAGCAATTAAAGCATAATAGTTGACAAAAGGCAAATTTAATGGTATACTATGTGCCAATTGGCATATGGAGGAGAAGCCATGATACTGAAAACGCGGGTCTTTACCTTATGTGTCAGAAACTATAAGAACCTGTCTGAGCTGGCCCGGGCCATGGAAATATCGGTAAGTCAGGTTTACCGCGTCCTGGAAGGCAAACGCAATATCAACCGCAAATTTATCCTCGGGGCGATGAAGGCCTTCCCCGGCTACAAGTTTGATGACCTCTTCTACTTTGTCCCCGAGACGCCAGTTGGCCAAAAATCGGCAGTCCGGCGGTTAGCTGAGAGGCCAAACAGGCAATCCGTAAGCATGGGCAAGAAGGCCTAGAGAGTACCCCCTAGAGCGGAGTTACCTCAGGTTCAACCTTATGCAGCTTATCGGTGCTCTCCAGGTGGTCGATGTAGAGCACCCCGTTCAGGTGGTCAATCTCATGCTCCAGCGCCTGGGCCAGCAGTTCCTCGGCCTTAATCCTTGTTTCCTTACCGCTTAAGTCCTTCCCCTTAACCGTAACCCGCTGGGCGCGTTTGATCTCGCCGAAGTAGCCGGGAACGCTCAGGCACCCCTCGGTCACCAGCCTTTCCCCGCTCCGGCGCACTACCTCCGGGTTAATCAGGACGAAGTCCTCTTCACCGGGCATGCCGATGACAATCACCCGCCAGGGAACGCCTACCTGCGGAGCGGCCAGCCCCACCCCGGAGGCGGCGTACATGGTCTCAATCATATCGGCGGCCAGCTTCCGGACGGAGCCGTCAATATTCCTGACCCGCTTGGACTTCTGTCTTAATATCGGTTCGGGGACAGTGCGGATGGGTAGAATGGCCATTTTGTCCTCTGGTTACAGTTTACCTAACTGAGGCCCACCGGGTCAATATCCACCACCCAGCCCCGGGGGAAGGGGATGGGGGCGAGAAAGTCGGAAAGCCCCCGGCCGCGGAGGATAAGCTGCCAGCGGAACCTGCCCCGCAGGCGGTGGATGAAGGCCGGCGCCGGCCCGATAATCTCGATATCGGCTACGCCCTGCGAGTCTATCTCCTGACTAAGTAATCTCTTCATTCTCTCCGCCTCCCGCTGGCAGAGAGTGTCGTTGGTATGGCTGTAGGTAAGGCAGGCCAGCCGGCTGAACGGCGGGTTACGCAGCTTAAGCCGGTATTCGACTTCCTTATTATAGAAGGCGGCGTAGTCGTGCTGGGCCGCCGCCTGAATGGCGTAGTGCTCCGGGGTGTAGGTCTGGATGATGACTTTACCCCCCTTTATCCCCCGCCCGGCCCTTCCCGCCACCTGGGATAAAAGCTGAAACGTCCTTTCCCCGGCGCGGAAATCGGGCAGGTTGAGGGCGGTGTCGGCGCTGACCACCCCCACCAGGGTGACCAGGGGCAGGTCCAGCCCCTTGGCCACCATCTGGGTGCCGATGAGGATATCCGCCTGGTGGCGGCGGAACTTGCTTAAGATTTCGTCATGGGAATACCGGCCCCGTGTAACGTCGGTGTCCCAGCGCAGCAGCCGGGCGGTGGGGAAGCTATAGCCCGCCTCCTGCTCCAGCTTCTGGGTACCCAGCCCCAGAAATTTTAGATTTCGCCTCGTACAGCGCGGGCAGCTCTCCGGCACCGGCGTATGATAGTTGCACTGGTGGCAGACCAGCCTGTCCTCGGCAAGGTGATAGTTGAGCGGGACCTCGCAGCGCTTACAGCGTAAAACAAAGCCGCAGCTGCGGCACTGAATAAACGTTGCCGCCCCCCGCCGGTTGAGGAAAAGGATAACCTGCTCATCACTGGTCACCGCCTGGCTTGTCGCTTCCGATAAAGAACGGCTGAAAAGGCTACGTATCCCGGCTTTAAGCTCTTCTTTTAAGTCCACCACCTCCACCTGCGGCAGCGCCGTGCCGTCGCGGGGGGTGACCCGCCCCGGCAATGTAAGTAATTGATAGTCCCCCTGCTGGGCGCGGTAATAGCTCTCCACATCGGGGGTGGCACTGCCCAGAACGACCACCGCCCCGGTTAATTCAGCCAGCTTCAGGGCGACATCGCGGGTGTGGTAGCGGGGCGACTTATCGGGCTGCTTGTAGGTCCACTCATGCTCCTCGTCAAGAACGATGAGACCCAGGTCGGGCTGGGGGGCAAAGACGGCGCTGCGGGGGCCGATGACGACATCGAAATCACCGTTTCTTATTCGCTGCCACTCATCGAACTGCTCGCCCAGGGAAAGCTGGCTGTGCAGCACGGCCACCCTGCCGGGGAAGCGGGCGGCGAATCTCTCTATGGTCTGCGGGGTGAGGGCGATTTCGGGCACCAAAACAATGCCCCTTTTCCCCATTCTTACTGTTTCCGCCAGCGCCTGAAGATAGACTTCGGTCTTGCCGCTGCCGGTGACCCCGTGCAAAAGAAAGGCTCCACCTTTACCCCCCGATAAGCCGGCCTTAATCCCGGCAAAGGCCGTCTTCTGGGCTGCGGTGAGGGTGGGGGAATAGGACGGGGCAACGTTATGGAGGGCGAGGGGGTCGCGCCTTACCTCTATATGCTCGAAAGCGGCCAGCCCCTTATTAACCAGAGCGTCGGCCACTGCCTTACTACTATTGACATTCTTTCTGGCCTCCGCCCAGGGCACCGGGCCGCTCTGTTTGACTAAAAATTCAAGCAGGTCGGCCTGTTTCTTAGCCCCCTTTTTATGCAGGCCGGCGGCCTCCTGGCGGGCTTCATCAGCGGTCACTACCAGCTTCAGGTAAGGCTCTATTTTGGGCTTGGCTTTAATCGGCTCCAGCTCATAGCTTCTCACCGCCAGCCCCCGTCTTACCAGCTGGGCGACAACGCTTCGAGCCTTTTTCTTGCCTAATAGTTTCTCAACCCGTCTCAGACTGACCCTCCCCTGCTCCCCGAGTAATTGTAAAACCTGTTTCTGCTCCGGGGTGAGGGTGGATAAATCAAAATCAGCGGGGATAGGTCTGGCGCTGATAAAAGCAAGCGCCCGGCGCTCGAAGCCGGGCGGCAGCATTAAGGCCACGGCGTCAAAGAGGGGGGATAAATAATACCGGCTTATCCATCGGGCAAGCTGGACGCGGGCCGGGGATAAAATGGGGCGGGGCTCGATAACCCCGGCTATATCTTTAGTTTCCTCCACGGCGGGGTGGGGGCTTAGCTCCAGAACCACGCCCTGGAGCAGCTTATCGCCAAAGGGAACCCACACCGCCTGGCCGATATCGATACCCAGGCCGGGGGGCAGGCTGTAGCTGAATGTCTGGCGCTGGGCTACCGGCGAATTGACGCTAACCTCAGCATACCGCATCCCTTCCCCTATTCTTTCACCTGTCTTTCCTTGGTACGGGCCGCCTTGCTGCTGAGCCCGCGCAGGTAATAGAGCTTGGCCCGGCGTACCTTGCCGTGCCGCGTCACCTCCACTTTTTCCACCAGCGGCGAGGCGAAAGCAAAGGTATGCTCAACACCTATGCCGCGGGCTATACGCCTGATGGTGAACCGGCCGCCGTCGGCGCCACGGGTGACCTTGATGACCACCCCCTGAAAGACCTGGATGCGCTCCTTGCCCCGCTCGGCAATCTTGGCGCTGACCTTAACCGTGTCGCCGGGGGCAAGGGTGGGGATTTTGGGATTGGTCTTGTTTTCGAATATCGTGCTCGTATCCATAATATTACCTCAATTCCTCTACTAACCGTTTTTCCTCCGGGCTGAGATCGACTTTATCGAGCAGCTCGGGGCGGCGCTCGCAGGTGCGCCGGATAGACTGCTCCCGCCGCCAGCCGGCGATCTGGGCGTGGTTGCCGGAAAGCAGGATTTCGGGCACCGTCCAGCCCCGGTAGCCGGGGGGGCGGGTGTACTGGGGGTACTCCAGAAGCCCAGCCACGTGGGAATCCTCCAGCGGTGATAACTCCGAACCCAGCACCCCGGGCAGCAGCCTGACCACGGCATCGATGACCACCATAGCGGCTATCTCACCGCCGGTGAGGACATAATCGCCGATGCTTATTTCATCAGTGGCTAAATACTGGCCTACCCGCTCATCAACCCCCTCGTAGCGGCCGCAGATGATAATCATGCGGTCATACCGGGCAAGCTCCTCGGCTACTTTCTGGTTAAAGAGCCGTCCCGCGGGGTTGAGCAGTATAACCGGCATCTCAGCCTCACCTTTTATCGCCTCGACGGCCTCAAAGATTGGCTCCGGTTTAAGCACCATGCCAGCGCCGCCGCCGTAGGGGTAGTCGTCCACAGTGTGGTGTTTATCGTGGGCCTGGTCGCGGAAATTATGCAGGCTGATGCCGACCAGCCCCTGCTCCATAGCCCGCCCGATAACGCCGGAGCCGAAAACGCCCTGGAACATCTCGGGGAATAAAGTCAAAATATCAATCTGCATGCCCTAGTCCTTCCCCATTTCGGGGTCGGGGTGCTCGGTTATATTCCCTTTAATAACATCCACGGCGTGGGGCAGCACCGGCAGTATTACCTCCAGGCACTCGGCAACGGCTTTGGGGCTGCCCGGCAGGTTTATTATAAGGCACCCTTTCCTCATCCCGGCCACCGCCCGGCTCAGCATGGCGTTGGGGGTGGCTGAAAAAGACCGTATCCTCATCATCTCGGCCAGGCCCGGCACCTCCTTATCTATTACAGAAAGGGTGGCCTCCGGGGTAACGTCGCGCAGCGCCAGGCCGGTGCCGCCGGTGGTCAGGATAATATCCATGTTGCCCATGTCGGCCCACTGCTTAAGCTTTTTAGCGATAACATCGGCCTCATCGGGAATCACCTCGTAGCCGACTACCTTACAATCCACGGCGGTAAAGCTCTCCCGGATCAGCGGCCCGCTCTTATCGGGTCGCTCACCCCTCGATGCCTTATCGCTGATGGTGATAATACCCAGGTTAAACATAAACACCGCCTTGAACTTGAAGTTAAGACAAACTCTATTTTATCACATAAGGATTATATAGCAAAATAGACCAATTTTTTAAAATTGCCCCAAAAGGGTCTTGACAAATGGGGGTAGCTATGCTGTAGAATGGTAAAAAGTGGTAAATCGTGGTGAATTGTGGTACAGTAGGGCTTAATATATGTTTTTCGGCGAATTTGAATACAAGATAGACGAAAAGGGCAGGGTACCAATCCCGCCCCGTTTCCGCCGGCTGCTCAAGGATGGAGTGGTGCTGGCGCCGGGGGCGGAGATGTGCATCACCGTTTACCCCCTAGACGAGTGGAAGAAGCTGGCGGCCAGCCTGACCAGCAGCGCCGTAAGCCGCAGCAAGCTGAGAAGGCTAAAGAGAGCCCTTTTCGCCACCGCCTTTAACCTCCGTATGGACCCGCAGGGAAGGATAGCCCTGCCTACCTCGTTGAGGGAATATGCCGAGATTGTAGACGAGGTAGTCGTCGCTGGAGCTAATAACTATCTGGAGATATGGAATACAGTGCACTGGGAGGAAGAGAAATCGGTTAGCCAGGAGCAGGCCTGGCAGATCATAGAAAGCCTCGAGGAGCCACAATGAACCTGACCATGTCGGCGGCACCCAGTCACACCCCGGTGCTACCGGAAGAGACTATTGAAGCGCTGGCGGTGCAACCGGGCGGGCGCTATATCGACTGCACCCTGGGAGGGGGCGGCCATGCCGCCGCTATTCTGGAGCGCAGCTCACCCGGCGGGCAGCTGCTGGGCATTGATGCCGACCCCGATGCCATAAAACTAGCCAGGTCCAGGCTTGAAGCCTACAGCGGCTCAACCACGCTGGTTAACCAGAATTTCATAAATTTAAAGGCCATCTGCAATAAATATCATTTCTTCCCGGTGCACGGCATCCTCTTCGACCTGGGGCTCTCCTCGCTCCAGCTCAACGGCAATGACCGTGGTTTCAGCTTCCGCCATGACGCCCCGCTGGACATGCGCCTAAACCCCCGCCAGCAGGTCACCGCCGCCGATATTGTCAATACCCTACCCGAAGCGGAACTGGCCCGACTGATAAAAACCTTCGGCGAGGAAGGCCGCGGCGGCAGGATAGCCCGCTATATCGTACAGCAGCGCCCGGTAAAGACCACCTTCGAGCTGGCCGAGATAGTGGAGCAGGCTACCGGCGGACGCAGGGGCCGGATTCACCCCGCCACCAGGACCTTCCTGGCGCTCCGAATAGCCGTCAACCAGGAGCTTGACCACCTGAAATCGGCCCTGGAGCAGGCCGCAGACCTCCTCGGCTTCGGGGGCAGACTGGTGGTTATCAGCTACCACTCCCTGGAAGACCGCATCGTAAAGCAGTTCACCCACCAAGAGGCCAGCGGCGAAAACGCCCGCCTGAAGCTGATTAATAAAAAGGTTATCACCCCTTCTCTGGCTGAAATTCATTTCAATCCCCGCAGCCGCAGTGCCAAACTGAGAGCGGCTGAGCGTATTACTATGCCCAAGGAGGCGAGCAGTGAGTAAACCCTCAATCGAGTACCAGAAGATGATGACCGAGATAGTCTATGTTAACCTGCCCGGTCCCGACGAACCCAACCCGGGGATGACCGGCGGCGAACTACTGCACGGTTTCCTGGCGGAGCTGCACAGGGCACCGAGCGATGACACCAGAGCTTTCGTCAACGCTCTGTGCGGCAAGTGGAACGTGCGCTACAGAGAGACTAAAGACTAAGGTTAAAGGCGGAACAGACATACAAATAAAGGTGGGCGACCTGTAGTTTTGACCCAAGGCGATTGTAGAAGCCACCTAAAGGGAGGGTGAATATGTGAAATGAACGTCAAGAGAACAGAGACCTCAATCTGGATAATAAGGAGGGGTGATGAGTAAGCGAAATATTTTAAGTTCAATTGATGTTGGCACTACCAAGATCTGTACCACCGTAGCCGATGTCGACGAAGCCGGCGGCATCCGGATTATAGGCGTGGGCATCGCTCCGTCGGAGGGCCTACATAAGGGGCTGGTGGTCAACATCAATGAGGCCAGAGAGTCAATTCGGGAATCTGTGAAGAAAGCAGAGCATACCAGCGGGCACAAAGTGGAATCGGCCTATGTCGGTGTCACCGGCAGGCATGTCACCTCGCTGAATAACCGGGCAGTGGTTGCCATCACTCGCAACGACCGGCTGGTGCGTCCCGATGACCTCAAAAGGGTGCTATCCAGTGCCCGGGGGGTCAAGCTGGCCAGTGACCGGAAGCTGCTCCATGTTATTCCCCGTGGTTACGCCGTTGACGGCCAGTTAGGGGTCAAGAACCCGATAGGGATGCACGGTTTCAGACTTGATGTCGAGGCGCATATCATCACCGCCGCGGTGACCTCGGTTCAGAATTTGATAAAGTGCATCCGCAGCATCGGTATAGATATTGACGACCTCGTCCTCGAACCACTGGCCAGCAGCGAGGCGGTACTATCCGAGGATGAGAAGCAGGTCGGTATCGTCCTGGCTGATATCGGCGGTGGTACCACCGATATCGCTATCTTCCGAGAAGGGAGCATCTGGCACACCGCCATTTTGCCGGTAGCCGGCTACCAGATCACCAGAGATATCGCTATTGGCCTGGGGCTACCCTTTGACGTGGCCGAAGAGATGAAAAAGAAGTACGGCAGCGTTACCCCGGTCTACGAAGGGAAATCAACCAATATCGATAAAGATACCATGCTTACCAACGGGCACGGTGTCTCTCACCAGGACCTGTGTGACATTATCCGGGCCAGGGTAGAAGAAATCCTGCGCTTGATTTTGCTCGAGATGCCGAATTCCGAATATGAAACATTGGTCCCTGACGGCATAGTCCTCACCGGCGGCAGCTCTAACCTGGCCGGCATAGAAGCGCTGGGGCGCAATACCCTGCAGCTCCCGATAAGGGTCGGGCTTCCCATGAACATATATGGCATCTCCGATGCCCTTCAGGACCCGGCCTACGCCACCAGCGTTGGTCTGTTGCTCTGGGGAGCCAAATACAAGGGAAAGCGCACCTGGCAGGGCGGCGGCTTTGGCGGCGGCCTGCGGCGTATGTTTTCCAAAGTCTTCGGCCTGTTCCGCTAAATATAATTCATGATTAATAATAAGGTAAAAAGGTAAAAAGGAGGAGGAGAGATGGCAAAAGCAGCTTTTAATCCCAGTCCGGCTAGGATCAAGGTTATCGGTCTGGGTGGTGGTGGTTGCAACGCCATAACCCGCATGGTCAGGGAGCAGATCCGGGGGGTGGAGTTCATCGGCATGAATACTGATGCCCAGGCTCTGTCCATTACCGAAGCTCCTATCCGCGTCCAGCTCGGTGAGAAACTGACCCGGGGACTGGGCGTGGGCGGTGACCATAACGTCGGTCAGAAGGCAGCCGAGGAGAACCGGGACGAAATCAAGGAAATTCTGACCGGGGCGGATATGGTATTTATCACCTGCGGCATGGGTGGCGGCACCGGCACCGGGGCGGCACCGGTGGTGGCCGAGGTCAGCAAGCAGACCGGGGCACTGACCATTGCCGTGGTCACCAAGCCCTTCGCCTTTGAAGGCGTCCGCCGCAATGAGGTAGCCGATGAAGGTATCGTCCGCCTCCTGGGCAAGGTTGATACCCTTATCATCATCCCCAACGACCGTCTGCTTGACCTCTGCGACTCGAAGACGGCGGTGGATAATGCCTTCAAGATGGCT
>Ga0315555_1000309_pt1 | contig 33197 bp, 21 predicted proteins | sample SalMarSW160380MG_FD_202113 | JGI IMG/M metagenome (GOLD analysis project Ga0315555, IMG submission 202113) | Salt marsh sediment microbial communities from the Plum Island Ecosystem LTER, Massachusetts, United States - Salt Marsh Sediment SW1603-80 ... | reverse complement strand
AGGGCAGTAGAAGGCATTACCCGCAGCATTGATAAAGAAATTGCGCGCTGGACCATGACGACCAGTGAAAAGAAGAATATCCTTAACCGTATTACCACCTCCTGGCGCCTGGAAGATGGGGCCAGGGGAGAAATGGTCATTGAATGCGTGCCGGAAAGCCTGGACCTGAAGGAGGATATCTTTACCCGTTTAGATGAAATCTGTGATGCAGACACTATCTTCATTACCAATACCTCTACTGTGAGTATCACCGAGCTGGCTCAGGTCACCAAGCGCGAAGATAAAATCATCGGAATGCACTTTATCAATCCCGTTCCCAAAATTCCCTTGGTGGAAATCGTTCGTGGATTGAAGACCTCCGACAACACTTTTGCGTCTACCCGCAAATTTGCCGAAATCCTCGACAAAACAGCCGTCGAGGTGTATGAATATCCCGGATATATTACCACCCGGCTGATAATTCCTCTGATCAACGAGGCGTTATATGTGCTGATGGAAGGTATCGCCTCCGCCGAAGATATTGATACAGCTATGAAACTGGGTTACAATTTTAATATGGGGCCGCTGGCACAGGCGGACATGATTGGCCTGGATGAACTGCTGCGCATGATGGAAGCCATGTTCAAGGAACTGGGGGATTTAAAATACCGGCCATGTCCGCTTCTTAAAAAACTGGTGCGGGCCGGCCATCTGGGAAGAAAAACAGGAAAAGGAATCTTCGAATACCCTGAAGCCATGAGGGAATGATATTTAATTAATTGTTCCTTCATTATTTTGACGCGGGTAACACGGAATTATACAAAAACAGGTACCTCCAGATGAAAATTTTGGTATTAAACGCCGGAAGTTCCTCAGTGAAATATCAGCTTATTATACCTGAGGAGGGTAAAATGTTAGCCAAGGGACTGGTGGAAAGAATTGGGCTTTCCGGTGCTATGTTGACTCATGAAACATTCGATAAAAGCACGGTGAAAATGTCAGGCGAAATTCTGGATCACCGCATTGCCATAGAATATGTTCTTACCATTCTGTTGAGTCCACGACATGGCGTTCTGAAGAGCAGGAAGGAAATTGATGCCGTCGGACACCGGGTCGTACACGGAGGCGAAGCATTCAGCGGATCGGTTCTCATAAGCGATGAGGTAATCCGCGAAATGACCAAATGCATTGACTTTGCTCCGCTTCATAACCCGCCGAATCTCAAGGGAATCGCAGCCGCCAAAGCATTACTGCCGGATATTCCACAGGTAGGCGTGTTCGATACCGCCTTCCATCAGACCATACCCCCTCATGCTTATATTTACGGCCTTCCCTACGTCTTGTACAAACGTTATGGTATCCGGAGATATGGATTTCACGGAACATCACATCGCTATGTGACCCAGAGGGTATCGGAAATCCTGAAAAAAGACCCGGGCACCATAAAAATCATTACCTGTCACCTGGGTAACGGTTCCAGCATAGCTGCCGTAAAAAATGGTAAATCCATTGATACCAGCATGGGATTTACGCCGCTGGAAGGGCTGTTGATGGGCACCAGAACAGGTGATATGGATCCGGCCATTATATTGCATATCATGGGTAAGGAAGAACTCACGGCCAGCGAAATGAACACCATGCTCAACAAGCATAGCGGAATCCTGGGCGTAAGCGGGATCAGCAGTGATATGCGGGAAATTGAGGAATTATATCATTCCAACGAGCGGGCCAGGCTGGCCATGGACATATTCACCTTCCGCATCAAGAAATATATCGGGGCCTATGCTGCCGCCATGGGTGGTGTTGACGCAATAGTATTCACCGCTGGTATCGGTGAGAATTCCGATATGGTCAGAGAAATGGTTTGCAAGAATATGGAGTTTCTGGGTATTCAGCTGGATGAAAAAAAGAACCAGGAAACCCGAAAGACCGAGGCAGAGATAACCAGATCCGGTTCTCCGGTGAAAGTATTTGTTATTCCCACCAATGAAGAACTGGTTATCGCCATGGATACGGCCCGAATTGTGGCTCAGTTACAGGCACAACCCGCCTAATAAAAGAAGTAATGATTCCACCCCTTAACCGGAAAAAATAGTAAACCGGCAGAATCGGCCGGAACAGGCTGGAATTAAATGCTGGTGGTTCGGATATACTGTTAAATTATAAACGTCTTCCAACCCTCTGCCTGGACACGATCGGTTTTTGAGTTTTCCGTATCCTCTCCGGGCACTTCGTGTAACACAACCCGGTTTTAGGAGTATAAATAATTTGGAAATACGGACAATATCATACGTAAACATCAGGATGTTCAAGGCCCGAATCATGTAAAAATTTTGGCCAAAGTCAAAAATTTTTATTGCTTTGTATCAAATCACCCCATATATTTTTATAAATTTGCGGATACAATATGAAATCTATTGAGAAAAGATATTATTATTTTAGCTTTTATTTTTATTACTATGGAGGAGCACCCCCCGTTTTTCAATAGATTGATGTTAAAACTGTATTATCAGAAATCCCTCTCAATCTAATGAGAGGGATTTTTTTTGATCTTTATTTTTTGAAAGGAGTATTCCATGGTCGTTGTCATGTCCATCGCAGCAAGCCGGGAAGATATTGACAGGGTAGCAACTTTCATTGCTGAGCATGATGCCAGGGCTCATATATCGCAGGGTGAAGAACGCACGATTATCGGAGTTATCGGTTATCAGCACCGGGTTCAGAGGGAACATCTTGCTACCCTGCCCGGGGTTGAAAAAGTAATTCCCATCAGCAAACCTTTTAAACTGGTAAGCAGGGAGTTTAAAAAGGACAATACCATCATTCCAATAAACGGAGTAAAAATTGGCGGCGGAATACCAGTAGTAATTGCCGGTCCATGCTCGGTGGAGAGTGAAAAGCAGATTCTGGAAACTGCTTATATGGTGAAAGAAAACGGTGGACATCTGCTGCGGGGAGGGGCTTTTAAGCCGCGCTCCAGCCCCTACAGTTTCCAGGGACTGGGAAAACAGGGATTAAAATTTCTGCAGCGTGCCCGGGAAGAAACGGGTCTTTATATTGTGACCGAAGTTCTTGAGGCCATGTATGTACCTCTGGTAGCGGAATACGCTGACGTATTACAGATAGGGGCCCGTAATATGCAGAATTATGAACTCCTGAAATCCGTCGGCCGCATTCAAAAACCGGTACTCCTGAAAAGAGGAATGTCCGCTACTCTCACCGAATTTCTTATGAGTGCCGAATACATAATGTCAGAAGGAAACAACCAGATCATTTTGTGTGAGCGGGGCATCCGTACTTTTGTGGAATACACCCGCAACACCCTGGATCTGAATGTTGTCCCTGCGGTAAAAAGTATCTCCCACCTGCCGATCCTGGTGGATCCAAGCCATGGTACAGGCAGGCGGGATTTAATTGAACCATTGAGCCTGGGTGCACTGGCTGTGGGGGCAGACGGATTGTTGATTGAGGTGCATCCCCGTCCGGAGGAAGCACTCTCCGATGCCGATCAGACACTGGGAGAGGCAGCGTTCAAACGGCTGATGCACCTGATTAACCATTTTACCGCCTGGCAGGAAAATTATCAGCAGCAAGTTGCCGGAACCGCATTTGCATGATAATTTAGCATTATAAAATGGAACTGGAAAGATGGCTGAGAAAATCACTATAAATAATCAACGGCTGATACATCCGGGAGTAATGAGAGGAACACTGCCGGCGCCACCCTCCAAAAGCGTTTCGCACCGGCTTCTCATCATGGGTGCATTAAGCGGTTCCCCCTGCATCATTAAAAATGTCCTTCTCAGTGAAGACATCGGGATTACCCTTCAGGCTCTTGAAAAAATGGGATTTCAGTGGACCCTGCATCAAAACAACCTGACGTTCTCGGGAGAACGAAAAATTTCTGCGCAGCCGGCAGAAGTATTTCTGGGTAACTCCGGTACAAGTGCCCGCTTATTAACGGCGGTAGCGGCCGCTTTACCCGGCCGATATCTATTTAAGGCGGCTCCCCGTATGCAGGAACGCCCTATGAAACCTTTGCTGGATTCACTGATAAAACTTGGTGCAGACATCGAACACTCCGCAGGATCTTTTCCCCTCAAGATTAGTGGAAGTTCTCTCGGCGGTGGAGAGATTGCAGTTGACGCCTCCGTCTCATCACAGTTTGTCTCTGCACTGATGATAATTGCGCCTCTCACCCCAAATGGGCTGAAGATACTGCCGCTATCCCCACCCGTCTCGGAGCCGTATATTCAGCTGACGGCAGACCTGATGCAGGAAAGTGGGGTGGAGGTAATCCGGGAGCACGATTCCATTTATATTCGCGGGAAACAAATATACCGGTTCCGGCAGCGCAGGGTAGAGGGCGATTATTCCAGTGCCTCTTATTTTGCGGTGGGAGCTGCCATCAGTTGTGGAGATGTGGTGATTCAAAACCTGAATCCACAATCCGCCCAGGGAGACCGGATCATTCTAAGCCTGTTACAACAGGCAGGTGCCCGGATTGAATGGAACCGCCGCAGTGTTCATATTACCGGTGCACCTCTTAAGGGAATTGATGTGGATATGAAAAATCATCCCGATGTAATTCCATCAGCAGCGGTCATGGCTCTGTTTGCAGAAACTCCTTCCCGCTTAAGGAATGTTCAACATCTGCGTTTCAAGGAATCCGACCGCCTGCAGGTGCTGCTGGACGATATCAGGTTATTGAAGGGAGATGTCTCGGCCAATGGAAAGGATATGATCATAAAACCGAAACCATTGACCGGCACTCTGCTGCCGGTCCATAATGACCACCGCATGGCCATGAGTTTTGCACTTACCGGCCTGAAGGTGTCCGGCGTGATTATTGATAATCCGGACTGTGTGCAAAAATCCTTTCCGCAATTCTGGGATTATTTTGATAAGCTGGTAACACCTGTATAGCCGGCTGAGAAATGGCAACAGACCACCTTTTAAGAGTTTGGAGATAGCATGAGTGGAAATCTTTTTGGAAAAGTTTTCCGGTTAATGACCTTTGGGGAAAGTCACGGACCGTATATCGGACTGGTGATTGACGGTGTTAAACCGGGCATTCCCATTGACCGGCAGGCCATTCAACTGGAACTGGACCGCCGGCGTCCCGGTCAAAGCAAAGTTGTGTCCCCCCGCCGGGAAGAGGACCGGGCAGATATTATCAGTGGAATTTTTGAAGGGAAAACTACCGGGACTCCCCTGTGCATTCTGATAAGGAATCAGGATCAGCGATCCCGGGATTACACCCATCTGAAGCATATCCTGCGACCGGGGCATGCCGGATTCTCCTTCCTGCAGAAATATGGCGTATTTGACTTTCGTGGCGGAGGCAGGGCCAGTGGAAGGGAGACTGCCACGCGGGTAGCCGCGGGCGCCGTTGCCAGACAGCTTTTAAAAACCAGGGGAATAGATATAATTGGCTACACCCGCCAGATTGGTGACGTCGCCGTTAAAACAGTTGATTTCTCCCAGATTGAAAAAAATGCAGTGAGAGCCCCGGATGAACAGGCAGCGGTTGAGATGGTTCATGCCATACAAACGGCTCAGATGGAAGGCGATTCGCTGGGCGGATTGGTTGAAATTATCGTGAAAAACTGTCCGGCCGGCCTGGGAGAACCTGTTTTTAGCAAGCTGGAGGCGGATCTTGCCTGGGCACTCATGTCCATCGGTGCAGTAAAGGCTTTCGAAATGGGCGACGGATTTAAAGCCGTGACCATGCCGGGCAGTACCTTTAACGACCTTTTCTATTTCGACAGCGGGAACCAGAGGTTTCATACGCGAACTAATCATGCAGGAGGCGTGCTGGGCGGCATTTCGAACGGGGAAGACCTCATCATGCGGATTGCGGTAAAACCTCCTTCGTCCATCGGAAAAACCCAGCAGACGGTTGATGATCGGGGAAAACCGGTTAAGCTGGATATCGGCGGGCGTCATGATCCCTGCATCTGTCCCAGGGTGGTACCAGTTGCTGAAGCCATGGTCGCGCTGGTTCTCATTGACAACCTGCTGATGCAGGAGCAGATTACCCGATCCGGGGAGCTGGCCACCCTTCGCACCCGGATCGATACCATCGATACCCAGCTGATGCTGATGCTGGCCCGGCGCCGGGAAATTATCAGGGAAATCGCCGCTGTCAAAAAAAGAGAGCAGCGTGACGTATTTGATGAGGAACGTGAACTGGAAAAGAAACAGCAGAGTGATGAATTCAGCCGAATGCTGAATCTTCCCCCGAAAATGATGCATGAATTGTTTGAGATAATCATACGCGATTCGCATAATCTCCAGAAGGAAACCCTTACATGAACGGGATTGGATTGATTGGTTTCGGCCGCTTCGGCCGCCTGCTGTACAATCATTTAAAGAACCGCTTCACCATAACCGTTTACGATCCCTCCGTCAATCCGGAAAACGAGTTTAATCCGGCCATCTTCCAGCCCCTGCAGCAGGTATACATCCACAAGTATCTCATCCTGGCCGTTCCCGTATCATCCTTTTCACAACTGGTCAGCGATATTTCACCTCATATTCAAGCCGGCACAGTGGTTATGGATGTTTGTGCTGTAAAACAATACCCGCTGAAGGTGATGGAAAAGCATCTGTCAAGCGAGGTTGAGATCGTGGGAACCCATCCCTTATTCGGTCCTGATTCCGTTCGGGAATCACTCGAGGGACACACGATAATCCTCACCCCTCAGCGTATCTCAGCACTGAATCTGAAAGTTGTTAAAGATTTCTGGCAGGATCTGGGCATCACTATTATTGAAATGAGCCCGGAAGAGCATGACCGCCTGATGGCCTGGACGCTTGCTCTCACTCACTTCCTGGGACGGTCGCTTAAGACCCTACCCCTACCCGACACATCCGTATCTACCCGGGATTATCAAAATCTGATTCTCCTGATGGAAAAAATCAACCGGGATACCTGGAAATTATTTGAAGATATGCATCATTATAATCCTTTTACGGCTGACATGCGCCGTCAATTGCTCGGAGCCATGACCGACCTGAATGAAAGACTGGATCAATTGGAAGATGTTGCAGTGAAGAATTCTGACTAAATCGGGAATGTTCAACCCAATGGGTTTGAAATGAAAGATGTCTTAATATGGAAGCATGATGATATCCTGGCCAGGGAAATAAAATTTTAAAATATAAATAACCCATATTTATCTGTTGATCAACTTTATGTTTAATTACTACTTTTGGAGGTAGAATTTTCTTAAATAAAACCTTTTGTGTAAATGAAATGCGGTTATAACCTCCTCTGGTCATAACCGGGATAAACAAATTCAGCAAAAGAAACAAATATCCCGAGGCAAAGATGAAATTGAACCAGTTTTTGATGAGCATAAGCCTGCCCGGGGATTCAAAAACAGGTAAAAAACATACTTAAGCATCAGGCTGTTATAAGGACAAAATCTGATATGAAAAAACCTCTTCGTATAGCCATTCAGGGAGAAAAAGGATCCTTCCATGATCTGGCTGCCCGCAAATATTTTTCCGGTGATGAGCTTCATATACTGGCCTGTAAAACATTCCGACGGGTCTGCCAAGATGTAGCTGATTCATCCGCCGATTTTGGGATAATAGCTATCGAGAACAGCCTGGTGGGCAGTATTCTTCCCAATTATGCCCTTTTACAGGGGTTCAACCTCACCATCATCGGGGAACAATATCTCAATATTGAACATCACCTGATGGCTCTTCCCGGCGAGAGTTTGAAGGATATCAAAACGGTACGCTCTCATCCCATGGCACTTATGCAATGCAGTAAATTCCTGGAAAAACATCCTTATCTGCAGCAGATTGAATGGGATGATACGGCCGGGAGTGCCCTGCAGATTTCCCAACGTCAGGAATCAGGGGTTGCCGCCATTGCCAGCCAGCTGGCAGCTGATTTAAGCGGTCTAACTATTCTGGCCTGTAATATTGAGGACCTGAAGATGAATTACACCCGCTTCTTTATATTTTCCCGGCAGCAGGAAACGGAAAATATTCGGGGAGATAAGGCATCCATAAGTTTTCGCATCGGGCATTACGTAGGTTCACTGGCAGCTGTTCTGGATATTTTCAGGCACAACCACCTGAATTTGACCCTGATTCAGTCCGTACCGATTCTGGGATGCCCGGATGAATATCGTTTTCATGTGGATGTGGAATGGCAGGATTATGCTGATTTCACAAGGGCTATGATCCGGACAAAAAAGAATACCCAGGAACTGCATGTCCTGGGTATCTATGCCAAATCAAAAAAAGCGCTATAATCTCCTGCTTATTTCCCAAAATTGATAAAGTATTTGAGGGATATCTGCAGGAAGAAGGTCAGCTCCTGGACATTGTCTTTATCCACCCGACTTTCAAAATTGGGATCACTGGTATATAATGCATCATCGAATAAATCCTGCCAGCGATATTCTAAACTGGTAAAAGCACCGGCCACATCCACCCGCCAGGTATCAGCCAGAAATCCGGTACCTGCACAGATCAGGGTCTGGGTAGTACCGCGTCCCAGGGTGGGATTACGGTGATACTGGGCTCCCACAACAGTGGGCACCCGGTACTGCATCCCCACTCCGAATGGCACTTTATTGAAAAATATATGCTCAATACCTGCTTTTACATAAAACACATCGGTAAAATCTTCAAACCGAACAGCATTTACAGCATAAGGAGTAGTTTCTATTACCCCCGCCATCTGACTGTAAAAACCACCATTACTCCAGAATTCATAACCAGTATCCACATTCAGGCGGGCCTGTAATTGCTGCCTTGCCCGGTACTCAAAACCGCCATTAATCCTGAGTGGATAATTCATCTCTTCATACAACTTCTGGCCTGCTACCACGGGAGCTTTATATTTCAAGGTATAGGGAAAGGAGACATCCACTCCGCCTGATATTCTCTCCGAAAACTGGTAGATAGCCCCCACCGAAATTACCAGGGGTGTCTGAGTTAAGGACCGAACATCATCAGCAAAAACCAGTTTATCAGAGCGGCGGATAAAATCCACATTCTTCTCAAAATCAGGTTCCGAACCCTTAATAATCCCGGCTTGCACACCCAGTGACAATCTTGGCAATGAAGGGACAACCACCGCAGCTGCAAAACTATAACGCTGCAACACCCCACTGGCCTCTATACGGTTATAGGCAATAAGCTGGTCTCCGAATACATCCTCCCGGACTTCCTCCAGATAGGAATAGCGGAAATCAAGTTCAGGGTAGCTGCCCACAGCCAGGGACAGCTTCCAGCGGGGCAGAATGGGAAGCCTGAAGGCCACTGCACCCTGGGGAGTGGCATACCAGTTATTATTTATGGCATAGGTCGCATCCAGCAGGAAACTTTCAAAGCGATCATACAGGGGATACGAACGGCGCTCTTCCAGGCTGCGCAAATTGAGCGAAAAATCCAGCATGAGTGAATGATCGATCTGGGTGAGGGTCGCCGGATTATACAGCATGGCTCCGGGGGCCGCCAGTGATACGGATCCCGCACCACCCAGCGACAGGGACCGTGCATCCGGAAAATGCCAGTACTGCCCGATGGGAATAACCGGATAGTTTTGAGTTTGGATTACAGAACTACTCAAAAACATTATGAAGAAAGTTAACAGAATTTTTTTCATTTAAAATCTCTCCCGGATACATTTCATTTAAAAATGGAAGTTGAATTCCAAGTAGTAAAAAGCCTGGGAAGGCTGGTACAAACTTCCCTGGTAATAATGACCATTATCAGCCGACTGCGGGCTGTTATCACTGGTACGGGTCTGAATATAATTTATGGATTGATTATAGTCCCGGGTATATTTCATCCGGAAACTGATCTGGCTTGTGACACGGGTATATAATGAAATCCAGAAACGCAGTGATCCACGGTTGCTGTCCATTACCATAAACTGGGTATCTTCAAAAGACCAGAAAAATCCTTTATAATAGCCCAGGAAACCTCTCACCTTCATCCAGTCATTAAAATTGTGGGTGAAAAATCCGCCGAGGGCTTCGCCCGGAGATGCTATATTTCCCGCGAAATTGACCGCAGAGCCGGTTTCCACCGGAAACAGAAAACGGGGCCGCGGCCGGAATTTTGTCACGGCATTGACGTATAACATTCCCAGATCATCATAGCGCGACAAACGCAGGGTGATTCGTCCGCGGAACTCAAAATTTTCAAAATACTCGGTGCTCAGGTTATTCTGAACTTCCCGTCCCTGGAATTTCTGCCGCAGATTGAACCGCAGGGGGAAAATAGGCCTGAAATCAATTGTCCCCACCAGACGATACTGAGTGGCGTCATCTGCCACCCGCCGCCAGTTATCATATTCCACCGTCGTAACGAATTCCCGGTTAATCTGGTAACGGCTGTACAGATAATAGCCTTTCTCCGCCTGGGGCTGGGGATTATTGGTGTATAACTGGCCGTACTGGGGATCCTGCAGATAAAAGTAATCTTCATAGATGGTCCTTTTAAATCTGCGGTAGTTAGAGAAGGAACGCTGGTAAGGATTATCGAATTCCAGCTGATAATCCCGGTATAATCCCAATATATATAAACTGTTATATTGTATATAAGCGTTCAGAACAAGTGCATACGGATTTCCGCTCAATACCCCTTTTGCCTTATCCAGTTCAGCGTATTCTCCCTGAAGTGCCAGATTGTGATAAACCGTGCGAAAATCAAATCCATACACCCGCCGGAATGATCTGGCACCTTTCCAGAGTGGATTTTCACCATCCGACACCGGCCCTCCATATGAATTCAGAATTTCATTATCTGCCATACTGAGAGTCCCGGAGGCAACAATTTCATTGATATCGGGGCGGATCAGCCGATCGTAGGCGCTTTCATAATAGGTAAATCCGATTTGTGAAGCGGTCAGGAAGTCATAAGCCAGATGGATTCCATACAACAGTTCTGAGGTATTTCCCCTCCAGGGGAGGCCCATTTTTTCCCTGAGGGTATCTTGCAGAGCATATTCAAAGCGCTGGTCCAGGACGATCAGCTGATTTGCGGCATGTAGAGCTTCGCCATCTTTATAAATGATATTTTTGTTTAAAATAGCATCCCGTTTGTCAAATGCGCCAAACAGAAACGCATGCATATTGCGGTAGACAAGTTCGGTGGCCAGGCCAGTCAGTTTGTACTCCCGGGTACGGGAATTATCTCCAGACAGTCCAAGAAAGCGCTTACGCCAGCCAAATCCGGATTTTCGCGGTTGGAAAAAATCGTTATTTTCCATCACCAAACCCTGTCCGAAAGCCAGCGCATAATTTCCGACATACAATTTGCGCACCTCGATGGGGCCAAGCTTCTGATTTTCAATTCCCAGGTACACCTTTGCCCGGGGTACCTGGGTGAAACCAATATCTCGATAGATAAACGGTTCATTCAGGGTATGATAATAAATATAACCGAAGCGCGCATTCTGGCCGATTGTTCCATAGAAACGGGTATAAACACCTGGATAGGTATTGGTTTCCATCTCCACCGGCCGTATCAGCGGAATTTGAGCAATGGCTTCCGCTTCCTCGGTCATGAACGGTGTATTATCCATTTGGGTAAGCAGGTGTCCATGAACTTCACGATGAGTTGTTGCCGGTTCAAAGCTGAGAAAATTCAGAGCATTGCGGTATCCGTAATAGGAAATAAAGGGAGTACTTCGCAGATCCCGTTCGCTGGAGATTTTACCAACCTCCTTGCGATAGTTCAGAATGGCCGCCGCATCTACCGGAGAAACGCTCTGCAGGTTTACCAGTTCTTCATAGTCAATTTTATTCACATCATATGGTTCCAGGGCCCGCTCTATCCAGGAATCCACCAGAGACTGACTGGCACCCTCATCCCCTTCCCACTGCGAAAGCCTGTAATATAAATCTTCCAGGCGCTCTTCACGACCGGTTTTAGGCATGTACGGTTCAATTTTTACCAGCGGCTTAATTTTCTGAAACAAGTCCGGCGTCATGCCCTTTATGCTGTTTAGTTCATATACGCTTTGCAGCGGGCCCTGATAGGTGATTCTCTGATAGATTTCTTCCGCCATCGAGGTGGGAATCGGCAATCGGGTAATTTCCTCAAAACTGGCATTATTCAGGTCCAGTGGATTTTGCGGGGTATATACTGTCTCCTGCGAAAAGAGTATCGCAGTACACAGGAAGAAGGTGGTCAGTAAATTTTTAATAAAAATACTCATTGTATTCCTAAAGTAAATTCAGGTTAAAATTCTACACTAAAACCGACCTCATGGGTTTCCCCCAATTCTCCGTGAGTCAGCAGCGCATAATCGAGAAAAAACTGGGCAAAATGCAGGCCCAGGCCGGCTGAAAAGCGATTGGGATTGGTAGTTGCTCCCAGCCTGAGAACCAGATTAGACAGGATAGTGAATTCCGCGCCACCCCATAACTGCATTTCACCAACCCCGATAGTCCGGTTAAAATCCAGCGAGGTGGTTACACCATCATATGGCTTATAGGCCAGGCCCACCACTACCCGCTGAGGCAGATCATGTTTGGTATAGGCACCGATCTGGGGACTATTAATATTGAGGATGTAAACACCCAGATATGTACGGGTATATATGGAAGCGAGCAATCCCACATCCAGGCCGAAAGTGGTGGCACTTCCCAGGTTCCCCCACTCCAGCGATTCTCCCAGGGACCAGTTATAAGCTTTTAGAGAATATCCGAAGGACAGACTGCTGTGAATATCTTTTAAGAGATAGAATCCATGAGACAGGGCAATGGTGTACTCGCCGGAAATATTCTTATCTTTGTAATTTACCCCGAAATACTGAAAAGTTAGAGAGGCAGTACCATATTTTCCGGATAACGGATAAGCCACCGCCCCGAAAAAATTGGAGAAAAAGGAAAGGTTATATAACCTAAGATAGGAGGTACCCACCACCGGATGATTGACCTGAGATAATCCGGCGGGATTATAGTAGGCAGCCCAGACATCATTAGCCACAGCTGCACCGGATCCTCCCATGGCAGAAGCCCTGGCACTGGGATAGCGATCATCAAACAAGCTGGCCGGAAGGAGGTGATAACCCGATAAAAGGATTATACATATAATCATTAGAAATTTACGATATTTCTTCATCAAAGAGACCTTTGTTATAAATTCACACCTTCTGTCTTTAACTGGTTTTATTTTTTAAGCACCGTGCCTATCACAATAGGCGCAATTCTGGTCTGTTTTTTACCGGAAACGAATTCCATCACCTCCAGATGACACAGATAGGTACCCAGTGGAACAAAATCCAGAAGTTCGTTGCGACCATCCCATTCCACAGTGTCCACCAGCAGATCGGCCTGTTTGTCCAGCAGGGTGGTAATCATACGCCCGCCCAAATCAAATATCCGTATGGTCACCTGGTTATTCACCGATCCGGCGTTATACCGGATCAAAATTTTCTCGCCCCGGTCCGGCACAAAGGGATGTGGTGGTACGTCCAGGGCTACACCCTCCAGTGACGGCTGATAAGTGGCATCGGGAATAATATCAGCCTGATATGCTGGCAGGATCTGGTAAGAAGGTATTTCACCCGATAGAAACACACTGCCCACACCGCTGGTGATGATGGCTTCATTTACCAGCACTGAGTCCAGGTTAATGCCTGTGGTTCCCCACACCCGCAAAGTCAGTGGACCCGATCCATCATTTACCACAATATTGTAATCAAAAGGTGGCTGGGTGGAGGTGGTATATTTCTCTATAACTACCGCATGATTCTTTCCGATCTTGAGGGGAACCCGGATCAGTGTGCCATCCCAGCGGGGATTATTAGCTTCTCCGGTGCTCACCGGAATTAGGTCGGGTAACTGGGCGCTGGAATCCAGAATGGTCACCTGTGCAGGTGTAATTTGAGTAGTCTGGCGGTACTCCGATACCGATCCCACCATCTGCAAATAAAATCCCTTCCGGAAACGGGGATCCGGAGCACCGGCTTGACTGATATTGATGCCGTATTCCGATTCATCCTGCATATAGGCCGAGGTGCGGTCAGTCCGCAAAATACCCGATCCCACAGTTACCACCCCACGAATAGTTAACGGTTCCTTAAACTGCGCCGAATTAATCTGAACATCCCGGATGAGCAGGATAGGATTACTGCCTACCTGAATGTAAGGACTCATGCTGATAAACTGGGGCACACCATTGCGAACAGCGGTCTTCACCCAGAAATACGAGTATACCGATTCCGCCGGTGCCTGTAACTGCGTCACAGTAATATAACCGCTGTCTGCTGCCGTCACTGCACAATCGGTTAATTCCACCCGGTACTCTCCAAAAACAGCAGTTACTTTCGGCTTAGCTGCCGAGAATCCCTTCCCTGCCAGTTGCAAATTGGCAGTAAGACCAGTCCAGCCCCAGTTGGGAGGCAGCAGAATATGAATGGTACGAAGCGTGTCCTGCAGGGTACTCCAGACGGACATGGTGAGAGCGATATCAGATTTTCCAAGAGAAACCGTGTCCCGGTTCAGAATGGCAAAACCACTGCCGTCTCCGGTCACCCCGCCGGTAGGTTTGAAAATATCTTCCTGATACCCGATCAGGATCTGTCCGCTCCCCAGGTATATATCCATTGGTCCGCGGGCGATTATGGTATCGCCTATTGCAAAAGAGTTGAGATTCAATCCGGCCGTATCCCAGATACGCAGTAAACAGGCCCCGCTTCGGTCATCTACCAGAATATTGGTCCCGCCACCGGCATAATATAAGTCTGTTATAATTCCCTCCACCTGAATATATACACCTTCCCAGCGAACATCCGTCCCTTCGGAAGTGGTTAAAATCAGGGGAGTGGGAAGCGGATTATTCTGACTCAGCACCTGCAGGGTATAATCAATAATTTCAGTGGTGCCCTGGTACTCTGACACCGTTCCGGTAAGCAGGACCCGGTTTCCACGCTGCAGGCGGTTATCCACAGTTCCGGCCTGGTAAACATTGATACCATAGCCTGAATTATCCTGCACATAGGTATCGGTCCAGCTGGTTGTGGTAATTCCGGCACCCATAACCACAATGGCATCAATAGTAACGGATTTTCCATTGTACTGGCCGGTATTGAGCTGAATGTCTGCAATGGGAACGGTGGTTACACCTTTTCCTACAGTGATACTGGGCGGAGTAGCTATGGCGGTGAGAATACCTCCCGCCGTGGCGGTTTTAACAACAAAGGTAGAGATAATATCTTTATTGGGGGAAGTGAGACCCCGAACTGTTAATTGTCCGCTGCTGCTGATGCTTACAGCTGTTTGAGTCAGCAGGATAGTTTTTCCGGTGACTGAGAGCTGGGCCCCGCTAAATCCGGCACCACCTGTCGTAACATCAGAGAGAGAACCGCTCCATTGCCAGTCTGCCGGTACGGTTAAGGAAAGGGATTCCAGAGTATACCCGGCCTGTCCCGTAACATCAAAAACCAGTTCAATATTTGATTGATTCAGATCTACCGAATCCGGTGAAACCGAAGCGGTCCCGCTGCCATCACCCGGGTGGGACTGAACAATGGTAAAATCGTCCTGATAAGCCAGCAGCAGCTGGGTGGCACCCGAGTAAATATCCAGCGCTCCGCGTACCTGCAGCTGGATACCCACATCAATGCCGGTCAGGTTCAGCCCGGCTGAGTCCCATACCCGGATCAGACACTCACCGCTGCCATCGTTTACACGAATGTTGGTGCCACCACCAACATTGGCAGCAAAATCGGTTACTTCACCGGATACTTCCACAAACGTTCCTTCCAGTGCCACATCATTGGCTTCCTGGGTGGTGATTACCAACGGGGCGGGTAAGGCATTTCCTGAGCTTAACACCTCCAGTGTATAATCCGTAATTTCCGTTACATCATTAAATTCGGTTACCGTTCCTGAAATACGGACTTCGTTTCCCCGAACCAGCCCGGCATCCACTTCACCTGCCCGGTAAATATTAATGCCGGCACCGGAATTATCCTGTACGTAAGCATCCGTCCAGGCAGTGGCGGTAATCCCGGATCCCACTACCACAACCGCTTCAATTGTAACCTGGGTAAAGGTGGAGGGATTGGCCTGGATATCGGCGATGGATGTGATGGTTACCGGCGCCCACACCGTCACCGAAGGGCTCTGAACAATGGGCGTCAGGGAACCGGCGGCAACGGCAGTTTCCACCTCGAAGACCGATTCTTCCGGCTGGTCCGGCGCTGTTAAATTATCGACAGCTATTAAACCACTGTCCTGAATACTGACCTGAGCCGAGCCGATGAGTATGGTATTTCCGTTCACCGTTACAGTTGCACCATTCAATCCATCACCATTCAGCTGTACATCCCCGGAGCTTCCCGTCCAGGACCAGGAAGCAGGAATAGTAAGGGACATGTCCGTGATGTTATCCTGTACCGTACCTTTTACCACAAACTGCAGGCTCGTGGTCTGTCCCGCCTCGGTTGAATCGGAAACAGCATAGACGGTTCCGCTGCCGTTTCCGCTGGGAATTTGTAAATCGGTGCTTCCGGGAGTAGGGCTATCCAGCTGAGAAAAATTCTGGTTGATAGGTTCGCTTGTTTCATTGTGCCCATATATTCCGTTTCCATTCAGAAAATTTTCACTGTTTTCCGAAGCAGTATTACGGGCCATGGATTTTCCGCTGATGGGAGCAACAGGAAATGGTTGCTGGCTGGCTACCGGTGTGTCATCCAGATAGCTGGAGGTATTGCTGCCCGCATCGGGGCCATCTATGGAAATTCCGCTCTTATCCACGAAATTTGATGTATTATCTCCCCACATGGCATAATCCACATCCGCCACCAGATCGCTTTGGCCATCCCAGTAAAACAAAATCACCATTTCCTTGTTAGACAGAGCGGCAGAAGAACCTACATAGAGCGGAACCATGTCAGGCACCGCGCTGTTTCCCTTCAGTTCAAAATCAACTGATCCGCTGAAAGTACTTCCATCAGTAGCAATAACCAGTATCCCGGCGGAATCAATTGCAGTGCCGGCAGGAAATTTCACCAGGAAATCACTCGGATCGGCGGTAAACTCATTGTTAACCAGGTTATAATAGGTATTGTAATCGGACAGGTAGTAGTTATCCAGGGATATGGATACGGCATTCGGATTAAAAATTTCTACGAATTCTTGCGCATCGGGTGAAACCTGAAGCTCTGAAATGAGTAAATGATTTGTGGAAAAAACTGGTGTCAAGAAACATAAGGAGAGGGAGATGACATGCCAAAATTTCATAAAATAATACTCCAAAAAAATTATATTTGTCACAAGGATTTTTTGAATATAAGGAAAACTTCAATGTGGTGTCAAGCACCTAAGAAAGTACTTAATCTGCTTAATTCACAAAATACGATATAATGTATAAAAGTTGTTATATTCTTAGAAATTAAATTGCCCCGGTCTTCAGACCGGGGATTAAAGAATCCAGTATATTTGGGCTTTTGCCCCTATTTGTGAATTAAGCAGGCTAAAATAAATCTAAACAATATTTTGTTTTAACCGATACCTATATTTAAATTGTACGGAATTTTGGAAATATTATGGAAAAGGCCAACAAAAAGTTCATAGAACTGGAAAATTTAAAATTTAACGGAGCCAAACTTCCCCACCATGTAGCCATAATTATGGATGGTAACGGAAGGTGGGCAAAAAAACGTGGCTTACCCCGTGTGGCGGGACATAATGAAGGTATAAAATCGGTACGGGCGGTGGTTGAAGCTGCCGGTGATTTAGAGGTGAAAGTTCTCACCCTGTATACTTTTTCCAAAGAAAACTGGTTTCGGCCCAAAACCGAAGTGTCCGCACTAATGAAATTACTGATAAATACTATCCGGCGTGAAATTGACGAGCTGGTGGAAAAAAACGTTCAGATGAAAGCCATCGGAAATATTGAGGATTTACCGGAAACCGCTTACAGAGAATTGCTGTTTGGGATTGAGCGAACCAAACATAACACCGGTCTGGTTTTGAATCTGGCCCTCAGTTACAGCAGCCGTCAGGAAATTATCGATGCCGTCCGGGAGATTTCCCAGAAGGTAAAAGCAGGGCTTCTTCAGCCGGAAGAAATTGGCGAACAAGTATTTTCATCTCATTTGCATACATATGAACTGCCTGATCCCGATTTGTTAATTCGAACGAGTGGGGAATCGCGAATCAGTAATTTTCTGTTGTGGCAAGTTGCCTATACTGAAATTTATGTTACCAAGACCCTGTGGCCCGATTTTCGGAAAGATGCCTTCTATGATGCGCTATTAAATTATTTAACGAGGGAACGACGGTTCGGAAGAGTCAGTGAGCAAGTGATACAAAATGCGACAGGTTAAAGATTTCAGTAAAAAGTTATATTCTGCTTTGCGCCAGGTTTGGGACTTTATTTATTCTTTCCGTAAAATTTTCATTATCTGGACCTTACTGATTGTTTTTGTGATTGTCGCGTTTTCTGTCGGGTTAGATAATAAGGCCATTGCCTTTTTTACCATTATTTTCGGTTTGATCAGTCAGGCCTTCATCGGGCTGATAAATTTAATAGCCCTGATTCCGGTGGTGGGCCCGCTGATTGCCAAGGTACTAGCATTGCCCATCTACTGGATATTGAATGCTCTGGGATATTTTGTTTCATTAATCGCCATTCGCAGAGGCTATCATAAAGATGTTATCAATTACCGGGTTCTGACTCTCGTTTTTCTGGTGGGTCTTGCGGTCGGCTTTATAATCGGAAAACTGATCTGAAACAGAGCCTCCGGGCAGCATCAAGGAGTTACCTCTTATCACCCATTTTCTGGATACCTAATGGATAGTTATCAGGAGACTATTCAATTTCTGTATAGTCTGCAACTCAGCGGGATCAAACTGGGCCTGGAAAACGTCAGCCGGCTTCTGGCTGCCATGGGCGATCCCCAGAAAAAATGGCCGGCGGTTCACATTGCCGGCACTAATGGGAAAGGATCAACAGCAGCTTTTTTATACAGTATACTGCAGGAAGCCGGGTATAAAACCGGACTCTATACATCTCCCCACCTGGTTGACTTCAGCGAACGCATCAGGATTAACCAGCAGTTAATTGACTGGCCGACCATCGTCGAATATACCCGGGAAATAAAACAGGAGATTGAGAAAACCAAAGCTACTTTCTTTGAAGCTACCACTGCCCTCGCCTTTCGCTATTTTGCAGAACAGGAAGTAGACGTAGCCGTTATTGAAACCGGGCTTGGCGGACGTCTTGATGCGACCAATCTGACTGATCCGCTGGTAAGTGTTATAACTTCCATAAGTTTTGATCATATGCAGTACCTGGGAGAGAGCCTGCGGCAAATCGCGCGTGAGAAAGCGGGGATAATTAAAAGAGGAGTTCCCTGTGTAACCAATAATAGCAGGCCGGATGTTCTGGAGGAACTCAAACTGAAATGCCGGGAGAAAAATTCGCCGCTCTCGGTGTTGAACATTGGGGATCATATAGAGATTATTGAGGAAACCATAACCGGCAGCCGTTTTCATCTGCAAATGCCGGAATTTTCCTTGCAGGATTTGCAGATTTCTCTGGCAGGAAATCATCAGGTTCTGAATGCAGCGCTGGCTGTACTCGCCTTGAAGAAAGCCGGCGCACTGTACGCATCCGCGGAGAATATCAGGGAGGGTTTGCTGAAAGCCCGATGGCCCGGTCGCCTTCAAATCGTGGAAGACCATCCTCTCACTCTTCTGGATGTGGCTCACAATCCCGATGGATTTCTCAATGTTTTTACCTATATCAGGAAAAAATTTCCGTGCCGTCCGCTGTGGACCATTGTGGGTCTGTCCAGGGATAAAGATTATTTACAAATCGCCGATATATTGCTTAACCACTCGGCCCATATTGGAGTGGTTGATCATTTTTCCGAGAGAGGGCTGGAATCTCATAAATTGCTTGATGTATTGGTCGGAGGAAAATACAAAGCCGAACTTTTCCCCCGGGTGGAAGATGCCTATCATAATTTCAAAAACCACCTTTCGAAGGACGGAATTATATTAATTATCGGTTCCCATTATCTGGCTGGAGATTTTTTAAAAAAAATACAAATATCTTGATTTTATTTTAAACCAAATTTAAATTTAATATGCTCTACAGAAGCTCCCTGAGTTCTGCAAAATTCTCCCCAAATATGCATCAAAGGTGTTGACGTTTGATTTAAAAAATTTTCTAACTTAAAATTTCACCATGAGGTAATGTTAAATGCTGGATCTCGATTCATTGAAAACGCTGAAAATTGCCGAGTTGGCCCAGGTCGCGCAGGAACTGGGAATTCAAGGCACTTCAGGCCTTAAAAAACAGGAACTTATTTTCAAAATTCTAGAAGAACAGACCAATCAGGAAGGTCTTATTTTTTCCGAAGGTGTGCTGGAAGTACTGCCAGACGGTTATGGCTTTCTGCGCTCCCCCAAGTTCAATTATTTACCTGGCCCTGATGATATATATGTATCACCTTCCCAGATTAAGCGATTTGACCTGCGAACCGGAGATACCGTTCAGGGTCAGATCCGGCCACCCAAGGACAATGAGCGGTTTTTTGCCCTGCTGCGGGTGGAAGCCGTTAATTTTGAACCGGCGGAAAGAAAGCGCAATATCGCCCTCTTTGACAACCTGACACCGGTCTATCCGCTGGCGAGGATTGAAATGGAGACCAATCCCAAGGAATTCACCATGCGGATCATGAATCTGCTCACTCCAATCGGAGAAGGCCAGCGTGGTCTGATTGTCTCTCCTCCCCGCGCCGGTAAAACCGTAATTCTGCAGAAGATTGCAAATGCCATTACAACCAATCATCCCGATGTGATCCTCATCGTCCTGCTGATCGATGAACGACCGGAAGAAGTGACTGATATGGAGCGCAATGTAAAAGCAGAGGTAATAGCTTCCACCTTCGATGAACCTGCCGAGCGTCATGTTCAGGTTTCAGACATGGTCCTGGAAAAAGCCAAACGCCTGGTCGAATACAAAAAAGATGTGGTTATTCTGCTGGACAGCATCACCCGTTTGGCCCGGGCACATAACACAGTAGTTCCTCACAGCGGTAAAATTCTTTCCGGCGGCGTGGATTCCAACGCCCTGCAACGGCCCAAACGTTTCTTCGGCGCTGCCCGTAACATCGAAGAAGGCGGCAGCCTGACCATTCTTGCCACTGCCCTGGTCGAGACCGGTTCACGTATGGACGAGGTCATTTTTGAAGAATTTAAAGGTACCGGAAATATGGAGATCGTGCTGGATCGCCGGCTGGCAGACCGCAGAATCTTCCCGGCCATCGATATAAACCGTTCGGGAACCCGTAAAGAAGAACTCCTGCTGACCAAGAAGGAACTTTCCAGGGTGTGGGTATTGCGAAAACTATTGAATGAAATGAATCCGGTGGAAGCCATGGAATTTCTGCTGGACAAAATGCGCGGAACAAAGAACAATGAAGATTTTCTCGATTCCATGAGTTCCTGACCACGGAACTTCTGTAATGCCGCTTCATATAATGGTTGGTATAAAAAAATTCAAGGCTTGCGACATGTTCTAATCTTAATTAAATTTGTAAGCTTTGAAAGAAGAGAGGAAGGAAAATTATTGTGAAACAAGGTATACATCCGGATTACGAAATAGCTAAAGTTACCTGCGCCTGCGGGAATACATGGGAAACCCGATCTACGGTTGAAAAACTGAATGTGGAAATTTGTTCGAACTGTCATCCGTTCTTTACCGGAAAACAGAAACTGGTGGATACGGCCGGACGTGTGGAAAAATTCCTTCGCAAGTATGGCGAACGCCGGTAGCTACACAAATTGACATTTGCAGAAAACGGAATGCCCCTGGAAGCGAAGCATTCCGTTTTTTATTTATCACAATAAATAAAAAATGGTGATGATAATGGAAATAAATAAAGCCGAGATAAACAACGAAGAAAAAATTATGCCGGTAGGCGGACAGGCAGTTATCGAAGGAGTTATGATGCGTTCTCCGGAACGGATTGCCACCGCCGTACGGCGCGCAAACGGGCAGATTCAGCTTAAAATTCAGGAATATAAATCGTTGATCCAGCGATATAAATGGCTGAATATTCCCATTGCGAGAGGTGCGGTTACCCTGATTGAAGTCATGATGCTGGGAATAAAACATCTGAATTATTCGGCGGATACGGCCATGAAAGATGCGGAAGAACTTGACAGGACAAAGAAAAAAGAACGCAAGAAAAAGAAGGATAAGAAGAGTGGAATGAGTACATTTTCGACGGTAATGACAGTAAGTATCGCTATCCTCGTCGGTCTGGCCCTGTTTTTTGCTTTCCCCCTCTATGCCACCACTCACCTGTTCAACATTGAGAAAAATGCATTCGCCTTTAATCTGGTTGCCGGCAGCATTCGCATCGTTCTTTTTCTGGGCTATATCTATCTCATATCTCTTTTAAAGGATGTGAAACGGCTTTTCCGTTACCACGGCGCCGAACACAAAACCATATATGCTTTTGAATCCGGCGAAGACCTGTCGGTGGAATCGGCACGGTCTTACACCACTCTTCACCCCCGCTGTGGAACCAGTTTTCTGGTGATGGTGATGATGGTCAGCCTGATTTTTTTCAGCTTTCTGGATGCCTTTATTATCCTCTATCACGGAAATATCACCCTGCTGATCCGCCTGGCAACCCATCTGCCGCTGGTAACCCTGGTGGGAGGATTATCTTATGAGGCCATCAAAGCGTCAGTCAGGCGTGTATCCAATCCACTGGTTAAAATATTAATTGCGCCGGGGCTGGCTCTGCAGAAAATCACCACGCAGGAACCGGATGATAGCATGCTGGAAGTTGCCATTGTCGCCCTGAAGGCTGCCCGAGGTGAAGAATATGAACATCTTTTGAATAATAAAGAAGCTGCCATACAGGCTATGCCAGAATCGGCATAAACTCAACGCCAGGAAAGTAAAACAGTAGCTATGATGGAAAAACTTAAGAAATATCTGAAAAGATATAATGAGATCAGTGAAGAAATGGGCAAAACCGAGGTGGTAAAAAATCATGAGGTTTACTCAAAACTGGCAAAAGAATATGCTGATCTCGAGCCCATCGTGAAAAAAGCCCGGAACTATGAGAAAGCGATCTCTCAGCTGCAGGATACCCGTAATATGCTAAACAACGAGAACGATGAAGAGCTTCATGAACTGGCACACGAGGAGTATGAAAAGCTGGAAGCCGAAGTGGAAAAGCTGGAAAAAGAAATTCGCATCCTAATTACCCCACCGGATCCCAACGACAGTAAAAATGTGGTTATGGAGATCCGCGCAGGTACGGGCGGGGATGAAGCCGCTATTTTCGCCGGAGATCTTTTCCGGATGTATCAGAAATATTGCGAAGAAAACGGCTGGAAGATTGAACTGTTGAATGCCAATTATGCTGAGCGTGGAGGATTTAAGGAAGTTATATTTTCTATTACCGGACGGAATGTATATGGACGTCTGAAATTTGAAAGCGGTGTTCACCGGGTGCAGCGTGTACCGGAAACCGAAACCCAGGGCCGAATTCACACATCAGCCGCATCAGTGGTGGTACTGCCGGAAGCCGAAGATGTGGAAATTGAAATTGATCCCAACGATTTAAGAATTGATGTTTTCAGGGCTTCAGGACACGGCGGCCAGCATGTCAATACCACGGATTCGGCGGTGAGAATCGTTCATGTTCCGACGGGCATAATGGCTACCTGCCAGGACGAGAAATCCCAGTATAAGAACAAGGCAAAAGCCATGAAAGTACTGAAAGCCCGGTTATACGATCTGGAGTTGCGTAAACATCAGGAACAGATTACCACCCAGCGCCGCTCCATGATCCGCAGCGGAGACCGCAGTGAAAAAATACGGACCTATAATTACCCGCAAAGCCGGGTGACAGATCACCGAATTCCGCTTACGCTGTACCGTTTGGCAGATATCATGGGAGGGGATCTGGATATGCTTATCGATCCACTCCTGCTGGTAGAACATGAGGAAGAGACAAAAGCAGAACTGGAAACCGCCTGAATCGTTTGTTTTTGATCAGAGGGTTACCAATAAAACATTATTATGACAACAGCAGGCTATAGCGATATAGGAGATGGTTTACTAACTGATTCATGCAGGAGATCTGGACCATACAAAAAGTTTTAAACTGGACGGTGGACTATTTTCAAAACCGGCAGGTCCCGGATGCCCGGCTCAGCGCCGAGCTTCTATTATCCAGGGTTCTTAACCTCAGACGTCTGGATTTATACCTGCAGTTTGAGCGCATTTTAACTCCCCCTGAACTTACCCACTTCAGAGAATTTATTCAGAGACGGACAAAATATGAACCTGTTCAATACATTTTGGGTGAACAGGATTTCATGGGTCTTACCTTTATGGTAACACCGGATGTATTGATTCCCCGCCCGGAGACGGAACTGCTGGTGGAAGCTGTGCTGAACGAAATCCAATCCCGAAAAGCACACAATTTAAGCATACTGGACGTGGGAACCGGAAGTGGTGCCATAGGCATAAGCCTGGCTCATTTCTGCAGGGAATGCAAGGTAACGGCGAACGATAAAAGCAATCCCGCACTGAAACTGGCTCGTAAAAATTCCGATAATTTAGGAACAGATAATGTGACGTTTGTTCTTGGCGAAGCGACTGCCTTACCTTCACTCCTCAGCAATAAATTTCATATTATTGTCAGCAATCCACCTTATGTGGCGGATGACCAGTACAGGAAGCTTAATCCGCAAATCAGGAAGTACGAGCCGCGGGAAGCACTCCTGGGAGGCAGGGATGGATTGGATTTCTACCGCTCCTTTATTCCCCTAATACCGGATTTATTGCAGTCCGGTGGCACCGTTTTCATGGAAATAGGCTATGATCAGAAGGATAAAATCAGTGAAATGTTTTCTGATCTGCCTGCTCAAAAAATAGAATTTATTCAGGATTATCAGAAAATTGACCGAATAGTGAAAGCAATTATATGAACAAAAAGAAAGAAATCAGAAATAAATATGAACAGGATATAGTGGAATTTCTGCACAGCAAGAAAGCCAAAAGCTTGAGTATGAAGGAAATTTCTCATGCCCTGGCTATCAAGAAAAACACATATCATCTCCTCCGGAATGCCCTCACCACTTTGGAAAAACAGGGAAAGATAATCAAACTCAAAAACAGGCGTTACATGTTACCCACCGCCCTGCAGCGGATTAAAGGCACTATACAGATAACCCGGAAAGGATTTGGCTTCGTGACCGATGAGAGGAGCGAAGAAGAAATTTTTATCCCCGCTCAGCACCTTAATACCGCGCTTGACAGGGACCTGGTGGAGGTGCAACTGTTTGCAGTCTCCCGGGGCAAAAGGAAGGAAGGACAAATCACCGCCGTTCTGGAAAGGGCCCACAAAACCTTTGTAGGCACCTACCACCGCAGTGAATATTATGGTTTTGTAGTTGCCGATAATCCCCGTGTATACCGAGATTTTTATATCCAGCCGCAAAATGATCTGGATGCAAAACAGGGCCAGAAAGTTGTGGTGGAGTTCCTGAAGTGGAGTGGATCCAGCCTGAATCCCGAAGGGAAAATTATAGAAATCCTGGGGTATCCCGATGAACCGGGAGTGGATATTGTCAGCCTGATCAAGGGACATGAATTACCTCTGGGTTTTTCCAGAAAGGTGGAAGACGCCGCCCGCAGCATTGAGCTTACCCTTACGCAGGATATAGTGTCACAGCGTCTGGATTTGAGAAAAGAGATGATTTTTACCGTCGATCCGGTAGATGCAAAGGACTTCGATGATGCCGTTTCACTTAAAAAAATAAAAAACGGAAATTATCAGTTGGGTGTGCACATTGCGGATGTCAGTTTTTTTGTGGAAGAAGGCTCCATTATCGATAAAGAAGCGCTCAGACGCGGTACCAGCATATATCTGGTAGATCGCGTCATACCCATGCTGCCGGAACATCTCTCCAACGAACTGTGCAGCCTGCAGCCCCATAAACCGAAACTGACTTTTAGCTGCATAATGGAAATAGAACGGACCGGAAAGCTCATAAATTATCAGATAGAGCCTTCCATCATAGAGAGTAAGCGCCGCTTTTCTTACGAAGAAGTGCAGAACCTTATTGATGATGCCAATTCACGGGATTCTTTTGCAGAAATCCTGCGTGAAATGCGGGACTTCAGCCGGACTTTACGGTCAATCCGCAGCGAGCAGGGGAGCATCGATTTCGAAACTCCGGAAGTCAGATTTGTGCTGGATGCCAGAGGGAAACCGGTGGAAATAATCCCCGTCAAGATACTACAAAGCCATCAACTCATCGAAGAATTTATGCTGATGGCCAACAAAACCGTGGCTAGGCATATTCAGAATATTTCACCCAAAGGGCAAACACTGCCTTTTATTTATCGTGTTCATGACCGACCTGACAGTGATAAAATTTCCAATTTCGAGACTTTCCTGAATGCCATGGGTTTCCGGGTCCGGATACCACGCAATGTCACACCCAGACAGTTTCAGGAAGTAATGAATAAGGTTCTGGGGACAAAGGACGATGTGCTGATCAAGGAGGTGGCCTTACGTACCATGATGAAGGCCAATTATTCTCCGGTCAATGTGGGTCATTTCGGGCTGGCATTTTCTGACTACACGCATTTCACCTCCCCCATCCGGCGTTATCCGGATCTCAGCGTTCACCGACTTCTGAAAGAATATAAACCGGCGATCGACCTCAAACAGATCAAACACCTGAAGCCCTATCTGAAAAAAATCAGCGAAATCAGTTCGGAACGTGAAAGAGCAGCCCTGGATGCCGAGCGCGAAAGCATTAAAATAAAGCAGGTGGAATGGATTGCAGATTACGTGGGCCGCACCTTTAGCGGATTGATCTCCGGTGTTACCGCCTACGGAGTATTTGTCCAAATAATTCCCTACCTCATAGAGGGTTTTATCCGTATTGAGAACCTGGAAGATGACTACTATATCTTCGATGAGAAAACATATTCCATGACCGGCAAGGGAACCGGCAGAGTTTTCCGGCTGGGAGATGAAATTGCCATACAGGTAAAAAATGTAAACCGGGAAATCAACCAGGTCGATTTTATCCTGGCCGAAACCGATTAGATTACGGCACATGGCAGTTGTTTTTCCTAACATTCAGAGATAACAATCCTGGCAGGAATTGCTAACCTCCTGATGAGAATTCCTATCTAAGCGGCTTAAATCAGGCCGGATTTATTAACCTGTGTTGCTATTTTGTCCATTTGAATATTAACTTTCCCCAAAATTAAACCGTATAATAAATTGGATTGATTTTTTCACGGTTTATTTTTAAACGGAAAGACTATTTTGGATTCATCCAAACAAATTTCGCTTCCCCTGATAGTAATATGTCTGCTCAGCGGGATTTCAGTGTCTCATTCTCAGGATACCACCCTGGTAAAAGCAGATACCTCCGGCAACTCAACGGTTTCTGATTCACTTAGCGTGCAGAAGGAAGAAAAAAAATCCGAAATTGAAGGACCGGTTAAGTACTGGGCTGATGAGATAACGTTTTCCGTGGATGGTAAAAAATCATACCTGCAGGGTCATGTTAAAATTGAATACCAGAATATGGAGCTGGAGGCAGGCCGGGTAATGATTAACTGGGAAGAAAACATTATGCGGGCCACTGGTATCGTGGACAGCACAGACTCCCTGGGAAATCCAATCTACAAAGAAGAACCGGTCTTCAAAGAACGCGGAAGTGAACCTATCTATGGAACCCGGCTGGAATATGATTTTAAAAATCAAAGAGGAAAAGTATTCAGCGGACAGACGGCCATGCCACCGGGTTACTATGAAGGGGAAGAAATCAAGAAAATAGGAAAAAAAACACTGCTGGTAAAAGACGGATATTTTACCAGTTGTGACAGTACCGAACATCCCCATACTTATTTTAAAAGTTACCAGATGCGGATAATTACCGGAAAGCGGGCAGTGGCCAAACCGATTATCATGTATATCGAAGATGTTCCGGTGGCGGCAATTCCTTTTGGCGTATTTCCCATGGAACGGGGACGGCGATCAGGCATCATCATCCCCAAGTTTAACACTTCCAGTTACGGTGGGAATTCTCTGCGGGATTTTGGTTATTACTGGGCAGCCTCCCAGTACTGGGATGCCACCCTGTTGCTAAATTTCTTTGAGAGGACCGGTATTGCATACGAAGGCCAGCTGCGTTATGCCAAGCGCTACAGTTTAAACGGAAATGTTCAGGGCCGATATGCTCCCAAGGATGTAACCACCGGCCGAAAAACACAGCGCTGGAGTCTGAATTTTTCTCATAACCAGACCATTAATGAGACCACCAGTTTGGGTGCCAGAGGTTCTTTCCAGAGCGATAAATCCTTTGTGCGAGATTATTCTCAGAATCTGAACGACCGATTGAATCAGATTCTGACCACTGATGCGTCCCTGTCCAAACGGTGGCCGACCTCAAAAAATTCGTTGAATGCCAGCGCCAGCCGCACCGAGAACCTGCAATCCGGCGATATTGACTATACCCTGCCCCGATTGTCTTTCAGCCATACCCAATCAAATATTTTTCCCTACAGCACCACAGCGAATGTGGAACGAAAATGGTATCACGATCTGAGTTATTCCTACAACAGTAATTTTGTTTCCCGTGGATTTAAAAGATTCCAGTCGGCGGACAGCACCTATCTGACAGACCACTCCACCGGCTGGCAACACAATGGAGGTTTATTTTTTAACAGTAAAATCTTCAAATATTTTAAGTACAATCAGACCGTCAGATTTGAAGAACTGTGGGTTCCACGTTATCTGGATTACACCTTTGTTGATTCATTGAATACGGCGGTGGCAGATACGGTAGAAGGATTTCGGGCACGCCACACATTTTCTACCAGCATTGGAGCTGCCACAACCATATATGGCCTGTTCGAAATTCCTTTTCTGCCGGTCCGGGTTATCCGCCACAAAATGGATCCCAGCATCAGTTTCTCTTTCAGCCCGGACTTCACTGATCCCGGATTTGGTTACGTTCAAAGTTTTAAAGATACCACCGGCCGGAACCGCAAATTTGACCGCTTCTCAGCCAATCCCTATGGAGGAACCTCATCCAGTGAAGCACGCAGCATGAATATCTCAGTAGCAAACCTTTTCCAGGGTAAAATCATCCGGGACGGCGAGGAAAAAAAAATTGATCTGTTCACCATGAATTTAAATACAGGTTACAACTTTCTGGCAGACAGTTTAAAATGGAGGAATCTGAGTACCAGTTTACGGGCCAGTGCCTCCCGCAATCTGGATTTTAATGTAAGCTTCTTGCACAGCTTCTACAAGCCCAATCGTGATGGCCGGGGTTTCAGAAATGAATATGTGTGGGAGAACGGATTCGGGCTACCACGCCTGTTGAATGTACAGTTGAATTCCCGCGTGCACATTGCACCGCCTCCTCCCCGGGAAAATAAGGAAACTGGGGAAGACACCACTCAGGTGGCGGACAGCCTGTCTATGACACAAATTGGAACCGATCCCATCACTCAGGAATTGAGGGATTTTAAACTACCCTGGGATTTAACAGCCAATTTTACTTATTCCTATAACAAGAGTAATGTGAACAACATTCAGAAAAGACTGGATATGAACCTGGCTGCCCGACTGGAAATTACCAAAAATTGGCGGATCCAGTATTCCGCCAATTTTAATCTCATGGAGCGAACTATAAATTATCAGAGCTTCAATATCTACCGGGATCTGCATTGCTGGGAGATGTCATTTTCCTGGGGACCCAATCCGCAGGGTTATAGCTTCTTCTCTTTCGAGATCCATCTTAAGGAACCCGCCCTGCGTGATCTGAAACTGACCAAGAGCTCCGGAGGATCCAAAGTGTATTAAATATCTGAATTCTAATCCGCACATCCTCCTTCCCCGTATAGAACTTAATTCCAGGCTGGCTGTTCCAAAGGAAATCAATTTACCATTAAAACACAGAAACGGGAAGAGATTGAAAATTCAAAAGATATCATAATAATTTGTGGGGCAGGCTAAAGGACAGAGCCTTTCTTCAATACTTACACCTCACAATTATACCTTGTTCAGGTAAATTCATGATCTTTCTGGCCGTAAAGTGTTTCTCTATAGGAAGCTTCTCCGGATTATAATTGTGAAAGGTACTGGCGCATTTCATCTACCATACGCGCACTATGAGTCAATTTATTAGTTTCCAGATCGATATAGGTAGCATTTTTCATCATGGAAACCATCTTCTTCAGATTCTGCGGTTCATGCAAGGTATCTCTGGAAGCACCGACAATTAAGGCCGGGTAATTGATACCTTCCAGTAACTGCCACACTTCATACCTGGACAGAGCGATCACCGCTTTTTTTAATTTCCAGGGATCCGCGGCATCCAGAGCATTACAATATTTAAGGTACTGGTCATAATCACTTTTGATGTCCAGACGGAAGTTTCTCAAATACCATTTAACCAGGGGCTTGATAATTGTGTATAAAGCCGGTGGAAATATTCTGATCAGCAGCTTTCCCATCCCGGGAACCCGGAACACAGCATTGGGTCCGATAAGCACCAGGCATCGGGGACTTTGTTTAAGAAACCGGCAGCAATCAAGAACAGCCGTGGCACCGAGCGAACTGCCAAATAAAATATAAGTGTCGCTTTTGAGCCTTAAATATGAAACAAGACTGACAATATCCTTCCCGATCTCTTCCACACTATACTGAGCTTCATCATCCACCTGAGATGAAATTTTTTCGCGGGTTTCCAGGTAATAAATTTTAAAATCCCTGGTCATCTGCCGCAGCACATTTTTCCACGCAGATATTAAGGAAATCCAGCCGGCAACAAAAACCACCTGTGAATTTCCCCTGTCAACCGGCGGTGTAAAAGTAATCACCCGCAGTGAAACCTTTTCCGAGACCCGGATCATCTCCTCTCTACAGGCTGCATCCGGAGCACAATATTCAGATAAATTCTCCATATACTATTTTCTTTGCAATGTTACTTATTAGTATGATGAACTCATTGAAGTAAAATTGTCTTCTTATTATCCAAATTCACTCTCCCGGCCGGAGATTTTCTAATGAAGCTTTATTCATCCGGGCGTACCACTTTTTATTCTGCCTGTAGATATTTTTAAATTCCGTGAACAGCCTGTCATATATTTTACGATTTTCTGAAGCGGGAAAAAAACTGCGGTCAATTTTAATATAACCCTTAATATCCTCGAATGATTTTATATAACCCAGGCTCATGCTGGCCAGAAGTGCCACCCCTTTTGCTCCGGCCTGCTGGGGATCAGCTACCCGCCTGATGGTCCGATTGGTGATATCAGCAAAAATCTGGCACCAGATATCGCTTTTGGCGCCGCCACCAATGATATTCAGCTGATCGACTTTTGAGTAGAGCCTTTCCAGCGTTTCCATTGCCCAGCGGGTATTGAAAGCTATCCCCTCAAATACCGCCCGGATGATATGTTCACGGGAATGATTCAAATTCAGGTTAAACAATCCACCCCGCACAAACTCATCATCCAGGGGACTGCGCTCACCATACATCCAGGGAGTAAAAATCATTCCGCCTGCTCCGGCTCCACTTTGTTCAACCAGACGATCCATCAGCTGATAAATCTCGCTGATTCTGCTTTCTTCCTTCAGCTGTTCTTCATGATATAATACCTTGTTTTTCAACCATTCCAGGCAAAGACCGGCCGTTTCCTGGTGCGCCATTGCCAGATAATACTTCTGAGGATAAGTACTGCCAATGCAGCCGGTATAATGAGCCAGGTCTATTTTTCGTTTACTGAAATGTCCGGCCACCCAGCCACTGGTCCCGAGACTTATATGCATTTCACCATCCGCAATTCCCCCGGATCCCAAAGCAGCGGCGCTCATATCGCCGGCCCCGTTAATAACCGACGTTCCCGGCAGAAGTCCGGTCTGTTGAGCAGCTGCCGGGGTTACCTTCCCCACAACGGCAGCGCTTTCCCTCACTTCACATAATTTATCGGGAGTGATTCCCGCCAGTTTGCATAATCCCGGGTGCCATTGATTACGTTTATTGCGCGTATCCAGCAGCCACCAGATCACCGCCAGGTCCACCGAAGTAACCATCTTGCCGGTCAGTTGATAAATGATGAAGTCTTTGGCATCCAGAAATTTATATGTTTTTGAAAAAAGCTCCGGATGATGCTGACGCAGCCATAAAATTTTGCCCACCTGGTCTTTACCGGTGTGCCCCGGGGTACCACCGGTTATTCTCAGAAACTTTAACAAACGAAAAATATTGTAACCCATGATGCGCGGAGGAGTCCATAAAACCTCACGAATAACATCTGCACTTCGCCCATCCAGCCAGGTAATGGCAGGTGTTAAGGGAATTCCGTCATGAGTCACCGGAATTAAGGATTGCATCTGCGAGGAGAAGGTTATCCCAATAATGTCACGCGGGTCGATACCGGTCTTAGCCAGAACGGAGCGCGTCGTCCGGCAGACTGCATTCCACCAGTCAGCCGGGTTTTCTTCGGCGTAACCGGGATGAGGGTGAAACATGGGATAATCTATTTTTGACGACTCAATTATATCTCCATAGACAGAAATCAGGATAGCTTTATTGGAACTGGTCCCCATATCATGGGCCAGTATGTACCTGCTGGTCATATTTCCATCGTTCTTTTTTGTTGAAGAAGTTATCATGGTTATATACCAATATTTACAATTTTACCGGGAACAGGTAATTATAGAGGATCATGTTTCAGATTCATGTTGTGTTTTAATGGAATTCCGTTTCCCCACAAAACATCTCCGGGAGAAAGCAGGCAGTATATAAAGTCCTCCTTTTGCTAAAAAACAAGTAAATAATCCGGATTTTTTGGATATAATTCAATACCTTTTTCAATATTTTCAGTGGATTAGCGATTTTTTTGATTTGCGAAAGATTGCCGGAGTGGGTTTCAGCTTAAACGGATTTAATCCGCTGCCAGTATAACTAAGATCGGTGAAGGAGTTCATTCAAGAGAATCCATATGATTGTCTTAGGGTAGTTGCATCTGCAGCTCAGATGGAAAGGTTAACCGGATAACTGCCCGGAAATGTCTACATTGACCTGCGGTAGAGACAGTTTAACTCTTAGGGAAAGGTCTGCAATAAGACTATCAACAAACAGAGAAGTCCAAAACTCAGCTGTTGGGTGAAGCGGTGTTTTAATACACCG
>Ga0315555_1000305_pt1 | contig 33481 bp, 28 predicted proteins | sample SalMarSW160380MG_FD_202113 | JGI IMG/M metagenome (GOLD analysis project Ga0315555, IMG submission 202113) | Salt marsh sediment microbial communities from the Plum Island Ecosystem LTER, Massachusetts, United States - Salt Marsh Sediment SW1603-80 ... | reverse complement strand
AAAAAACTTTTAATTTCAATTTCACTTCTCTTCTGGGGCGGTAGGATTCGAACCTACGAATGCGAGACCCAAAATCTCGTGCCTTGCCGCTTGGCGACGCCCCAAGAAATTATAAGGGCAAGGAGTTTAATTTTTATAAAAGCTCTTCGTCCTCTATTATTTCTTCTTCTATTGCTATTTCTTCATCTGCTGTTATTTCTTCTTCCTGAAGGTCGTTTGCTATCTCTTCATCGATGTCATCTTCTTCTCCGATGTCATCTTCTTCTCCGATTTCGTTTATATTAACATTATCATCGGGTGCTTCAAAGTCTTCCTGTTCGAGATTGGAACTCTTTGGAGTTTTACCCTCTTCTTCACATTTGCTATAGTATTCGTCAAGGACAACCTTTTCAAGTTTTTTTCGCATGTTGTTATTTATTGGATGAGCGATGTCTCTAAAAGTTCCGTCTTTCCCTTTCCTTGAAGGCATTGCTACAAAAAGTCCTTTTCTCCCTTCGATCACTTTCATACCGCGGATAACAAAATCGTCGTCAAAGGTAACGTTGACAAATGCCTTAAGTCTGGGTTCATCTCTAAGAGTTACACGTACTTCTGTGAATTCCATTAGTCCTCCTTTGGTTTTAACAAGTTGAAGTACTCTTCCCGGGAGATACTTTTGTAATTCATTAATGTATATTGATCTTCTTTAATATCTCCCCCCCTATAGTTGTATTTTTCTGATCCGAATATTGCATATATAGCAGAACCAGAACCACTTAATATAACATTTATTGGGTTCATTCTTCTTAACTCTTCCATAGCATTTTTTACTTGAGGGTATTTTTTTGAAATTATCTCACAAAAGGAATTCTCCAATTTACCAAAGATTTCCCTTTTTCCCTCTTGCATTTTTTGAAGTATAAGGCTTAAGTCTTCATTTGTCAAGGCTTGTTTTTCTTCACTATCCCACCAATTATAGGCATCTTTTGTCGATATTGAAAATGAAGGGACTGCAAGCAAGAGTTGAAATGTTGGAATATCTTTTACCCATTCAACTTTTTCCCCTCTTTCCCTTACAAGTGCTGTTCCGCCTTTCAAAAAAAAGGGTACATCCGAGCCAAGTTTTTTTGCGCATTCCATTAATTCTTCCGTATCTTTAGGATATTTTAGTAAACGATTCATGGTTAATAGGGTGACGGCTGCGTTTGAACTTCCTCCTCCGAGACCCGCACCAATCGGTATTTTTTTTTCGACTTTTATTTTAACTCCAAATTCTTTACATTGTTTATCTTTAAACATACTTGCTGCTTTATAGATTAAATTAGAAGGTCCACCCGGCAAATTAGGATTGTCGGAAATAATCTCTATTACGTTTCCTTCCAGTTTAAAGTAGAGTGTATCTTTAAGGGATATCGTTTGAAAGATAGATTCGATTGAATGGAAGCCATCTTCTCTTTTTTCGTGGATATAAAGACCGAGATTTATTTTTGCGAATGAAGGGACTTCTACCCAGTCCATATAATATTATTAATCACAGAGTTTCTTTTTAGCCATTGATTTTCACTGTCAAGCAAAAATTTTTTGCTTGACCCGTATAGTTTCGTTTTCTTTGGAAATGAAATATCAAAATTTAAAAAGCAAAATGACGTATTAAAATGTAAAATTATTCCTTCCCCTAATCGCAAAAACCAAAAAATATTTGAGTAATTCATTGTTTCTTTGTTTTTTACATTCATTTTTGAATTTTGATTTGTATTTTTACATTTTGATATTTGATTTTTGCATTTAAGTGGCTTTGAAGCAGTATGATCTTTGTGTTTTATATTGTTTTTTTGTTTTAGCCATGCTAAAGCCACTTAGAATCCTTCTTTATCCCTCGTTTTAAGTTGTTGAATCAATGGATTGACTCTTCTTACGTCACCGGGATATATTTCCTTCCAGCTTTCAAGCAGTTTAATAGCTGTTTTGGGATTGCCTCTCATAGCGTGAAAGAGAACTTTCTCTACAAGTTTTGGATCTTCACTGATCTTTAAAATAATTTCTTTTATTTTTTCCGACTCGTTAGACATGGTGTAAAGTTCAGTAAGTCCTACATAACCGAAAGCCTTGAAGTCTTCATTGTTAAGTAAGGATAGGAATTCATTTTCTGCTTCTTTAAACTCCCTGGAGTTTTCATCTTTTACATTTAAAGTTAGCATTTCGGCTCGCAGGAAATGAAGTGGCGGTGTATTAATTATGGAAAGAAGCGAATCACTAAAGTTGGTTGCTCTTTCTTTTTCATTAAGCAGGAAATAGATTTTTTTGAGTTTGTTTGCTACCTGGGGGATTACTACAGTAGAGAGCCGAGAGTTCATTGAAAAGATAAAGGCGTGTTCGAAGATGTTTTCTAACATTTTTAATGTATCTTTATCGGACTCCGAAATTATTTTTTTATGTTTTTTGTTAAATTCCGCCAATGATTGGCTTCCAGACAAAAGATAAACAGATGCATGGTTAGCTAAAGGTCTCTCCTGTGCACTTCCAGTATAAATTGTAGGATTTTCACAATAACTTGTCTTAAATTCGTTGGCAAGTTTATCAAGCATTTTTCTGGAATTTATCATATTTCTTCCTTCTTTTCCTACCAAACGGTAGGCGAACCCTTCCAATTCAAAGTGACTACCAAAGACTTTTTCGGAATAAGATTCTACAGGATAAGAAAAATATATATTGATAGAAGGTTTGAAATCTTCTTTAATGTATTCGTTTACGAATATTTCTGCCGGCATAATGAAGTCTTTGAATGTAGGTTTCCTGCCTATTGCGCAAAGTATTATGTTTCTTACTAAAATATCTGCAGGCCTTAACCATTTTCCGTCTTCGCACCTTATTGGTTGTATATTATTTATTACCCATTGTTCGAAATCTAAATTCGTTTCTCCGTTTCTTTTCTTTATATGGTATGCCCTTTCCATATTGGTTCCTCTGAAGGGAGAAGCGAAATCCATAGGTATACCGGATAATTTTAGCTGTCGTATATACCAGGACGTATTCATAAGAGAAAAATTTGAAAGCCGAATTCCTTTTTTGTTTTCGGGGTCGAATTTCCGAAAACCTTTTACCTCTTGAAGAAACCAGACCGGAAATGTATCATTGTCTCCGTATGTAAAGAGTATGGAATGTTCTTCTATACTGATTAGTAAGTTATGAGCGTAATCGGAAGCAATCCAGTTGCCTCTTCTGTTGACGTGACTGTTTATATTGGAAACCATCGGTGTAAACCCTATCAAAAAGGATAACGCCAACCCTGAATAACCATAAGAGTTATTTATCTTTTTTATTTTTTCGTATATCCAGTATAACCCTATTGCTACGTAAAACATAAAAAGGAAATATGCCGAGCTCCAGAAATAGTCTCTTTCCCTTACCTCTCTTCCTTGATGTGCCGGATTGGGATCGGAAGGAGAGAATTTTAAATTCAGATAAAAAACAAGGCCTAAACTTACGAGAAGGTACAAAATAAAGAATAACCAAAAAGTTTTTCTGTCTTTTTTAAAATGAATAAACATACCCCCGAACCCTGTTAAAATGTATGCATAAGTACCTGTTATTGATATATACTTTAGCAGATTATTGGTGGATTCTCTCGGATACGGGAAATACTGCCATGAGAAATATTTGAAAAATATTTTTATTTGTTCAAATAACGCAATAAAAGAGGAGAGGTTGGTTTCCATTTGAGTTTTTCTGGGAAACATCTTCATGGGTCCGTATTGTTCCCGTGATATAACATCCCACAAAGCCAAAAAGTTGCTTGGATCTGCTTCGTTTATCGCCGGGTTACTTACCGCTCTTACCATTAAGTAATAATATGTGGTGATACCTATTAATATGAGAATTGCGGAGAAAATAATTAACTTTGGATTATTGAATATTTTTTTGTCTGTCATTATTACAAAAACTAAAATACCCGGAATAAGGAGTAAAGGCATTAAATGAATACCGAATGATAGAAAAATTAAATAAACAAGAAGTAAAAGATAGTTATTATCACCTCTCATCTCCCGATTTTCATCCCAGTGGAGGGCAAGCCATAAACATATGACAAGTATAAGAATGGATGTCGAATAAACTTCTGCTTCTACTGACGTATCCCATACACTGTAAGAAAGACCGGCTCCAATAGCAGAAAATACCGCGATAAGATGGTTGCTTAGAGGTAATCTTTTTCCTCTGTTCTCTCTGAATCTCTGAAAAACCGAGAGTATGATGAGGTAAAGAAAGCCTCCTGCCAGGGCACTTGAGAGAGACGAAAAAAAGTTTATCTTTTTCGCTACTTCATTGAAAGGGATGATGATATCAAATATTCTACCGAGTAAAATAAAAAACGGCGTTCCCGGAGGATGAGGAACTCCTAAAATGTGCGAGCAAGCTATGAATTCTCCGCAATCCCAGAGTGAAACAGTAGGAGCAATAGTGTATAAATACGCTGAAATTAAAACGATTAATACTGCTGAGAACCCTGTTATTTTTCTTTTATCGTACATTTATTCCTTTCCATTTAGAGACAAATATAACGGTTTAATATAATAAATCAAGACCGTAAATAGTCATTAGTCACGAGTCATGAGTCAAAAAAGCTCAGCCCACAACCCCAAAAAAACTAATTTTTACCGCAGAGAGCACTGAGAAACACAGAGAAAAAAACAATTTATTTAACCACGAAATACACAAAATACACGAAACCTAACCCACACCAATTAAATTTGTATTTTTAACTATGAAACACACGAAATTTTTTTTTCTCTACTCAACTACTCAATAATTTGACTATTTGACATAGATTCGAAGAATCTACGATAATAGACACGGATTTGTTTATTAGTCCAAAGTCCTATGTTCAACGTCCAAAATCTCAACTAAATCCTGAGCTGACTCACTACTTATGACGCAGGTATCTAATACCTAAAAGTGCCGTGGGGGGGGGCTCTACGGTTCATAAAATTCGTAACAAACAAAACAACAAAACCAGAGGGTTTTTGTTTTTATGCTTTTGTTTATCGAAACTTTACATTGAGAACTAAAGTTTAACGAATCTTTTTAACGTTTTCGGCTTTTGGTCCTTTTTCACTTTCGATAAGGTCGAACTCTACTTCGTCTCCTTCCGAAAGTGTAACCAGACCATCACTAAGGGATGTTGTGTGAACAAATATGTCTTTTGAGTCATCCATTGTAATAAAACCGAATCCTTTCCTGTCACTAAACCATTTTACTTTACCTTCTGCCATACTAAAAAAACCTCCTTTGGTTTTTTAGGGTGTAAAAAGATACACAAATAAACAATCGATTAATCATATTCTTTTTTGTTTGTTTGTCAACCCTTTTTTTGTTTTTGGCCACAAAGGCACTAAGACACAAAGAAAAAAACTTATTTTACCACAGAGTACACAGAGCACAAAAAAACACACAGAGAACACAGAGACATATCTCATACCAATTTTTATTGTGTATTTTAAATTCCAACCCAACGAACCCAATGAACTCAACAAACTCAATAAATTAATTATTACACAAATAACACGAATTCTTTTTTCTTTTTTTCTGCCGTCAGCCGTCGGCGGTCAGCTGACAGCGTTTTTTTTGGCCTTGACAGTAATTGATAATTAATTAATAGTCTATTTAAATTGTAGTTTATTTTTTAAGTAGAAGAACTATTGTTATCTTTGTTTTGGAATGAGTTTTGAAATTAATGTTTAATGTAAACTTGTAGGAGGTTTTTTTATGAGAAGGTTTAGTCGCTTAGTTTCTTTATTTGTTGGCATTTTTGTTATTGCTACTCCAATAAGCTTAATTGGAAGAGAGACAAAAGTCTCTATGAAATTATGGAATAGGTATACGAATGAAATTATTGATAATGAGGTAACTCAAAGTAAACTTACTCTGGAGAGGGGTTATTTCAGGATTGAGCCTACTATTACGGATAAGATAGACGGTAGATTTAACCTGGATTTCTTCTCCGACGAAACTTCTACTACAGGTGGTGGCGTTAGAGTAAAGTATGCCTACCTTAATTTTGCTGAGGTTTTACCCATACCGGAAAGTAAAATTAGCGTTGGTTTAATTCAGCATTATTTCGGTTTTGGTTATGATTGGGAATATATTACAATAGAGAAGGTACTGGAAGAAGTAGAGGGTGTTGCAAAATCCGCTGATTATGGAATTGCTTTCTGCGGAAATCTTCCAAGCGATAAAGGGGTATATTCGATTTCGATTTATAATGGAGAAGGCTATACTGTTACAGGTAGCGATTTAGACGTTACTCCAGAACTTTTGGGTAACCTCAGGCTTACGCTTGTTCCAGGTTTTACTTTCGGGGGTTCTGTATTGTACTTTACCGATACGGATAAACTTGCAGTTATAGGTTTGGGGCGTTTTTCTAAAGGTCCTTTTGAACTCTTAGGTGAGTATCTCGTTCAGAATAGAAATAGCGTTAAAAGCAATGGATTTATGGTTATGCCTATACTTAAACTTAGAGAATTAATGAATATTGATGTAGATCTTATCGGTAGATTTGATATGTGGGACGAAAACGGCGATATTGCGGATGATGGTCATACGCGTATTATCGGTGGATTAAACTGGAATATCGTTAGAGACGCAAAGGATAAACCTCAAGTTATGCTGCAAATTCAAGGACAGAAAACTATTTATGAGAGCGACATGAGTGATATTAACTTGTTAATGGTTCAGTTGCAGTGGGGTTTTGGCAATATTTTTACCCAGTAAGATTGCTTTTTAGAGAGAATATAGATTTCTAATAAGAAACCCGGAGAGGTGAATCCTCCCGGGTTTCTTTTATAAAAAGGATGCTTTTTTAATTTCGCGAAGCTATAATTCAGCCCTACGCCCAGTATTTTTCTATGATGCTGCTTATCAATAACTTATCTTCCACAATTTATTAACTTTTTCAAGCGTCCAAAATCTCTAAGCTTATTCTCTATAAAAAAATTCTAAAAATTTTTTTTAAGAATTTTTTGTTTTACAGTTGGGGTATTTCAAGATTTTCTACGAAGAGATTTCCGTTAGGGGAAAATCCGATATAAAAAAGTTGATAAGCGATACAATTTCTATCATTACCTTGCGCTTTTGTTAAGTTCCTAATAGTGAAGGATTTATAATAAAACGTTGTGGATAAGTTATATGGTTTAAGATGTTGGTAATCAGTCAATTATCCCATGGGTAGAATTTTTCCAACAAGTTTTCCACATGGTAAAGTTTTGCCATTTTTGTAATTTTATTATGGTTAAATAAATATTTATTCTCCATTTTTGCCATTAAGGATAGTTCTTGACAATCAATATTTTTCTTCTATAATGAATCGAGATGTATTTTTTATTTGTGTTATTTTCTACTGTTTGTATCAACGAGGTAATGTCAAACCCTCTCGGTTCTAGTAGGGCTGGGTCTCCTGAGGATAGGAATGAGTTCATTGAAGTTTTTAATACGGGTCCCGACACGGTAAATTTAAATGGCTGGGAGATTACGGATTTTGATTTTGATGCTGTTGATGAAATTGTTCCTTTCCATGCTCTTTCCGGAGATTCTATCGCTATTGTTTTGCCGGGAGAATTTGCTCTTATATTGGATCCCGAGTATGTAGATTCGGGTGAGAATTATATGCCCTACGGCGTTCCTTCCTGTATCTTGCTTACAGTAGGTGATGCTGCAATAGGAAATGGGCTTGCAACTACGGATCCGATTGCCCTTATCTCTCCGGCTGGAGATACGGTTTCTACATATTATAATCCTTCTAATCCGGGAGATGGAATTTCCATAGAAAGGGGTTACCCTTATAGCGGTGATATTCCTGAGAACTGGAGGGCTTGTGAAGATGTTTCCGGTTCTACACCCGGAAGAGAGAATTCGGTTTATTCGGCTCCCGATTTCTTATTTGATTCTCTCTGGATTCTGGGCAATAATATATCGGTTCTTTTGGTTAATTCTCATGATGTGGCATTAAGCGGAACGATAGAGGTTTTTAATGACGAGAATAAAAATAGGATTCTTGATGCAGGAGAGTTAATTAATACTTTTACTCTTCTCGATATTTCGCAGGATTCTTCCTTCCGAATTGATTTTTCGCTATTATCAGAAGGTGTTTATATTATTGGTTTTGATTTGATAGGTGAAACTATTTTTAGAAGGGTCAGGATAGGAGATGGAATATCGGGCTTTGTTATAAATGAGATTATGTATGCGCCAGGTGGACCGCCCGAATGGGTAGAGTTTTTTAATAGGTCTGAATATGTGGTTTTATTAGATTCTTTTAGAATAGATGGTGTTTCTTCTTCGGGGGTTGAAGTTCTTCCCGGAGATTATCTTGTAATATCTTCGGATTCTGCTTCTTTTTTGAGTTATTACGGGGAAATTCCTTCTTCTGTTTTAGAAATGAGTCTTTCGTTTTCTAACAGTGGGGATAGTGTTTTTTTATTTGATGAGAATGGGTTTGTTTTAGATAGGGTAGTTTATTCTTCTGGTGATTCCGAGAGAAATTATTCTTTGGAAAGGATTAATCCGGAAATATCTTCCGATAATCCCACAAATTGGGGGCAGTCCGTAGGGGAAGGTGGTACGCCGGGAGAGGTAAATTCAGTATTCGCCGAGTATAAGAGAACGGACGTTTCTCTTGCAGTAACTCCTGAGCATTTTACACCTGATGGGGATGGGGTAGGTGAAACTTGTGTGATTTCTTTTAATCTTCCTTACCTGAGAAATGAAGTGACTGTCAAAATATATGATAGGAGAGGGCATCTTTTACAGGATAATTCAGAAAACTATGGAGGGGAAAGAGGAGAGTGGATATGGGATGGAAAAGACAAGAGAGGCGAAACAGTACCGACCGGTCTTTACATAGTTTTTTTATTGATTGAAGACGCTGACGGCGGAGCAAGGAGTATTGAAAAGACGGTTGTTTCAGTGGGAAGATAGGATTGATTTGTACTGATAGTTTGCAAACGGAATTTAAAATCAGGTTTTTTGTCTTATATTTATCTTTTTTCCAAGATATATGTGATACGATGTAAAAATACTTCCTGTGTAACTGGAAAGTAAGTTAAAGGTAGGAATAATTTTGATAGAATCCTTATGAGAGCCTTTTTAGATATATTTCGACCTACAGAACCAATAGGCTTTCTTGATTGATGAATGACTTCCCAATCCATTTGCTTGATCATATTTTTAAATTGAAATAAAGTTGTTCCGTTTATACCATTACATCGCTCCCAGGGTTCTAATGTTGAGGATTGACGTTTATACCAATATGCTTCTTCGTCAGGACGTTCTTCCAGTATTTCATTATATGCCTTAATTAAGGTTTTCCCGCTAAAGAAATAATGAATAAAAGGAACTTTTGTAACAATACTTAAATGGTGTTCGATAGGATTAAAATAGCCTGGAAAAACCAAAAACAATCTACCGCTGGGTTTCAAAACTCGGAAACACTCATTAAGAGTTTTCTGGAGATCCCTAACATGTTCAAACACATCAAATGTCAAGATAGCATCAAAAACTTCATCCTCAAAGGGTAAAGACTCACCAAAACCTAGCTTGAAATCGGCTTTAATTTTATGTATATTCGCAAATTGATTTGCAGCATCTATATAAACCTGTTGTACATCAATACCTGCTATATGTTTCAGTTTACACTTTTCAAACCATGCAACGCTTCTCCCCCCAGTAAAACAACCCAAATCTAAAGCTGTCTTTCCTTTAAGGAATAAAGAAATATCAAGATCAAAGTAATTATCCCAAGGATATAACAGTTCGCTTCTATATTTACTTTTTGAAGATTTCAGCATTATAGCTTGTTTATCAGATGCTGAACCGTCTAAAAAACATTTATGATTAAAAACCTCATTTTTTTCTCCAACAGTTTCTATCTGAAAGGTCGGATGATTTTCTAAAATTTTCATCAAAAACTTCGCTATGTGTTTTGTATTCAACATATTAATTGAACACCTTTAATATTCATTAAATTAACAAGGGGAAAACTTCTAAATATTTCACCTTTCTTTTTTCCTTTGTTTGACATGATTTTTAATATAATAAAAAATTCTTTCTTGTCAATTTGTAAATTTGATTTATTCGTATAATTAAATAAAGATCAACTCTCAATATTTCTTTCTACTATCTTCTTCACATCAATAAAATGTCAAATCGTTCAAATTGTTTGGTTGTTTCAGTCATCAAAGGATTAAACTATTTAATAGTTGAAATTAAACTTGACACATGCCTTTTATAATATATCATATATATAGGGAGGTGTAATTATGAAGTATTGCATTATTGTTTTTTCCTTAAATATAGTTCTATTTGCTAAATTTCCCGGAACGGAATGGCGTAAATTTTATAGGAATGATCGTGGTGCCAGATCAATCTGTCAGACTTCTGATGGCGGTTTTCTTATAGCTGGTGATGTGGACTTGTCCAGTATGTATATACTTAAGATAGATTCTTATGGTGATAGTCTCTGGGCGCGTAACTATAGTGATTCCGGATGGGGTGCTGGGAATTTCGTAGAGCAGACATTTGATGGCGGCTTTATTATTGCGGTAAGTCGGCGATTGATAAAAACTGACTCGATGGGGTTTGCTGAATGGGCTAAAAGATATAGTCTTAATGGGATTGGATCTGTTCAACAGACTACAGATAGTGGTTATATCGCTGCAGGAGATGGACATCTTTTAAAGACTAACGCTGATGGGGACAGTCTCTGGGCAAAAGGTTATGGTGGAAGTGCAAAATTTTCTCAACAGACATCAGATGGTGGATACATTGTAACTGGTTCTAAAGATAATGACGTTTACCTTGTAAAGACGGATTCCATGGGAGATAGTTTATGGGTTCGAAAATATGGAGGGAGTATAGGGAATTCAGTTAAAGAAACATCTGATAAAGGTTACATAATAACGGGCATATCCGCCTCTGTAATGTATTTGGTAAGAGTAGATTCCATAGGAGATACTCTATGGACGAGAAAATTTAATTATTTTGGTGGTAATGGGAGCTGGAGAAATAGTATAGGAAGATCAGTTTGTGAAACACCGGATTTCGGATTTATAATTGCTGGTTCAGGAAAAGAGGAGCAAGATATGATTAATACTTCTTATCTCTGCGCTATAAAAACAGATTCTGACGGTAACAAAATGTGGCATTATCGTTTTGGTAGTTTAGGGTATGAAACTTATGGTTATTCGGTACGGAATACTCTTGATAGTGGATATGTGGTTTTGGGAACGTATATGCCATTTTGGTGGCCTGAAATAATAGTTATAAAAATTAAATCTGATTATACGGGTATTGAAGAAGACGATGAAGCGAGTCAAAAAGATTTTTCTTTATTGAAGTGGAATTTAAGCCCCTTTGGGAAGGGTGTTGATATACAATATGAAGTACATAGAGAAATAGATGTTTGTTTAGAAGTTTATAATATGCTCGGTCAGAAGATTATAGCATTGGTAGATGAAAAACGAAATAAAGGGTTTTATACAGAGACCTGGGATGGAAAAGATAGATATGGTAATAATTTACCTTCCGGAGTTTATTTTATAAAACTTGAAACACCGGGTTTTAAAGAAACTGGAAAAATATTTTTATTAAGGTAGAAAATCAGTTCAGTCAATAGTCAAATCAAGAATTGTTAAATCAAGAAAAAGAGATCAGTGTTAATCCGTGGCAATTCTTTAGGATTTTGGATTTGGGGATTGGGATTTGATAAAAACGACTAATTTTTTTATTTGTGTAATTTGTGCTATTTGTTGTTTCTCTTTGTTTTGGTAAGGTTGGGTTTTAAACAAAAATATATATTTTTTGTTGTTTTTCTTCGTGCCTTCGTGCCTTTGTGTGAGATTAATTTAGGGTTGTGGGATGGGTTTTAAACAAGCATATATTCTTTTTTTTCTCTGCGTCCTCTGTGTCTCTGCGGTGATATTAAAAAAGTTTTTCTTCTGGTGCGAATTTTTTCCCTATGATTACATTGCCGTTTCTTTCCGTTTTCATCATAGTATTAAGAAATTTCTCCTGAATTTCTGCGCGCTGGATATTCGATTCCGTTATAATTACGAGTCCTTCGTCTTTTAAAACCCGTATGGCTTCCCTATAAGCTATTAGAGGTTCCGTTCCGAACTGTTCAAGCCAGGATACTGAGTACAGGAAAAGTATTCCATCAATACATTGTTCCGGGAAAGGCAGGTTTATTGCGTTTGCTTTTAAAGGAATGATTTTTTCTGAAATTTCTTTGCTGACTTTTTTATTTTCTACGGAATTAAGTAATTTTTGTTTGAAATCCGACATTTTTTGGTATCGATCTATCGCGAAAACAGTGGTTCCTTTTGAAGCCAGTGTTATTGAGGGTTCGATATTATCCCAGCAACCAATATCGATTACTTTTTTTCCGGGTCCGAAAAATGGGATGGAAGCAAATTCTTTTTTCATTGAGAGAAAGTTAAATTATTAATCTTTGCTGTCAAGGCTGAAAAACGCTATCCGCAATCCGCTTTCCGCTACCACGCATGCTCCCAAATTTAGCCACCAGATTATACAGATTAACACAAGATTTTTTTGTTGTTCTCTATTTTTTTTGTTTTGACACGAGAAATATAATGAAATCAGTTCTATTTTGTGAACTCAAGGACGAAAGCCCAGCAAAATTTTCTTAAAATCGGGAGTTTGTTGATAAGTAAGTAATCAATCTTGTCCGTTTTGGAGGCAAATTTAGTTAAAAGAGGAAACCTGAAAAATTTTCTTAGTAGTAGAAAATAATAAACATTATAATCTGAAAAATAACGCGAAAATTCATATACTTCTCTGTCACTTAAAGATCCTCCTCCCGGAGATTCGTAACAATTTATTGGAGTTACGCTTCTAAAAGCCATAATCCATCTGAAGGGAATCCTTGGTTCAAGAAAAATAGCCTTTCCTCCCGGTTTCAACACCCTGCTGATTTCTTTCCCTACAAGTTCTAAATTTAAATGATGTAAGGCTCCAAGGCCAACAGCATAGTCAAAAGTGTTGTCATCGAATGACATCTGTTGAACCGACATAATTTTTGATTTTATAAATTTGGATACATTATTGAACCGTGCATTTTTTTCTGCCAGTTTTATCGTTTTAGGGGAGATATCTATGCCTATAATGAAAGCTCCACGTTTTGCGAGCTTCACCGAAGTGAAGCCCCATCCGCAGCAGCAATCAAGTATATGTTTCCCTTTAACATTTTTCAATAATGAATAGAAAAATTTATGTCTTGGAGGGAAAGGTTCGTTTTCGTCATATCGGAATAGATTTTCGTCAAAATTTTGCAGATACTTTTCAGCCTCTTTATCGTAAAATTCTCTTTCAAGCTTATCTTTCTCGGAAACATTTTCGGATTTTTTTAAAGGATTATTTATTGTTTTGAGAACCCTCCTGATATTCTTAAAATATTTATACATGGTTATACGAATATAGGAAAAAGAATTTTAAAATCAAGTATGCGGCGCTAACTTTCCCATTAACCCATTTACTCATGTACACTCATAACTATTATTGCCTGCCTCCCGAAATCTTTAACCACAGAAGATTTAATTAATAACAACCACTGATTTTCACCGATAGACACAGATCCTCTCACTTACCCTATATTATTGTTATTAAATAAAAAATATTTTATATCCTTTTTATATCCGTGTTCATCCGTGGCTAATCATTCGTTGTTGGGGTGGGTTTTTAAAGAAACAGAAAATCTTGTGTTAATCTTGTGAAATCTCGTGGTTCAAATTTGGTGTGGATGAAGGGTTTTGTGTTCTCTGTAGTTGAAAAAATGAGGGTTATGTGGTAATTAGTCTTGACACATAAGAAAGTAGTAATATATTCACTTTATGAAAAAGAATGAAGAGAAACGCGAAAAAGTCCTTGGAGTAATTGGGTTGGGTTATGTCGGGTTACCTCTTGCGATGGAATTTGTGCGTGCCGGTTATACGACTATTGGTTTTGACATTGACGTGAGAAAGATCGACAAGCTTTCCAGAGGAGAAATATATTTAAAACACATCCGGGAGGTTAGGGTAAAAGATCTATTTAATTCAGGTCTTTTTACTGCAACTACTGATTTTTTGAGGATAAACGAAGTAGATTTAGTATCTATTTGTGTGCCGACTCCGCTTGATAAATACCGTCAGCCTGATTTGTCTTTTGTTGAAAATTCGGCGAGGTCAGTAGCAGAGAATTTGAAACAGGGAGCTATAGTTGTTCTTGAATCTACAGTTTATCCCGGTACCACAAGGGAAGTTTTGCTTCCTATATTTGAGAACACGGGCTATAAGTTGGATAAGGGTTTTTATCTCGCGTTTTCTCCTGAAAGAGAGGACCCGGGCAATGAAAAATTTACTACGAAAAACATTCCAAAAGTAGTTGGTGGCGTTAGCGAACAGTCGAGAAGGAAAGTTGTTGAAATTTATAGGAATATCTTTGACGAAATTGTGGAAGTTTCATCAGCTGAGGTTGGCGAAGCGACAAAAATATTGGAGAATACTTATCGTTCGGTGAATATTGCTCTCGTGAATGAGCTGAAAATTATATTTGACAAGATGGGGATAAACGTGTGGGAGGTAATCGAGGCGGCTAAGACGAAACCTTTTGGTTTTAAACCTTTTTATCCCGGGCCGGGTCTTGGGGGACATTGTATTCCGATAGATCCTTTTTATCTTTCCTGGAAAGCGCGAAAATTTGGAATCAATACCAGATTCATTGAACTCGCCGGTGAGATTAACACAATGATGCCCGAATATGTGGTGATGAAAACCATATCTGCTTTAAATAAGAATAAAAAATCACTGAAAGATTCAAAAATTCTTGTTGTAGGTATAGCATATAAGAAAGATATTGATGATTCAAGAGAGTCTCCCGGTATTAAAATAATAGAGCTTCTCAAGCTTGGTGGGGCAGAGGTGTCCTATTATGATCCTTATATTCCTGCGATATATGATCTGAGACAGACCGATTTGGTCATGAGTTCGGTAAAACTGACAGAAGAATTTCTAAAGGAACAGGATGGGGTTATTATTGTTACTGCTCATTCAGATATCGATTACAAAAATATTGTTGAGAATTCTTCTATTGTTGTAGATACAAGAAACGCTCTTTCCGATATTAAAAGCGATAAGATTTTCAGAGCATAGCGCGGCAAAGCCGCTAAAATTCACCGCAAAGACGCAGAGGTCGCAAAGTAAAAAATTGTTGTTTTTTCCTCAACCCGACCCAGAAAAAATATTCTCACACAGAACTCATAGAAAACGCAAAGAAAAATCTTGTTTTTTAGAACCTAACCCACCACAGAAGTAGCAACAAAAAATTACACTAACGGCGCGAAAAAATGTGTGAATTACAAAGTATGATGAATTGATTAGAAAGAAACTCTTGACAATATAGGGAGCGTTGTTTAATTTAGCGTAATAATGTAAAGGAGACAATAATGAAAAGTAAAGAGCAACTTATAAAGGAAATAGAAAAACTTCCCGAGTCTTTAATAGATGAAATTTATGATTTTGTCACTTTTATTGAGGATAGGAAAGGGGTTTTAAAACAAAAGGGAAGTTCCTGGAGTGATTTTTCTCTAAGTCTCGGGGCTTTTGATTTCTGGAATGATTCCTCAGAAGTTGAGTATTCGTTAAAGGATATCAAAATATAGATATGAAACCTGGCGATATAATGCTGGTCAAATTTCCCCGGACTAACTTACAGGAGGGAAAATATAGGCCTGTCCTTTTAATATCAAAGTTTCCCGGACCTTTTGATGATTGGTTGGTTTGCGCAATTACTTCTCAATTAAAACACGAGATTATAGATTGGGATGAGGTAATTTTTGAAACCGATAAAGATTTTAAAACTTCGGGATTAAAAGTTTCTTCTCTGGTTAGGATTGGAAAACTTGCTACTGTTGAAGAGTCAATTCTTGAGGGACAACTGGGACAGATATCATACAAGCGTCTTAATAAAATATTACGAAAGCTGGTAAATTATTTTGAAGGGCAGTTCATTGAAGGAAATTAGCTTCAACGTTATCTGGATCTTTCTAAGTAATCAAAGTTGATATATATTAGGTGTTTTATAGTGGTGTTAAAAGTATGAAGTTAATTCATGTAGTTGGCGCCAGGCCTAATTTTATGAAAATAGCTCCTATTATGAGAATAGCTTCGCGCTATGATAATATTGAGCAAGTTCTCGTTCATACAGGACAGCATTATGATGATAATATGTCAAATAGATTTTTCGATGAGCTTGGGATAAGGGAACCTGATGTAAATCTCGAAGTAGGATCGGGTCCTCATGGAAAACAGACGGGTGAGATTATGAAGAAATTTGAGCAATTCATTATCGATGAGGGAGGCGATCTTGTTGTCGTTGTTGGTGACGTGAATTCAACAATAGCATGTGGACTGGTTGCGGCGAAGCTTAATATACCTTTAGCTCACGTTGAAGCAGGGCTTAGAAGTTATGATAGAAGCATGCCGGAGGAGATTAACAGACTTCTTACGGATGCGATTTCCGATTATCTTTTTACGCCTGCTAAAGAAGCGAATGAGAATCTTAAAAAAGAAGGAATCCCGGAAGAAAAAATTCATCTTGTTGGTGATATAATGATTGATACTTTAATCTGGGAGATGGAAAGAACTCCTGACATAGATAAGCCTCCTTTTGAAAATTTTGAGGCAGGAAAGTATGCTGTTCTAACTTTACATCGTCCAAGCAATGTTGATGATAAAGAAACTTTTAAAGGGATTGTCGAGGCTTTAAATACTATTGGTAAAGAGATAGAAATAGTTTTTCCTGCCCATCCAAGAACTCGAAAACGGATGAAAGAGTTTAATATTTACCTCAATGATGATAATATTAGAATTATTGATCCTCTTTCCTACCGGGATTTTTTAAGATTGTACAAAAACTCAAAATTTGTTTTGACTGATTCCGGAAGTATTCAGCAGGAAACCACATATTTGAATATTCCATGTCTGACGATCAGGGAAAATACCGAGAGACCTTTTACGATAACTAAAGGCACTAATGTGCTGGTTGGTATGAAGAAGGATGTTATCGTAGGAGAATCTTTAAAAATACTAAATGGTAAGCAGAAACAATCATCAGGCATGCCATTGTGGGATGGGAGAACTGCTGAGCGGATAGTAGATGTTTTTCTCTTGTAGATTAACTTTTGTCAGAATGAAAAAAACGTAATTCTAAGTTATACAACATTGAGGAGGCGAAGTAATTCAGTGAAGCTTACGGAGGAAACATATCAATGGATATCAAAAAAGCGTTGACCTTGTTTATAAACAAACCGGACGTGTTCGCATTGAAATCCGCCAGATCTCTTCGGCGTGCCTTATCCCGTCAGACGCCAAGCCATTCTACGCTGTCACTTCATGGGGTTCGATTTGATGTTGACTTGAGTGTCGATCCGGCAATGATGAAAAGAATATACTACAAGTGTTACGAAGTGGAAACAGAATATATCTTTCGGAAGTTCATCAAGAAAGGGAACACTTTCTTAGATATAGGCGCTAATGTTGGTTATTTATCGGCACTTGCGTTAAGTCTAGTGGGCACGAGCGGACGGGTGATTAGTTTTGAGCCTGTACCCGAATACTTTGAGCGACTAAACAAGCTTTCTCAAGATAACCGCAATTACAGATTGCTGGCGCATCAATTCGCGTTGGGAGACCGAGAGCACAGCGCCGTTATTGCTGTAACCAATTTGCCAAACATAGGGTTTAACTCTATGGTTCCCGACTTTATGAGTAGGGGTGATATGAAGAAACAAGTTGACGTTAAGGTGCGTAGGCTTGATAATTACCTGAGAGAAGAGGGAATAGAAAAAGTTGATTTTCTGAAGATTGATACGGAAGGATATGAATTTCCGGTATTGATTGGCTTTAGCGATTACCTGAAAAGTGGATATTGGAAGCCTATTATCCTGTCTGAAGTTTGGCCAGACGCATATCCCCGTCTTGGGTTTACGCTCTCGCAATTTAATGAATATATGAAGGGGTTCGGGTTCGACGCTTATGCCGTACCGTCGTTCCGCAAGATGGACATAACAAAGCTTAATGAAAGAATTAATGTATTGTTTATTCCAAAACACCATTGATGAGCGGAAATTCCGACTATATTTCGATTGAAAAAAGCTGGCTGATGACCGTTTGTATAATAACTCAAAATTTGTTTTGACTGATTCCGGAAGTATTCAGCAGGAAACCACATATTTGAATATTCCATGTCTGACGATCAGGGAAAATACCGAGAGACCTTTTACGATAACTAAAGGTACTAATGTGCTGGTTGGTATGAAGAAGGATGTTATCGTAGGAGAATCTTTAAAAATACTAAATGGTAAACAGAAACAATCATCAGGTATGCCATTGTGGGATGGTAAGACTGCTGAAAGGGTTGTACGAGTTATTAACGAGAATTTATAAATTATTTTTTACCGTTAACAGTGTTTAATTTCCGTATATTTGTTCAATTAAATGACAAATAATTTTTTTTAAATTAATTACATTTATAAGAGGATCTTTTTTATTTATTTTTTTATAGACAATTTTTTCTATTTCTTGAGGCGAGTTTATAAATTTCATTCTTCCTTTCTCAGATAACCATTTATCAATTTTACCGATTTTGCCTTGAAAAACACTATAGACTGGGGTACCTAATAGAGCTGCTTCTCGGTTCATTGTTCCGCCTCCGCCTATAACTAGGTCAGCCCCTTTTATCATGCTTATTCCATCTACTGCTTTTTCTAAAATTTTAATGCCTCTCAAATCTTGAAAGGAGTTTATCATCTCTGTTAACTGTTTTTTTGTTCTAGGAACCACCAGAGCTTCTACTTTTTCGTTTTTTGAAATATCTCTCAATATTCTTTCAAATATTTTTTCCGCATTTATATTGTGGTAATGCGCCATGGAAGCAGGTGGTCGAAGAACAGCTAGAACGTTATTCTTTTCTATTTTAATTTCTTTATTCCAATTGGAATCATACTTGTGATCCCATAAATATATTTCTTCTTTTAATCCTGGAAAAGGGATGTGTTTTTTGTTGTTTTTGTCGTATGATATAAACGGCATTAGAATGGCTTTTGAAAATTTTTTAAAGAGGTAGTCGGATATATATTCATAATCATACATTGTAATAACCGGAATGCCGAGAAGTCTTGCCGGTAAAACAAGAGACCTGGACCCATGTGATAAAACAAGGTCTATTCTTTTGTCAGAAGCAAAGTAAAACAAATGAACCATTCTAAAAACAAGGAAAAGTATTTTAAGTATAACGGATTTTCCAGGGTGTTTTCCTATTAGTTTATATGATACATTTTTCATTTTGAGGAGTTCTACTGTTTGTCCGTAATCTCTTGCCGTTATTAAAACCTTATGCCCCCTAAATCTTAATTCCTGTATGATTGGAACCATAATATTGACGTGAGGAGCGTTATCTATATCAATCCATATTCTCATATATCCCAAACTCCGTTAACGCATAAAACATCCAGGCATTTGACCATCTTAGATAATCCATTTTATTTATGAAAAAAGGGTATTGACGATAGTAAAAATAGCCTTTACCTGAATATAAAAAATCAAATGCTTGTTTAAGTATCTGGTTGGCTTCTTTTAATTTTCCGTATTTCAGAAATACAATTATTGAGACCGCAAATGAATGTATGTCCAAGGGGTACTTTTTATTGTGGTAATACTTAGGAATGTATTTTTTATCAAAAAGATTTTTAATATAATAATTTAATCCCTTTTCGGTACGTTCATTTAATCCGTTGAAATCTATTAGTTTTCCTATTTCTTTGAGAGCCCAGAGATTGTAACCTGTGTGGAAATTGTCTATCCATTTTTGGTTTTTGTTTTTTCCGTAAAACCAGGATCCATCTTCGTTCTGGTTTTTCATTGCAAATTGTAAGCTCTCTGTTCCATATTTATAAAGTTTTTCTATGCGGTTGAATTTCCATAACCTTAGTAAAAACCATGCTGCCAATAATGTAGCATTGTATACTCGTTCATTATCAGCAGGACTATAGCTGAAACATATACCTTTCTTATCTTTATAGATATTAAGTTCATTAATCATGAAAGACGCAGAAGAAGTTGCAATGTCTAAGAATTCTTTATTTTTTGTTTGTGCATAGCAATCAAGAAAACTTTGAGCAACGAAGGATGTTGTAACTATATTCGGGAAATATTTAGGTTTAAAACTATTTCTCGATTGCCAGGGAAAATTGTATCCCCACGCGAAATAATCCGTGTATGGAGATTTATTTTTTTTCAACCAGTCCAGAAGTACGTATGCAGACTGTAAATATTTTCCATCTTTTTTTATATTATGGAGCCTTAATATACCGGATACAAATAGAGCTATCCCTTTGGCGTTTCTTTCTTTTTTAATTCTCATGACCGGTCTAAGGTTTAAGGGAAAATTCTTGAAAAATTGAGTTAGAAGTATCATAGAATATTTGTTCTTAAGTATTGGTAAAATATCTATTAAGGGTGAGTTAAGTCCGTCGTAAGGATCATATCCCTTAAAATCGGAGTTCTCGCTTTGTTTTAATATGTTTATTGCTATGTCTAAGGGGTCAAAATCTATCGGCTTCAATTGTCCATTCAGTTACTTCTAACAATTCTTCCGGTGGAATCGGTGCTTCAATTCCTTTTATAATACTTTCTATAAATAGTTCAATTTCTTTTTTATATCCTTTATTTTGTGATTTTGTTTTGAAATTTTTTCTTTTGCCGCATACAGACATAGATGTGATTCTGAAATCCTCTATTATGCCTACTTTACCATCCGCAAATGCTTCGATTCTTTCCTTTGGAAAAGTTTTATCTCCTATTGTTATATATGAGATTGTTCCGATAGAGTTGTCAGTGAATTGTATTTGTATGATTTTGTTATCCTTTTCTATAGAGGAAACCGCGTTTAGTTTTTTTATTTCATGTCCTGTAAGAAATCTAATATAATCAATAAAATGGCAGCATTCTCCTATTATTCTACCGCCTCCGAAATCTGGATCTTTCAACCAATGATCTGGCGGAAGTTCTCCCGCATTTATTCTGTAGTTTGCTATTAAAGGTCCATGCGTTTTTCCTATAAAATCTTTAAGTCTTATTGAGTGCGGAGAAAATCTCCTGTTAAAACCAACCATTAAACGTGTCTTAGAATTTTTTAAAGTTTCTTTTATTTTTGCTAACTCACTTTCTTTCATAGCGAGAGGTTTTTCAACATAAACATTCTTACCATTGTTTAATGCTTCGACAATTATTTTAGCATGTAAATTGTGCCTTGTAAGGACAAAGATTGTATTAATTTCTGAATCATTTAATATTTCTTTATAATCTGCTGTTGCGTACGAAAAGCCGAATTTCCTGCTCATATTAGTAGCATCTGCGCCATCTAAAGTTGCGATACCAATAGGTGAAACATTTTTGTTTTTTACTAACGGAGGAATTATAAAAGTTTTACCAAAATTCCCTGCACCAATAACGCCTACTTTTGCTTTTCCTTCTTTTTTATATTCTTTTTTTGAAATATACACTCTTTTCTTGCTTTCGGTTTCACTTTTATACTCAAAAACTACACCTAGAAATCTTTCATTTCCGTTTAATATTAAATTATATGCATCCAACGCAGAATCTATTGAAAATCTGTGGGTAATCAACTTTTTTATATTTATCTTTTTTTCTGAGACAAGTTCAAGTATTGTTTCCATATTTCTCTTTTCTGTCCAGCGCACGTATCCTATTGGGTAATCTATCCCTTTTTCTTCAAAAGCGGGATCATATCGTCCGGGTCCGTATGAACGGGAAAGATTTAGTCCAAGTTCTTTATGATAAAATGTTTCTCTTTCTAGTTCCATACCTACGTTTCCTACTATAACTATTTTACCTCTGTCCCGTAGAATTTTTGATGCAAGATTAACGGGAAAACTGCTTTTTGTCCCTGCTGTAATAATAACAGAATCAAGCCCAAATCCGTTAGTAAATTCTTTGATTTTTATTAAGATATCCTCATTTTCTAATGTTGCTCCCGTATCCATTCCAAACTTCATTGCCAGATTAACTGCTTCAGGATCGATATCTATTCCAAAGACCTTTGATCCCGAAGCTTTTAATATCTGTACTGTTAAAATTCCAATCAATCCAAGGCCGATGACCCCAGTTTTTTCGCCTACTTTGGTACTTGCCTGCCTTATACCCTGCAGGGCTATGGCTCCAATGGTAGAAAAAGCAGCTTCATCATAATCTATTTTTTGAGGCATTTTTACACATAGATTTATAGGAACTCTTATTATCTCTGCATGTAAAGCATAGCCTCCACCTGCGCAGGCAACTCTATCGCCTACATTGAAATTACGTACGCCTTCACCCACTTCTAAAACCTCTCCAGCAGAACTATAACCGAGTAGTTTATAATCTTCCAGCTTTGATTGTACTTTTTTGAACGTTGACCCCAGTCCTTCTTTTTTTATTGAATCGATTACCTGTTTTACAAGGTCAGGTCTTGCTTTTGCTTTCCCTAGTAAATGCTTTTTTCCGGTGCTTACAGTAGATCTTTCCGTCCCGGAAGAAATGACAGATGTCAAATTCCTGACAATAAGATATCCGGGTTCTGCTGCCGGGGTTGGAGCTTCAACTACTTTTATTTTCCCGCCTTTAAAATCCTGTACTACCTGTTTCATATAAGGAATATAAAAAGATTCGATCTAAAAGCAAGTATTAGACCTAATTTAGTTTTTCTTTTCGGTAAGATATTCGTCTGTTTTATACCTTACGAATCCGGAGAGATCTTTGAGAGTATAAATCTAAATTTCCCATTTGAACTTTTTAAAATCTCGTTAACTTCTTTAAGTTCGATATTTATACTACTTCCCAAATGCTTACAAATATTAGATATCAGTATGCAAAAAGAACGCTTTTTTATCAATATTCTTTTACTTGAAAATTTTTATATTTCACAAGGATTTTCGCACATACTTTTAGCACAAAAAATACGTTTTTTTACTAAATGTTTACTCGTTTCCGGTATCAATGATAAAGAAATGAGGGTTATCCACTTTTTAATCTCTTGTAATACTTAATATAACTGATTCATCTCAAATTTAAGGGTGGAAAATTCGGAAACTCCAACAAATACGACCCTTGACAAAAAGAAAATTAATTTTATATATTTGTAGCTATATTAAGGAGAATCTCATCTATTTATATGAGTGTAGAAATGAGATAAAAGGGAAAAACATATAAGGCTTTGTCAAAGGATCCCCTTTTTTACTAAGTAGATAAAAAGAAAAAAATATGGATATTTCTAAAATTAAAGTTTTAATGATTGGGCCTACAAAAGAAGAACCGGGAGGGATTACAGCTGTAGTTGACACATTTGCAGAAGGCTTAAAGGACAAAATTGAACTTACGTATCTTCCGGTTTGTAAATATGGAAAGGGTTCAAAAATTATTAAAACATTCCAATTCTTTTGCAGCATAGGAAAATTTCTCATTATAGTAACAAGATTTGACATAGTACATATCCACTCATCGGATAAACTAAGTTTTTGGAGGAAAGCAATGTTTCTCTTATTTTCAAAATTATTTCAGAAAAAAGTAGTGTTCCATAGTCATGGAGACCTAACTACATTCTATTTGAATTCCTCTTTTCCTATAAAAGGGATTATTAGATCTCTTTTAAAAATCTCTGATGTCGTTATTGTCCTAACTGAAAAATGGAAGATAGACCTTGAGGATATAATACAGGTGAAAGACAAAGCTATAATTTTAGCTAATCCTGTTGATCTATCACTGTATGATCAATCAGTCAAAGTGAAAAAAGAGCCTAACAGACTTCTTTTTATGGGAGGACCATTATATAGCAATCGCAAGGGAATATATGATATCTTGGATGCTATTCCATCGATTCTTGAAGATTTTGCAGACGCTAAATTTATATTTACAGGATATGGTGATTATAAAAGATTCAAAGAAGAGTGTTTTAATAGAGGATGTGGGGAAAATATTAGTATATTAGGATATATTAGTGGAAAGGAGAAGATTGAGGAATTTTACAGAAGTACCATATTTTTACGACCTGCCCGTATTGAAGGTTTAGGAAGAGCTATAGTAGAAGCGATGGCTGCTGGTCTTCCTGTAGTTGTTACGAATACAGGTGGAATTCCTGATATAGTGAATGATGGAGAGAACGGTTTTATAGTTGAGACGGGTGATTCTGTTATGCTTTCAGATAGAATAAGATTTTTGCTTAAAAATCCAGAATTACGGAGAGAAATGGGTAAAAATAATATTATTAAAGTTAAAGAAAAGTATGAGTTAAGTGTATTAAGTGAAGAACTGCTGGCAATTTATAGAAAACTGTTAGCATTTCGGTCAAGGAATTGACTATTTAACCAGTCATGTTATGCCCTGTAAATTGAGAAGGACAACTCTATGATTTTGAATAGGATCGTTTTTTTTGTCTTTTGAAAATTTCTCAAAGTACTTCTTGGTAATATATAAAGGTTTATTAACAGTTGATAGAATATATATTATTCTCATTTATTATCATGTTTGAAGAGTTGTTATTTTAGAGGAGGACTGGGGAAATTTATATTGTCAAGATTCTGAAGATTTTGAATACCTATAAAAGGAAGATATCAATGACAAAATTCCAAAAAGAGCAAAGGATTTTATTGTTACTTCAACGAATGAGGAAACAAAACATTCTATTATAGCAATAATAAATATCAATTTCAAGTATATAGAAAGTGATATAAAAAAGTCGTTCTTAATGTTTATAAAATAATTGTACATTTTGGAAATTTTTCTAAAAACGTAATACATAAACATTATGTATAAAATTCCACCTCCAAGGCCTAATTCTCCGAATATATGTGCGGGATAAGCATCTGAAGAGTAAAGCAAGACATTCTCGGAAAGGCCATATTTTTTATAAACATTACTAACTGTTACCTTGGAAATCTGTCCGGCAAAGCTGCCTGGTCCTTCCCCGAAGAGTATTTTACTTTTTAGTATTTTTACCATTCCTATATATAATTCACCTCTGGGTGTTTGCTGAAAGTTCCTGACATATTCTTGAATTGTAGAGGTAAACAAAATAGATAGTTGGGTTCTAAATAGCAAGAAAATGAAAAATATAATAATTAAAAATGGTATATATATTTTTTTAGAGACTTCTTTTGTTATGAAAGGTAAGACAAACAAAACTATAAGAAGGGAGATCAAACTTCTTCTTAAAGATGAAAGTATAATGGCAACGATAAATAATATCAATAATGGTAGCAATTTCATGTTCTTGTAAACTATTATGAAAGAGATGACTAAAGTAGCTCCAATAACCATTATACTCCCATATGTAGTATGCTTACCAAATATAGAATTAATTACTTTGAGTCCAAATCTATAATCCGGAGGGAATACTGGGGGATGAATGTCAAAAAATTGCATAATTCCAATAATTCCAATTAAGAACAATGATACTAAATATAATGTTATGAATTTTTTTATCTCTTTTTCCTGGAATTTCAATTTGTCGCCTATAAGATATATTAAGTATCCCTTTAACATTAGTAGAATACTTATACTTCCCCAAAGCAATGATCTATGGTTTATAAAAAGCGAGAAGAAAGAAAATAATAAAAGAAAAAGTACTGTAAAGTCTATTCCTTCAAACTCTATTTCTTCCTTGTACTCTTTAATTTTAAACAAAATTATTATAAAGAGAGTAATCCATATTATTTCATCTGCTCTACTTATGATCATGCTTTCTCTGACTGAGAGTCCAAATCTGTAATATGTTTTTATTAAAGACTGCTGTATAAATAATAGGAAAACAAGAGAGATAAAAAAACTACGGGTTCTAAAAATCAAGAAGTAGATTAAGAATAACAACAGAGTATCAATTGTCAAGTAATTTGGTTTTAATGCAGCAAGGATTCCTATTAAAATTAGGAATGGAATTAACATTTTGTTTTCCTTTATTGCTTGCTTAAAATTTAAATGACTAGCTATCATTCGGGACCTTATTTTTAGATATAGTAATAAAGAATATTAAGAAACCTATTATAAATACTATTGCCTTTGCTATGATGATACCCTGGGGACCTAATTTTGTTATAAAAAAGGGACCTATAAGTAATAAAAGGAGACATTGTACAAAAAATACTAAAAATTGAACAATTGTTTTATTAAAAGTAAAGGTAAGATATATAAAGGGTAGATATAAAGTAAAAGGTATGTATGCAATTAATAAAAGCCGGCTAAACTTAACAGCAGGTAAATATTGTGTTCCGAATAAAATTTCAACTATTATGCTGCTGGAAAGTATTAAAGCTATAATCAAAAAGGTTAAAGCTGATGTTAAAATAAAACTTGCCTTATAGAATTGCCGTTTTTGATGCTCATTCCTTATGCTGCTAGCCTTAGGTAACATAATTGAAGAAAAGGCAGCTGTGAAGGTGAGGTAAATATTTATGATGTACATAGCTGTAGAATAAAATCCTAATGTTTCACCCTTGATATAATGGGAAAGAATTAGAAAGTCTAACCGCGCTATTAAAATAATAAAAATTTCTGATAGTATTATCCATTTCCCTTTCTTGATAAAATCACCGAATAGAATTTTATCTAAGTGCAGTTCTCTTCTGTTAAGTAGAAGAAAAGGAATAAATATTGCAAAGCCAGGTATTAAATACGAAATCAAAAATAAATAATAATTGTTGATTTTTAAGTGGTAAAGTAAAAGTACATTTAAAAAAACCAGAAAATAAAACGTAACCTGTATAGATGAAAATCTTGAGAATTTTTCCCTTGCTTGATAAAATGTGTAGGTTTGTGTGAATGCAACAAAACTTAATGCTGATAAAAAAGATATTATTAATCCAGGTGTTGCAATTTCGCCGTTAAATACATATTTATTTAAATATGGTGAAGAAAAAATGCCTATTATTACAATTATAAAAACGGTAGAGGATTTGGTGAAGATATAATCAGAATATGAGAATCTATCACTTTTAAATTGGCCTGCTTGTTTATAAATATATGTAAAATCCATACCACTTAACCCAGAAGAAATAATAACCATAACAGTAAAGAGAATCGAATATCTTCCAAAATTTTCTGGACCCAGATACCGGGCAATGACTATAGAAATAAGTGCTGCAAAAAACCTGCAAAGAATATTTCCCAGGGAAACGATAGAGAAATCTTTTATAAATGTCCGAACTTTACTCATCAGTCAAAGAAAGCTCTTCCTTATAATATAAGTAAATTAAGAAGATAAGAATACCTAATATTCCTCCCATCAATGAATTTTTAGAATATTTTGGAGAATATTTCTTTATCGCAGGTTCAGCCCATTCGACCACTTTTAGTATATTGGCTTCAGATGTGAGTTTTAGAATTGAGTTGGCTGAATCTACTAAAGTGACAATATAGTTTGCAATTTGAGGATTTAATTCATTATGGGGTGATATTATTGTAATTTCTATTATTCCTTCCATATCGTTGGTGGAAATATTAAGCATTTCTTCTTTGAAAAATTTTCGGGCCTTTTTTCTTTCTTTATAACGATACAGTTTTTGAATTCCAAATTTTACCAGTGTTTTATCAGCTATATAATTACTTTTTAAAATTGCGATAACAGCCTGAGAGGATATTTGGGTGGCACCTCCCCCACTTGAAATAGCCCCTAAAGGGGTTTGCATAAATATTCCACCTGAAGCCACTTCTGGTAATAATACTCTTGCAGTGCTTTTGTATTTCTTTGGTAATAACAAGCTAATACTTAGTGCAATGAAAGCCGGTATGAAAAAACTAAGAAGTAAAGAAATCCGTCTTTTCTTTAGAGCGAAAAACCAACCTATTGAACCCTTTTTTTGCATCATTCCTCCTACAGTTTTTCTTTATTATATGTTTTCTTTCAATATTTTCAAGAGTTTGTTAACCTGTTTTTTGTAATTATATTTATAGATCATAAATCTTACATGTAGATTAAAGAAAAATCTTTAGTGCTTTTTTTTAATTTATAAGCCGATAAGGATTTTATTGTTGGATATGTAAAGAAAACGGTGGCGAGTGTAGATGAAACATAGGTTAAAGACATTGCGTGTAAATTTCCATCTACAACAATATTTTTAAGTGTAGGTATATCTTCATTTTTGTCTTTGTTAAAGAAAAAAATAAATTAATTTTATATTTTATTTCCGGATGTAGGAAGAGCATTCTTAAAGATAAGTTATGGCTTATGAAAGTTATTTTTTATATAGTTTTTTAAAGTATAATAAGCGGGGAGAGGTTTAAAATTTCTCCTTAGTATAGATAGTTGTTTTGAAGTATGATTTTCCCAGAGGGGATCGTTTACTGTTAATTTCTTTACTCTTAGAGTGCAAATAACCTTACTACAATCTAACTCAAAAATCGTATTATATTCCAGAGATAGTCCCAGAGTTAGTGGATTTATGCTATAAAAGAAAAATTTATAATTTGATTCTTCGTCTAAAAGTGTATGGATAGAGTCTAACAACTCATTGTACTTTTCAGCCTGTCTGGCGGGTGTCCAGATGCCTGTTGTATCAACCCAGTATATTAAAGCGGTATCCGCAATCCATATTGTATCCCTTTCCCAATACGGATAATAGTGAGTATAGAAAGAATATCTATTATCGAAGGTATAGTTGTAGTACTTATGATAATACTGATACCACTGGTAGCCGCACTCTGTAATCCAGATAGGAATGGAATCCCCAACTTCGTTTCTTATCCCTCTTAAATCTTTCATAGTCTTTTTTGGACCCTGGAGTTCATAGTGGTATATATGGTGTGTTATAAAATCAATGTTTTCTATACGCCCTAAGATTTCATTAAGCATATTTATGTATGGGTATGTGGTATCTTTTAGTTCATTAGTATTAATATCATAATAATACCAGGTGAGATTAGTATTCTTTGAGTTCAGGCAGGGACCTCCTAACTTAGCTTCCGGATCTGCTCTCTTTAAAGCCGCTCTTGTAGAATCGAAAATTTCCGCATATTGTTCTAAATTTCCGAGGAACCCTTTTGTGCAGTAAGGTTCATTTATGCATTCCCAGTATTTAACAGGTAAAACCAATCCAGGCATATCGAGTGAATCATCTCCATCGTACCTTTCTGCCATGTCTTGGGTAAATTTCATATAAGCTTCCCATTTACCTGGATCAAAGGGATACTTATACCAATATATTGAGTCTTCTGGAGGAATGCCAGTATGGTGTGCCCACTTAGGGTATATCCATCCGATAACTGGAATAATGTGAAGGCCTCTTTCTCCTGTCCACTTGACAAGGGAATCTTCGTTACTCCAATCATAACTTCCGCTGTCTGATTCAACTGAGAGCCATGTGAATTTATTTAATGCTCTCCACCATTTTATCCCGAGTGCGGCTGTTGAATCGATAGTTTGTTTATATAATTTAACGTTATTTTGATATTTTTTTTCATCGAATTCGGAATAAACAGTATTATTCATTCCGAAAGGGAAGTTTTCACCGTTACTGTAAAGCGATAATCCATAAGAAAAGGTTATGATTAAGATAAATTTTCGTATAATAATTAAGTTTATTTTCTTTTGAGTTATATGCGCAAGATCATGTTTAAGACTTTTGTTTTTCATTGGTATTTAACTTCCTGTTAATATTATATTCCTGGCAGATAAAAATGTCAAGGTGTTATAAGGTGTTATAAAGAGAGTTGGTGAATGAGTAGATAAATAAATGAGTTGATGAATAACGAGTTTTCTCTGCGGTGATTGCAAGCCTGATAATCTATGTAGATCTGCTTTTATTCTTTTTTACGGTATAATTGAGGTTGACAATTTGTGAAATTTGTTTAAAGTTTTGTTTTTTTTATCTAAGCAAACGCGAATAAAATGGAACTATATAGGGATTTGTTCGTCTAATTATAATAAAAGGGAGGTTAATATAATCTGGAAAAAACAGCAATTTCTGCTTTTGTTTTTTGATATACTATTTGCAGTAATCGCTATTATTTTAACATATCAAGTTATTCCCAAAGAAATAATTGGATTTGTTAGTAATATTTATCTGGAATTGATTGTTTTTACTTTACTTGTTATTGGAATATTCGCGTATATTGATTTATATAATTATCTCGTTTTTTTAAATAGATTCAGATATGTGTATAGGACTACAAAAGGACTTGTATATATGTTTGTTTTTTATTTGATTTGGTTGTTTGCTTCATCTGCGCTTCATTCTCAATATGTTTTTTCCTTATTTATACTTTTCGGAATTTTTTCCTTCTTGATATACTTTTCAAGAATTGTGCTTGTCCCTCTTTGTTCTTTATTGCTGCCTAAAAAAGAAATTGTGATTTTTGCGCCTGAAGGTAATTATAAAGATATTGGGAATTGGTTACAAGATCACATAGTTTCAGGTGTTAGAATAATTAAAATTTCCGAAAAGCGAGAAGAGATTGAGGAATATGTAAAAAAGGGATTTCCCGTAGTGATTTCTACATTTACGGAGAATTGGGAAGAACTAATCAAACACCTTTTATATTTTAAAGGTAGGGTTCCTGTAATTTTGTTTTCTCCGCTTTTGGTCGGTATTGATGAGGTGGATTATTGGGCGTATTTTGAAGACATTCCAATTGTGTTGTTTAGATGGAGCGGTCGCTCAAAGGTTTATCTTTTTTTTAAGAAATTGATAGATATTATTGGGGCAATTTTCGCCAATATAATTTTTTCCCCTTTTATGATTATTGCGGCAATAGGAATCAAATTAACATCTAAGGGCCCCGTTTTTTTTATACAGAAAAGAGTTAGTAAAGGTGGAAAAGTTTTTCATATGTTAAAATTCCGTTCTATGCTAATGTCTTCAGATGATGAACCGCATAAAAAATTTGTTAAGGTTTATATAAATGGAAGTAATAGAAAAAGTGAATTTAAATTAACTAATGATGATAGAGTTACTGCTTGGGGTAAAGTATTAAGAAAGATAAGTATTGATGAATTTCCTCAATTTTTTAATGTTTTAAAAGGTGAACTTTCATTAGTTGGACCCAGACCTCCTCTTGAGTATGAGGTTGATCAGTACTCACAGTGGCATAAAGAGCGGCTCTCAGTTAAACAGGGTGTTACCGGTGTATGGCAAGTTTTTGGTAGGGCAAGATTGACATTTGACAAATCCTGTTTTCTTGATATATTCTATGTCGAGAACAGAAGTTTGTGCCTTGATCTGCATCTTTTAAGTCAAACGCCACACGCGATTGTTTTTGGAAAGGGAGCATATTAGGAGGTTTTATGGGTTTTTTAAACATCAGAGGAGAAAGGAGAAGAATTGATACGGGAAAGCCGCAGGACTTGTTGATTCCTGAATATAACATAGTTATAAGTAATTCAATTCTGAATGAGGGCGTTACAATATGGGGTAATGTAAACATATATGGGGCAGAGATAGGTGAAAATACAAAAATAGGAGCTTTTGTTGAAATCCGAAAGGGTGTTAAAATCGGAAAGAACGTAAAAATCGAACCTTTTGTTTTTATCCCTGAAGGTGTTAAAATCGGAGATTGTGTATTTCTTGGTCCGAATGTTATTTTTACAAATGATGTATATCCACATTCATGCAATGACTCGGGGGCTTTGAAAGAAGAATATGAAGTAACGACTACTACTATAGAAAATTCGGTTTCAATAGGGGCGCAATCAGTTATTAAATGCGGAGTTACTATAGGTAAAGGTGCTCTAATTGGTCTTGGTTCGACTGTAACGGAAGATATTCCCGAGGGAGTAGTCGTTTATGGTGAAAAAGCAAAAATCAGGAGGAAATCAATTGAAGCAGATTCCGCTCGTTGATCTTCATGCTCAATATGAAGAGGTTAAGGACGAAATGCATAACCTCTGGGATGAGATACTCGATTCTATGTATTTATATCTGGGTACAAATGTCCAAGAGTTTGAAAGGGAATTTGCTTCTTATAATAATGTAAAGCACTGTATTGGTGTTGGTTCGGGAACAGAAGCGCTTCATTTTGCATTAAAATCTGTAGGGGTTGGGGAAGAGAATGAAGTGATTGCTCCTTCTCATACTTTCTTTGCAACCGTTGAAGCCGTTATCCATTCAGGGGCTTATCCTGTTATGCTGGATATTGACACGAAATCTTATACGTTGTCTGCGGAGAGAACCCTTGAATATATAGAGAAGAATTGTATGGAAACACAGGAAGGGTTAAAAGATAAAAAGACGGGTAAAATTTTAAAAGCTATTTTACCTGTACATATTTATGGTCATCCGGCTGATATGGATGCTTTTAAGGAAATAGCAAAAAAATATGGCCTTTTTCTTATCGAGGATTGTGCTCAAGCTCATGGTGCCGAATATAAAAATAAAAGAATAGGAAGTATTGGTGATTTAGGAGCTTTTAGTTTCTATTTTTCAAAGAATCTTGGTGCTTTTGGTGAAGGTGGAGGGGTTACGACTAATGATGACGAATATGCGCGAATAGTAAGAAGACTGAGGGAACATGGTCAGAATGATAAATATTCTCATGAATTGGTTGGCTTTAATTCCCGGTTAGATGAACTTCAAGCCGCTGTCCTGCGCTGCAAATTGAAGCTTTTAGACCAGTGGAATAGAAAGAGAAGAAAGATAGCCCGGTTTTATAATGAAGCTTTAAAGGGTTTGCCTGTTGTGATTCCGGAAGAAGCCGAAGGGGTTCTTCATGTATATCATCTTTATGTGATTCGTTCCGATGATAGGAATGAACTTCTTGAACATTTGAAAAAAAATGGTATTGGTTGTGGTATGCATTATCCTGTACCTATTCATCTCCAAGAAGCTATGAGAGGTAACGGATATAAGAAGGGAGATTTGCCTGAAACGGAAAGGATAGCAGATGAAATTTTATCTCTTCCTATGTATCCGCATTTAAACGAGGAAGATGCAGGTAGAGTTGTGGAAACCATAAGAGATTTTTACAAATAGGAGTGTTCATGAAAGTAGGAGTTATTGGGCTTGGATATTGGGGACCGAATTTAATGCGTAGTGTACTTTCCTTGGGAGGTGTAGAAGTTGTTGGTTGTGAAAAAGATGAAAATAGGTTGGAAGAGGTTAAAAAAATATTCCCTAATGCGATGTATGTTAAGGATTATGAAGACTTACTCAACGATGATGAGGTAGAAGCTGTATTGATATCAACTCCCGTGTGCACTCATTATTCGATTGCAAAGAATTTTATTGATAGCGGTAAGGATGTTTTTGTCGAGAAGCCTATGACGGAATCTTCGGTTAAGGCTCAGGAGCTTATAGACCTGGCAGCAGAGAAAGAATGCATTCTGATGGTCGGTCACATTTTTGAATATAACGATGCAGTGATAAAGATTAATGATATTATAAAAAATGATGAGGTTGGAGAACTTCAATATATAACTTCTA
>Ga0315555_1000304_pt1 | contig 33499 bp, 22 predicted proteins | sample SalMarSW160380MG_FD_202113 | JGI IMG/M metagenome (GOLD analysis project Ga0315555, IMG submission 202113) | Salt marsh sediment microbial communities from the Plum Island Ecosystem LTER, Massachusetts, United States - Salt Marsh Sediment SW1603-80 ... | reverse complement strand
CGTCGCCATGACAAGGCACATCTTCCCAGACAGCGGCTTGTCCAGCCCGAAGGCCTCTGCCACCATCGGCAATGGTATAATCAGGATGAAGACCTTGTTCAGCCAGGTCCAACAGGTGCACGCCCCAGGTGGTTTCGTCTCGCTGATCCTCGACGGCCAACAGATAGCAGTAAGTTGTCCTGGCATCCATGCCGACAAGTACCGGCTTATATGTCTGGAATATCTCATCGTGGGCGCCCACGCGGATGCCAGAGAGGTCCTGAGTGTTATTGACCTGTTGAGCCTTTTGTACGGCCTCGCTGACAATGTTATGGATCGTGCCCAGAGACAAGTTGCGATAGTCGAACACGCCTTCGAGCATCTCAAGGATGCCCCTGAAGCTGCTGTGGCATATCAGGATCAGGGCCAAAACGAGTTAGCGAATCCAGTCTTTCGTCACCGGCAGATAAAATAGTACCTTCTGGTCGTCCACTGAACTGGCAAAGGCTTCATCGAGTGCATCGGAAGCCTTAGCGGCTTGCTGGTAAAGAAATTTACGGCTGACTCCATAGTCCTGGGCCAAGTGACTGAGTGGTTCAGTCCGGGCGAGGGCCTGAAGTGAAAGGTTTTTTATCTCGATCGGCTCAAGACGGGATGCTGCGGGCGTTTTTTTGGGGGAAAAATGTGTTTGTTGAGGTGTAAATGTGCCGATAATTTGAGTAACCATACCGACTCCTTTCGATTTGTCAAAACAGTTGGTTACTCTTTTCATCGGCAGGAGTCGGTGATTTTATCGCATACATTTCTTGAAGAGTTACCCTGAATTGAACCAGGCCCAATTTTAATAGATTTCTCCACTTCGTCCCGCACCAATTAAGATTAGGCTTACGCCTAAATTGGTGCGGGACTTCGGTCGAAATGACCGAACAAATCAGGGCAACCACGCGGGGTTGCCCCTACGTTGAAGAGCGAAATGGGACAGGTAGAATGGAGAGAAGAAATATTGAATCTGAATGTCGAATGTCGAAGTGGAGATGTGGGTTAGAATAGGCAAGATTTAGAAAATTAGGAGTGGTTCGGATAAGGGCGGTTCGCGAACCGCCCCTACTGAGGTGTGGCGTCAAAGACCAATAGTTCAAATGTGTGCATCGACTTCAGATTCATATCCAAAAGCTTCAAGATGTAATATCGAAGACCAACGGGAAATAAAACCGCTAGTTGAGCTGACCTTAATCCTAATCTTCCTGCCTCGAAATGCAGTTATTCAAGACTCCTAATTTTTTCACATTTCTTACGAATTATAAACCTCTATATTGTAAGGACAAAGACTGCGGGGAAATCAGATTTTTTTATCGGTTATTTTGATAGAAAAATATAACAAGAAGGTGCACAGAGAGTTTTAATTACAAAAACTCCGGGCCCATAGCCCGTAGGTTGCTGATTTAAATTCCGCTCCTGCTATTATTCAAGTATCGCTACTCAATATTCAACGATGATATATGGATTTGTCCATGTCCTAAAAGGGTACCTGTTGCGTAGGCCAGGTTTATTTGGGCTATTTCATAATCAGCAACAGCACGAATCTTACTTAGCTGTGCATCAGCAAGACGTGTGACGGAGTATAAGACATCTGTGCTTGTGCGTCTGCCGAGCTGGAATTGTGACTGCTCGACTTTATAGTCGCGTTCTGCGGCTGTCACGCCCTGCTCGGCAGCGAGGATGCGACGCCAGTTCTTGTCAAGCTCACTAACCGCCTCATAAACATCTTGTCGAATGAGCTGCTGGAGCCTGTCACGCCTGGCCAAATCTTGTATCCTAGTTAGTCTGGCGCCTTGCAGGCGGGCCTTGGCCGCTTCGTTGCCTAACGGGATAACTGCAGATAGGCCGATTGAGTGATCGTCAAAGGTATTGCCTGCAAGGTCATCCAACGCGCTACCCAAATTACCGCTTTGGGTTCGGCCCGTGTATGTGTAGTTGAGTATGAGATCGGGTAAAGTCGAATTACGAGCCAATTTGATATTGAGATCGTCAATAGTCAGACGCTGTTCAAGTTCGATCATTTCCATGCGGTTCGCCAGCGCTTGTTCTGCCAGAGTCTTTTCGTCCAGCTCCAGACCAAGTGGATTCGGCTCGGTTAGTGTCACAATATCCACGGTTGTCTCCAATGGTATGTCGCTACGGTTCATAATGCGCTGAAGGTCACGCACGCGGCTCTGTACAGCGGTTTCGGCACTAATCACGGCCTCGAGCCGACTGGCAAGACCTGCTTCAGCACGCACGATTTCGATTTTTGGGGCAGAGCCTGCAGCAACCTTTTTTCTGGCGTGACTTAGCTGATTCTGTGCCAGCCTATACTGCTCGCGACGAACATCGAGTTCCTTGCGTGCAGCGTACAAACGCCAATATGTAATGTCAGCATTTGCAAGTAAATAAATTGCTGCCAGCTTGGTCCTGGCACTGATGATGTTCCACTGGTGACCGGCGATGCGAATCGATTGGGTGTTGATCCGTGTACCAGCACCACGCAATAATGATTGAATATAAGAGAAGCTGGCTGCTGCTTCGGCTAGGCCACTGCTGTCGGAATCATCGTCGCTGAAGGGCATACCTACACGAATTGAGCCACCCATCGGTAACGGCTTTTCGATACCCAATTCGCTGGTCTGTGTCTTTGATACTGTACCTGTGCTCACTGCCTCAGTCCGCTGATAATTTGTGGAACCAAAGATTGTGGATTCAAACTTTGCCTGCTCCTCGTCGAACGCGCTCTGAGCAATCGATGGGCTAACAAGCTCGACCTTCAGGTCCAGGTTATTCGCCAAGGCATACACACGTACCTGCTCCAGGCTCAATGTAATTGTTTTTCTTGATTCATTTGGTTCGGTGACTTGTTTAGCAATCTGTTCGGTAGCTTGCTTAACCGTCACCGGCTGTGTGCTCGAATGGTCTATGAGTTGGACGGTATCAATCTTATCGAGTTTGGTTTTCAATGCTTTTTCGGTTGCTTCCTCTCTGAGACTCGAGGCGGTACAACCCGCGAAGATTATGATAACCAACATTGTAACTACTAAGCGGCACAATGGATGTGGTCGAGACAACTGCAATACCATTCGGATTCCGCATTTTGTGTCTTGCCATATTGTCATAACTTATAATTCCTTATGTATTCTGCATTCTATATTCTGTGTTCTGTTTTTAATCATTCATATCTCAACGCTTCCATCGGGTCAACTTTCGCTGCTCTGCGGGCGGGAATCCAGGCGGCCAGGGCAGCGACTGTGACCATAATCACGACAGTCCCGATCATGGTGATAGGATCATGAGGTTCGATGCCGTAGAAAATACCGCGGATCACGTGGACCAGAGCCAGTGCGACAGGCAAGCCGATGGCTACGCCTATGGCCGCGAGTATCAGGGCCTCTCGGAGGATCGGCCGGGCCACGTCCCAGGGACGTGCCCCCAAAGCCTTGCGAATGCCCATTTCACCGGTTCGTCGAGCGACATTGTAGGCCATCAGTCCGTACAGGCCGATGCAGGACAGCGCCAGGCCCAGGAGGGCAAAACTGCCAAAAAGCGATGTCATGAGGCGTTCCAGACGAACGGATTCCTTGATAGCGAGTTTCTGCGTCGTTATCCCCTCCAGCGGAAGGTTCCGGTCGATATCGGCCACGGCCTTGCGTACGGCAGGTACCAGAGACAAAGGTTCAAGCACACTGCGTACCATGCAGATCATACTGGACAGCTCGTATTGACTATGAGGTCTATAAAGAATCGCTGAAATGCCTCGGCGCAAGCCGCAATATTTGTGGTTACTGCATAGACCCACGATTATATGTTGTTCATCATCAATTATAATGAACTGGCCCAGGGGATTCTCATCCGGGAAACACAAACGTACGAATTCCTCATTGACGATGACGACACGCTGGGAATTTTTTGTATCTGTCACAAGGAAGTCGCGCCCATTCAGCAGGTTGATCCCCATGGTCTCAAAGTATCCCTCACTCACGCTCAGTGCAATTGACTCGTGCGGCCTAGCATCGGGACGGCTTGGGATCGATACCTTAGGTCTCCAGCCGTGTCCACCCGTCAATGTTGTATTTGAGAGGGCGACTGACCGGACGCCGGGGATTCCCGCAATCTTCTGACGCACGGAATCAAAGAAGAGTTGCCCATCTTTCGGGGGGGACAGGGACTTGTCTGGATCGATTGGAACCAACAAGAGATTCTCCGTGTCAAATCCCGGATCTATTCGATAGAAATTTGTCAGAGTTCGGCACAAGAGCCCGCCGACTACGACAAAAAGGACGGACATACCCACCTGCGCAATGACCAACACCTTCCCCAGGCGAAGCCGGGGGACGCCGCGACTCCCGCTGTCTTTAAGCCCTGCCGATGGATCGGTGTTTCCGGCACGCAATGCAGGAAAAAGACCGGACAATAGGGTTGAGACCACACCAACACCCAGTGCAAACATCAAAACGTTCGCATCAATCCGTAGGTTGAAGTGTCGATTGCTTGATGGATCGAAGATAAAACCGCTCACCGCCCCTCTTATCCATATGGACAGCACCAATCCGAGACAAACCCCTCCCATTGACAGGATCATGCATTCCGTCAGTGACTGACGTATGAGACGCCACCGCCCGGCGCCCATCGCGGCCCGCACGGCCATCTCATGTTGACGAGTCGCCCCCCGAGCCAGAAGCAGGCTGGCCAGATTCGTGCAGGCGATGAGCAGGACCACGCCCACCACGATCTGTAGTGCCCATACGGGTTCAACCGTCCTTCGACGACTACGCAATATCCCTTGATGACCTTTCTGCAACAATATCCCGGGCCGGTCTATCTCCGCTCCAGAGCGATTAACAACTTGACTGAACAGAGGCTCCAATGATGCCTGTATCTGAGCCTCATCTGCCCCGGAAGCCAGCCGCCCCATCATTTGAACCCACCATGCGTTATCCATTTCCAACCACCTCTCAGCGGGCAGAAGTTGCCGCTGAGCCCACAGGGGCACATAGAAATCGGTGCGCGTTTCACCGGCCAGGGGACCAACATAACGACGAGGCAGTACGCCAATGACAGTAAAACCTGTTTTGCCTACCATGAGAGTCCGGCCAATGACGTGAGGATCGAGACCAAAGACGCGATACCAAAGAGGATAGGTAAGGACGGCTACTGGCGGAGCGTCAGGGCGGTCATCCCCGGGTGTAATCGGTCTGCCAATCAGGACCGGTGCGCCGTAGCCCTTGAAAAAGTTGCCCGACACCATCCTCGCAATTGCCAAAGTCGGAACACCGCTTGCATTGATCGTCACACGATACCCACCGTCGGAAAAGGCGAAAATATCGGAGAAATCCTCTGTCTGCCTGGCGAAATCCAGATATGCGAAATGCGGGAAGGATCCATGGGAGTGCTTACCAGGCGTAATGAGTCTGTATAACCCTTGAAGTTCGCGCATCTGTAACGGATTATGAATTTTATCACATGTCCAGTTGATTACACGCAACTCATGGGGATTACGGACTGGTAGAGACTTGTACAGGATGCCGTTAATCATACTGAAGATAGCCGTATTAGCTCCAATCCCCAGGGCCAGTGACAGCAACGCCACCGCCGTGAAGCCGGGGCTGTTATGCAACTGACGAAGCCCAAAACGCAAGTCATGCCATAAAGTAGTCATGCTCTAATTTACCTTTCCTAATAACTGCTCAGGGGCGATTTCGCCGTCCAGCCAGCCGTCTTTGAGCTTGATGATTCTTTGGCCGTAAGCAGCATATTTGTCGTTGTGGGTCACCTGGATGATAGTTGTCCCTTCTTTATTAAGCTTTTTGAATAATTCCATAATTTCCTCGCCCTGGGACGAATGCAGATTCCCGGTTGGCTCATCGGCAAGGACCAATTTAGGGTTGGCAATTACCGCACGCGCGATGGCAACTAACTGCTGCTGGCCTCCTGCTAACTGACTGGGATATAAATCCTTTTTTCCGACTATCTGGAACCGGTCAAGCGTGTCACACACGATTGCCGCCCGTTCCGATGCCTTTACATTGCGGTAGGAAAGCGGTGTGTCGAGGTTCTCATACACGGTCAGGCTGTCAAGCAGGTTGAATGCCTGGAATACAAATCCAACATACTGCCGGTTCAGAGCCATACGCTGCTTTGGCTTTAGCTCATGCACAGCTTGACCATCGAGATAATATTCACCCTCCCAGTCATGGTCCAGCATACCGAGGATATTCAATAGTGTTGTTTTTCCAGCAGCCGAAGGCCCCATGATTGTGACAAAATCACCTTCTTTGATATCGATATTAATTTGTTGTAACACATACACAAATCCCGCTTTGGTGTTATAGCGCTTTTGGATGTTTTTAAGTTCTATCATGATTTTGCTTCCTTATTCTGTCTCCTATATTCCGGATTCTATTCTTGTTATTCATACCTCAGCGCCTCCATCGGATCGACTGCGCGAGCGCGTCGGACGGGGAGCCAGCAAGCAATGAGACAGATAACGGTCATGAGGAGACCTGTGCCGACAAGTATCGAAACGTGAAGAGCGGGCACATCGAAGAGAACACTCTGCATCACCCGTCCAGCCAGCCATGCCCCGAGCACACCCAGAATTGTGCCAGCCACCAACAGTCGCAAACCAAGCCAAAGGAAGTGCCTGCCAATCTGTTTGGGCGCTGCGCCCAACGCTATGCGTACACCGATCTCGCGTCGACGTTGTGCCACAGCGTAACTCAGCACTCCATAGGTACCGACAGCGGAGAGTAGCAGAGCCATACCTGCAAAAAGGCCGGAGAGGAGTGCGGGAGAACATCGCGTTACGAGGCTATCGGTGATGCGAACTTCCATAGAGCGAATATCATCAACGGGCAGGTCGGGATCGATTTCCCGGACAATCTTTTGCAGCGTTAGCCCGAAGGTTTCCGGTGCGACGTACGTGCGGACAACGACATAGAAGGTATTGACATCGTTGTAGTGGTGACCATAGGGAAAGTAGACCGCAGACAAGTTGGCTTTGGCGTCTGTGAGTTCCTTTTGCTTCACCGCCCCGACAACACCGACGACCGTAAATGCTTCGCTCAGGTCCTGTTCTTCCCTAAGGCCGTTAAACACGCGTTTGACAAGGGCATCACCCTGTGGCCAGTAGTGACGTGCGAAGTTCTCGTCGACGACGCAAACGCGATTCTGGCGATGAGAATCGATACCTTCAAGAAATCGACCTTCGCGCAAAGGAATCCCCATCGCGGTAAAGTAGTCACCGTTCACGGCGTAACGGCAGTGTACCATTGGCGGAGTTCCGGGTTCAGGCGTATGTCCGACAACAGTCACGACAGTATCTTCGTTGTATCGAGATGCGCCACTAATGGGAACGGCATTGATCTGTCCGGCCGACAGCACGCCGGGTTGTTGCCGGACTTCCTCAAGCAGCCGGTCGGTGAATGCGAGTCGGGCCGTCCTATCCCGGTAGTCTTCCGATGGAAGAGAAATATGACCGGTGAGAATGTGATCGGCGCGAAAACCGGGAGAAACAGCCATCGCACGTTTGAGGCTAAGGCCGAGTAAACCAGCTCCGGCCAACAAAACGAACGCCAGAGCAATCTGAGTGACGACAAGACCATGGCGCAGGCGTTGAACGGCGAGGGTAGTGGTTCCGCCACGAGACTCTGACTGGAGTGCGCTGGCCAGATGACTCCGGAGGTTAAACCACGCGATTGGAATGCCTATAACGGTTCCCATGATGACGGCTCCCAGCAGGGCAACCAAAGCCAATCGTTCATCTAAGACAACATGCGCACCCAGCGGCAGTTGCTCCACACCGAGAACTTCCAAGAGACGGATTCCGGCTGCGCCCACAGTAAAGCCGAACAGTCCACCAATGAGAGTGAGCAAGACGGTTTCCACCATTACTTGCCTCACCACGTCTGGGCAACTCGCGCCCAGGGATTGCCGGATGGCCAATTCTCTGGTGCGGCCGCTGGCGCGAATGAGGAGCAAGTTAACAAGATTAACTCCACCAATGAATAACAGAAGAAACACGCCTGCTTGTACAAGCAAAAGAGTGGGACGGATATTCGCCACATGGTCAGCGCGAAGCGGTGCAACGATTGTGCGGAAGCCGGACTCGGCAACTAGTTTGGCAAAGGGAAAATCCTGTCCCAGGACGGCATTATGTGTATCGATTTGCGACTGTGCCTCTAAAAGACTGACACCGGGTTTCAGCCGGGCAATCAACTCGATGTTGGCTGAATGAAGGTTCTCGATTTTCCGTTGGTCAAAGTTTGTTGAAAGGGGAAGAAAAATACGGGCCTTGGAGGAAAGGTAGCGAAAATCGGAAGGGAGCACACCAACAATCGTTTTGGCAACACCGTCTACTCGAACTGAACGTCTCAGCACATCAGGGTCCGCGTTGAAGTATTTATGCCAATATGTGCTGGTTAAAATGGCTATATCATCGGTTTCGTAGGTCATTTCATCTTCAGTGAAAGAGCGTCCCATGGCGGGACTGATACCAAGCGTAGCGAAAAATTCCGGTGAAACATGCATGATGTCCGTTGTTTCTGTGGAGCCGCGTTCTCCGACGATGGCCGTGTTGTAACGCAGAGCAGCTACATGAGAGAAGGCGTCAATATTGTTCCGACGAGTATAATAGTTGGGGTACGAGGAATCGATGTGATTCATGCCCATATTAGGGTAGTTGTTGAACATAATCACCAACCTGTCCGATTCAGGAAAAGGCAATGGACGCAACAGGATAGCATCAACCACGGCGAAGATGGTCAAATTGGCACCAAGGCAGAGGGCCAGCGTGAGCACAGCAGCGATCGTAAAGCCGGGATTTTTCATAAGCATGCGAAAGCCATATCGAACATCCTGAGATATTGACGTCATTACGATACCTCCTTCTGAGTGAATTCATCCTCCACAATGCGACCATCAAAGAGATGAATCGTACGCTCGGCATGAGCTGCATAGCGAGGGTCATGAGTGACCATGCAAATAGTGGCTCCTGAGCGGTGAAGGTTCGACAAAAGCTCCATGACGGTTTCACCATTAGTTGAATCCAGGTTGCCCGTAGGTTCGTCAGCCAATAAAATCGAAGGCTCACTAACTACGGCCCTGGCAACGGCTACGCGTTGCTGCTGACCGCCGGACAGTTGTGCAGGATAATGCTTCATACGGTGAGCCATAGCCACCTTTTCCAATGCAGCCAGTACACGCTCTTTGCGTTTGGCCTTGGCCATGCGCCGATATGTCAGCGGCAATTCCACATTCTCGTAAACCGTTAAATCGCCAATGAGATTGAAGCTCTGAAAAATAAAGCCTATCTCCCGATTACGAATTCGGGCGCGTTGGGAAGCGGACAAATTGGCGACAGGAGTACCATTAAGCTGATAGTCGCCTTGCGTGGGTGAATCCAAAAGCCCGAGAATAGATAGCAGCGTGGATTTACCACAGCCCGAAGGTCCTGCGACCACAATGTATTCGCCTTTTCGAATGTCTAAGTGGACTGCTGATAACGCATGGGTTTCCACTTCCTCGGTGACAAAGATTTTGTGTAGGTCTTCCACATGAATTAGTGTTCCGTTTTTTTGTTCAGCCATATTTTTTCTCCAGATTTTCTTAGTTAATAGTTCGCAATTGACATCTATCTGATTTACAAGCAGTCAGTTGTCAAAACGCGATTTATATCTATTCTGAGTTCTGTGCCCTTGGTATGGCTTGCGCCATTTTCTGTTTCCTGTTTTATTATTCGTATCTCAGTGCCTCCATGGGATCGACCTTGGCTGCGCGCCGGGCGGGCACAAAGCAGGCCAGTAAAGAGGCTATTGCAATTATTGTGATAACCACGGCATAGGTAATCGGATCAGTGACACTGACCTCATATAACAATGAGGACATCGTCCGACATAAGAAGAAGGAACCCACGAGACCGATGAGTAAGCCAATACCGGTTAAAAAAATTCCCTTGAGCATTATTCTCTTTAAAATATCAATACCTTTTGCTCCAAAGGCCATGCGGATACCGAATTCCTGGGTACGCTGGGATACGGCGTATGCAGTGACGCCATAAAGGCCCATAGTGGACAATAACAATGCTGTACATGCAAAAATACCCAGTACCGAAGTGATGAATCGCCTCATAAAAGACTGCTCATCTACAATGGCCTGCAATGTCCGAATGTCAGAGGGGGCCAAATCGGGGTCGATTTCGGTAATTGCTTGACGAATGGGATCGAGAAGGACCATCGGATCGCCCTGGGACCGAACGACCAGGGTTGGATAGTCAAAAGTGCCCTGGAAAGCGGATAGATAAACTGACTCCCGTGATTCTTTATCAATGCCGTAGTGCTTAACATGACTGACGACCCCCACGACTTCTAACCATTCGCCGTTAGGGTCAGGATTTGTACCGAATTGTATGCGTTTGCCCAGAGGATCTTCGTTGGACCACCAGCGTTGGGTGAATATTTGGTCCACTACGGCGATCCGAGTAGTCTCCGGGGTATCCCGATCCATAACGCCTCGACCGGCCAGTAGCCGCATGCCCATGGCTTCAAAGAACGCCAGGCTGACATGGCAGAACTCGGCGTAAGGAGCTTGCCCGCGTTCAGATTCAGGTGCACCCTCTACACAATACGTACTTTGCCAGTTACCTAAAAGGTTGGAACATAGCCCGACGTGATTCACGCCCGGCAGGGATTCGACCTTTTCCAGCAGGTTACGATAAAACGCATATTTCTTGGCATCATTGTCATATATCTTCTTAGGCAATGATAATTGCATGGTTAGCGTGCTGTTGGGATTGTAGCCGGGATCGGTCTTGAGGTAATGGTGGAAACTTCTCAGCAGCAGACCCGCCCCGTTCAAGAGGACCAGGGCCACGGCGATTTCCGCTACGACCAGGCGATCTCGCAGACGATTTTGTTTCCGGGAGACCGTGGCTGTGCGCGTGACGCCTCGAATGGCCGTGCTTACCGTGACAAACGAGGCTTGTAAGACCGGGAACAAGCTGAATAGCAGGCCCGTTCCCAGCGTGAGGCACAGGATAAATGCAATCATGTTACGATCAAACATCACGGTACGAGCCTGACTGAGTCCAAAGTTGTCACCCAGCACAATTGTTAAAAGATCAATACTCCACCGAGCGAGTACAACTCCGGCAATACCACCCAACACGGCCAGGATCAGGTTCTCGCCCATTAACTGTCGGATGATTCGCAGACGTCCGGCCCCCAAGGCACAACGTACGGAGAACTCTTGCGTTCGGGCCGCCGCACGCACCAACAGCAGGCCGGCAATATTGACGCAGACAATCAGTAGCACACAGCCCACTGCGCACATCAAGACCATGATACCGGGTCGAATGCTGCGAACGAGTGTTGCATGATAGTCATGCACCTGCACTGTGTTGCCGGTATTATAGTTGGGATACTCCTTTTCCAACTGGATGGCCACTCTCTCCATGTCCACCTGGGCTTGTGCGATCGTGACAGATGGTTTGAGCCTACCGACACCGCTGATACCGGGATGCATTTGGCGGTTCATAAACCAGTCATATTTCTGGAGCAGCCCGATAGGCGTCCACAACGCCACAGAATCACTTAGTAAAGGCGGAAAATGAAAATCCCGCGGTAGCACACCTATTATGGTATACGGATCACCATCGAGCAATAGAGACTGTCCGACAATTCTTGGATCACCGTTAAAACAACGCTGCCATAGACTGTGACTTAAAATCGTCGTACGCGGAGCCTGCCCCCGGTCGTCATTCGGGTCAAACAATCGTCCCAATAGAGGTTGTATTCCCAGCATGGGAAGTAACTCGGAACTGGCCTGCATAATCTTCAGTCGTTCCGGGTGGTCCACGCCTGTAAGATTCAAGTCGTGGTAGCGATAACAGGCCATGGTCTCAAACGCTTGGTTCAGCTTCTGCCAGTCCTGAAAGTTGGGATAGGCTATGGACATCGGACCAAACGACCGGTTGGACGGCCGAATCCGTACTAAACGTTCGGCCTCCGGATACGACAACGGACGCAGAAGAAATGCGTTCAAGTAATGAAAGATTGTGATGTTTGCGCCGATGCCGATGGCGAGTGTAAATATCGTAACGAGCGTAAACAAAGGTTGCCTCACAAACATCCGAAGGCCGTATTTGATGTCATTTATTACAGTACTCATTTCTTCCCTTCATTCATTATTCGTTATTCAATATTCGAAATTCATCATTCATATCTCAGCGCCTCCATCGGATCTACCTTTGCCGCCCGGCGAGCCGGGATAAAGCAGGCCAACATCGACACAGCAGTTATCAATAGCGGAACAAAAACAAAGGTGACAGGATCAGTTGCACTGACTTCATACAAATAGCTGGAAAGGAATCGTGTTAAGCCGATGGCACCTGCAATACCGATGACCAGACCGATCGTCAACAAGACCAATCCCTGCTTGAGAACCATAGTCAAGATACTGGTCTTTTGGGCGCCCAAGGCCATGCGGATGCCGATTTCTTGAGTGCGTTGGGCCACGGAGGCGGCCAACACGCCGTAAATGCCCAGGGCCACCAGGAGCAAGGCAACGGCGGCAAAACCACTGAGAACGCCAGTGATGACATGTTGCGAACGAGATTGTTCGTTCATGATTTCGCGCACCGTCTGAATGTCGTAGATCGGGATGCTGGCATCGAGTTCCGTGACAATCCGGCGAATAGGGCCAATAATGTAAGCCGGATCCATTTGTGACCGTACGACCAACATTCTGTCATGGTTAGCCGGCCCCCAGCGATATCCGGTCTGGTAGAGTGTGGGGAGTGATTCTCGTGCTTGCATGCCGTAATGGTTTACGCGGCTCACAACACCGATGACTCGTCTCCTGCCACCAAAGTTGAGATACCGGCCAATGGGATTCTCATGGGGCCACCACTTGTCGACAAATGCCTGATCCACGATAATGGCATCGTTGGTCATGTCCTGCTCGCCAAAGTGACGGCCCTGCACCAGACGCATACCCATGGCTGAGAAGAAACCGGGCGTTACCTCAAACCAACGCGCATAATGACTCTGGCCGGGTTCAGGATCAGGGTGGCCTTCCACTGTATAGGTGCTGGTTGACATATATTTCCCCAAGAGGGCAGAGGTCAGGGCTGTGTGTTTAACACCGGGTAAAGTATTGACTTGATTCAGGAGTTTTCGGCAGAATTGCTCCCGTTGCGGAGCATCACCTGATAAAGACAGGTTCAGGGTGATCACACGTTCCGGATCGTAGCCCAGATCGGTTTTAAGATAATGAATAAAGCTATTGAGCATCAGTCCGGCGCCTACGAGCAAAACCATGGCCAGCGACATCTCTACGACGACTAGTGAGTCTCGTAAACGTTGCCCCCGGATATTTGTACTAGCGCTGCGGGTCTGGGAGCGGATCTGTCCGGCGAGGTCGATCCGGGACATGTGTAATATCGATGCAAGGCTGGATAACAAAACTGTTATCATCATAATGCCGAGAATAAACAGAAGGAAAGTTCTGTTGATGCTTAGGAGGGATTCGCCTGTCGGTTGGAGATATGCAGGTAGTAAGCCGGCAAGTAAACCACTACCCCAAATTGCCAAGAGAATTCCCACGGATCCACCTAATGTTACCAGTACGAGACTCTCGCATATGATCTGTTGGATAATACGCCAATATCCGGCACCCAGGGCACTGCGTACAGAAAACTCCTGTATCCGGGCACAAGAGCGTATTAAGAGTAGATTAGCCAGATTCGTACAAACAATCAGCAGTACAAAGGTCACAGCCCCGGTTAACAACAGAATGATGGACCGAAAATCCTTTACCAGATAATTCTGAAACCGGGTCACGTAAACACCTGCGTCTCGATTGGTATCGGGATATTGCTCTTGCAGGTATCGTGCAATTTTATCCATATCCATATGGGCCTGGGCCAGAGTGACACCGGGTTTGAGCTTGCCAATCGCTCCGGTACTACCGGAATTGCCCCGTTGCAATAACCAGTGCAGACCGGTTTGTTCGATCCAGGGACGCAGTGGTTGCCAAATCTCGCCCTGGTCCGGGTACCAATGCGGAAAGGCAAAGGATTTCGGCAGGACGCCCACGATGGTTGCGGATTGTCCATCCAACTCAATCACCTGCCCCACAATGCTTGGATCCGCACCAAAACGACGTTGCCAGAGACCGTAACTGATCAGTGCGGTCATCGGCGACTGAGGTTGATCATCATCCGCTGTAAAAAAACGTCCCACAGCCGGCTGGATGCCGAGCATGGGTAGGAGATCCGCGGTCACGTGCATAACCTTAAACTTTTCCGGTACTCCGGGGCTGTTTAGGGTAGCCTCATAATCAGAATAACAGGCCAATGCCTCAAAGCTCTGATTCTGTTCCTTCCAGTCTAGGAAATTGGCATATTGGACGGCGGAGGGCTCACCACTTTTTACATCACAATGCTGTACCGCCACCAGACGGTCCGCATCCGCAAAGGGCAGTGGTTTCAGCAGGTAGGTATTGACAAAGACAAACATGGTAACATTGGCCCCAATCCCAAGTGCAAGGGTGATCACGGCCACGGCCGTAAAGCCGGGACTCTTGATAAGTTGTCTGATGCCGTATTTGATGTCGTTTAATAATGTCGTCATTTCATATCTCCATATTTTTAGTAGCCAATGGTCGCTGACCGGTTTACTATTTTTCGAATTTGTTTTGGATATATCTTCGCAGCCAATTGAGTATTTGTCATATTCGACCAGCCTTTCCAATAACCCTGCTACTTCAACTTAATCTTATCATGTTCATCCCACTGCGACATATCCGACAGGATAATTTCGTCGCCTGGTGTTAGGCCTTCTACAACCTCAATAGTACTTACCGAGCTGCGTCCAAGCTGGACACGTGAGCGAATTGCAAATTTACCACCTTCCACGAGTTTGAATAGTTCAACAGTGCTTTCACTGGACGCAAAAACAGGCCGACCTACATATATAATGTCGTTCAAGCGCTCGATTTCTATCACGCCAACTACCGATAAATCTGGTCTTGCTCCTTCGGGCAGTTCGCCGTCCAAGGTAACATCCACTGTTACATTGCCCTCCATAACCGTTGGGTCAATGCGGGAAACCACCCCGGAAACTATACCATTGTATGTATCTATTTCCGAAGAAAGGCCGATTCGTACATCACGGGCCTGAACTTCAGGAATCCTCAACTGGGCTTTAAGGCGCTTCGGATTGGTGATTCTGGCCAGGATTGTGCCGGCGGATACTGATTGACCCAGCTCGATTTTCTCTCTAACGGATGCCAAAACCCCCGATGTACCGGCCCGGACATCTAAAGAATCAATCTGGCTTTTTCTTAAATTAAACAGTGATTCCGCCTGATGTAAGGACGCCTCAAACTCAGCCAGTTGGGCCGGGGAAGTTGAATCTCGAAACATGGCCAACCGTTTTTTATTGATCTCAAGCAGTTTTTCCTGTTCCTCCACACGAGCCTGGGAAAGTTCAAATTGAAGTTCGGAAATCAGGTCTTCCTCGTATTGTTTTTTATCAACCTGTGCCGTGAGCCGATATTCTCTCAAATTGCCTTCCATCTGAGCAAGATTAGCATCCATGCCTAATAATTGGTCCTGGAGCTGTGTCTTCTGGGCATCCAGTCGTGCCTTCGCTGAATTCAGTTGAGACTGGGCATCCAACCACTCAAGTTCCAATTCAGGATTGCTCAATTGAAGTATCACAGTGTTGGCATCCACGATTGCACCAGGTTCGACCAGAATTCGTATGACACGTCCGCTTACCGTTGCAGGAACGACCAGAACATCCTCAGAAACGAGATTGCCGACACCTCGGACCTGGCGTAACATCGGGCCTCGTTTGACCGTATCAATCCAGAGCGTGCGTCGATCCACTGATGGGGCGGCCGGTTCCAAGCGGGAAAGACCGATGCTTACTAAGGTAATGAGTATCAGGCCGGAGGCTATGTAAAGAACGCGGCGTATGATACGTTTACGTTTTGAATTCTTTCTTGGTATATCCATGCCTTCTAAAGATGCAAGTTATGTGCCAACAGCTTCATTAAATAGGAATTACATTATTAGCCGAAAAATGAGAATTGAGATGACCTAAGGGAATGTTTGCTGGGCCGGACACGTCCGGATTTGAAAACAATGCGCCCAATTACGAACACTTCTTACGCATATTGGCGAAACACTCACTCCCTGGTGCGTGCCTTCTCGTTTAGCTTTAATTGTGAGCGATGGGCAGCCACAAACACGCTCGGCAGCCATTTCTATTGGGTCGGTTTTCAAGCGTCAGATGGCCTCCATGTGCCTCAGCTATCTGGCGGCTCAAGGCCAAGCCGATACCCGAACCCTTCGCTTTGGTTGTGAAAAACGGCACAAAGACGTCTTTGGAATCATCAAAACCGGATCCATCGTCATCGACCCATACCTGCATATGCTGGCCCTCAATCCGCCATCCGACCACTACTTCACCGTCACCATTTGGCTTGGTTTCTAAGCTAGCCTCTACAGCGTTAGCTACAAGATTAATCAACAGTTGATCCAGTTGACTTCTGTCTGCGTCAATTGTTACATCTGGTCCTGTATAGATGGTGATGGTCACACGCTTCTCAAGGCCCGTCACGTGCTGTACCCACGCATGCACGTTTACTTTATCGAATACCGGATCAGGCAGTCGGGTAAGTTGTGAGTATGATGCAATAAATCTACTAAGCTCTTCAGAACGTGCGGCTATAATCTCCAATCCTTCCTGTACATCCTCTTGCCATTGACTTTTGGAGGGATCTTGTTTGATCCGAGTTCGAAGAGTTTGCGCAACCGACTGAATAGGAGTGAGAGAGTTATTAATTTCGTGACGCATAATCTTGATCAATCGCTTCCATGCCAGGCGTTCCTCCTCATGGAGTGTGCGTGTCAGGTCGGATAAAAAGATTAGCTGATGCGATATACCCTTCTCTCGGTAGGTAGTGCGGCGCAGTTCCCAACGGCGCATACTTCCTGCAAGTACCAAATCCATGACACGTGGTGTGGCTCCGTCTAAGCAGCTCGCAAGTCCTAAATTTTTGGCATGAAGACCAAGTATATCCTTCTCGTTTTTGCCTAAGACTTGTTGGCCACTATCATTGACTAAACAGAGTTTACCCTCCTGGTTAAAGCCAAACATGGCGACATCGATCTGTGCCAATGTTTTACGCAGTAAAGCCATAGCCTCCATCGCCCCAAAACGCTGCTCTTGTAGCGACCGGGTCAGGGCATTAACCTCCCAAATCAACTCTCCCATGGCGTCTTCACGATTGGCACCGCGAATACGCAGAGAATAATCACCTTCCCTTATCGCCTCCAGAATGTTCGATATTGTACGCAGAGGAAAAACCACTTTGGACTTTAAGCCGAGAGCAAAACCGATCCATGATAAGAGGATCAAAGCTGTCAGGACGATCTGTGTCTGGATGGAGTAATTCCTGGTCCACAAAAACCACATTGACACCAAAAAACCTACAAGGCCGCTTAACAGAGACCGAATTAGAATTTGGCGTTCAAATCTCATTTTATTGAATTTGATATTTCTTCATACGTCGATACAATGCACCACGACTGAGCCCAAGGGCTCTGGCAGTTTTACTGATGTCACCGTTAAATCGTGCAAGGGCTTTTCGTATAGTTGAACATTCTATTTCGTCGAGCGTCATATCTTCAAATCGAGCTGTGCCATCCATTCTGGATTGTAGTCCAAGCGCTCGCGGCTGTATGAGCTTTTCCTGTGTCATCAGAACAGCCCGCTCAATTGTGTGGTCAAGCTCACGCACATTGCCAGGCCAATGATAGGAGCACAATAACTGCATGGCATCCATATCAAAACCAGTAATTGGTTTGCGATATTTCGTGACATAGCCTTGCAGGAAATGTTTAGCCAGAAGCGGGATGTCCTCTTTCCGGTCTCGTAAAGGGGGCACGTGAATCTCAACGGTATTTAGGCGGTAGAGCAAATCCTGGCGAAAACTGCCCTGGATCACCTCTGCTTGTAAGTCTGCGTTAGTCGCAGAGATTACACGTATATCCACGCGACAAGTCTTAGACGATCCAATAGGCTCGAATTGGCCACTCTCAAGAACCCGCAAAAGTTTGGACTGCAATCTTGCCGGTATGGCAGCAATTTCATCCAGGAACAACGTACCTCCATCAGCCAGTTTGAACCGTCCCAAACGGTCAGACTTGGCGTCTGTAAAAGCACCGGCCACGTGTCCGAACAGCTCGCCCTCGAACATGGTCTCCGGGATACTAGCCGTATTGACAGTAACCATGGCCTTGTTTTTTCTGTCGGACGCCGTATGCAAGGCTTGAGCTACCACACCCTTGCCACTTCCATTTTCGCCTGTAATAAGCACATTGGCATCGGAAGGCCCCACCTTGGCTATGGCTTCTAATACAGGCTGCATCGCGCGTGATCTGGCAATTAGTAACTGAGAACCCTCATTCTTGAGGTAGACGATCTCCTGTTCGAGCTGTCTGCTCTTTCGCAAGGCCTGACTGAGTTCAATCTGTGTACGCAAAACCGTCAGTAAACGCTCGTTGTTCCAGGGCTTTGGAATGAAATCACGAGCTCCTCGACGCATGGCTTCTACAGCAAGCTCGACACTGCTCCAGGCTGTCATCACAACTACGGGAAGCAAACAATCGATCTGCTGAATCCTCGAAAGCACATCAAGGCCTTGCTCTCCGGAGGTCTCACCGCGCACATAGTTGAGATCCATGAGAACAATGTTAAAATCCCAGGACTTGACGGCCTCAATTATTCGGGCTGCAGAAGAGGCCGTTTCGACCTGAAAACCTTCTGGCTTGAGAAGTAACCGCAGGGCCTTTAACACGTCAGGCTGGTCATCCGCAATGAGGATTCTGGGTTCAAAGGAAAATCTCTGCTTGTCTGTCATAATCTTCCTCACTTATTTTGTGCATCAACCTCCACCGGCCAAAGACAAATCCGTACTCAAGAGTTGTTATACCCAGACTCATACCTCTATCAATATACATTTAAGAGGATTGTAAATCACGTCCTAAATTGGGCAAAGGAAAATTAGATAACGTCCGGTGATTAGTATATTTTGGAGGGCGGTAGTCAGAGGCCAGAACCTGATAAATGTAATCAAGATACTTCAGCTAAGTAGAAACGCATAAAGCTTCATGCAGCCTTTTTGTGAACATCATTATGATTGAAGATGAAGTCCATTTTATTTCGATGGCCGTTGATGCGGACAACTCCGCGGCGAAACGCAGCGACCAAATCGTCCATCTTGACAAACAACACATTGGCCAATACCGTACGCTTTATATGACCCTACAGCCGTTCGATCACGTTCAGGCTCGGACAGTACGGCGGCAGCCAAAACACCTGGATATGTTCCCGGTGCGTCTTGAGCCATTGCAGCAGCGCCTTGGTCTGATGAAACCGCCCGTTATCGCAGATCAGCCGAACCTTTCGGCCAGCATAAGCGGTTACCAGCGCTATCAAAAATGCAAGAAAGTTCTGGCCGCTTTTAGTCTGGGCTACAGCGTAGGTGATCTTGGCGCTGTTGTAGTCTACCCCACCATAGACTACCCGCTTTTCATTCTTGCCCGGGGCGGGAACCTCAGGCTGTTGTCCGATGGGTCTCCACATCCGTGTCAACGTAGGATGGCAGTGGATTTCCATCTCATCTTGAAAAACCAGAGCCTCCTCGGCATCGTCTCTCATCGCTTTTTTTTCAAGCCCATAAGCTCTTTTTTGGCCTTTTGGTATGCTTGTTCGTCCCGTTTGCCCTTGAGGGTATGTTTGGGCCGATGTATGGAAAACCCTTCTTGGTGTAGGAGCCTTCGCAATTGATCGTCGCTGAAACGTATTCTGGTCACCTTGGCCAGATGTTGGGGCTAGCCTTGCCGCCGACCAGGTGGAAAAACCATATCCCAGAGTCAGAGGATTGGTTTGTACTGCCCGTTTCATCTGGTTGATAAACTCCGGTGTAGCCCGGCTGGGTCGCCCTGGCGGCTTGATCGGAAGCAAGGCTTGGGCGCCACCTTCTCGGTAAAGCCTGCGCACGCGAGCGTCAGTATCCGTACAACAGCCCAGGTCGTTCGGAATCGAGGCTTTGGAACGGCCCATGGCGGACATCAAAATAATCGTGCAGTTGCGAAAGACATCGGCCGATGCCGTGCTCATTCGCAGATGATCCAACTGGTCCCAGTGGGCATCTGTCAGTTTTATTGTTCGCCCCACGACAACCTCCCGTCGGTTCCACCGCCTTCATTCTCATTATTAACAAGGTCGTCAAAATGGGACTTCTTATATGAATCATTTTGCGTTCCTACTTAGGCTCGCAAGGTTCAGAAATGGTGTGAAACCTGAAATCTTCCCATTTAGATAATTGAGTGTTCTTTCATGCTACGCTTTAGTCACGCCAGTAAGTCGTCTTGTATCGTTGGCCAGCGATTTTGTTGTTTACCAAAGGCCCCTTTTTAAAGTAAAAGATCAAACACCATAATTAATAAATTTATGACCCCTTCGCCCCCGGTTAAACAGATGCTATTATCATCAACTACAAGCTTAATTCACAAATAGAGTTCGTAATTTGCAGAGTTATCAGAGTATTGAAGTTAAGGATAAAATATCTTTGCCAATTGTGGAGTGGAAACACTTTACTTATATAAAAATCATTTAAATATGTAGAGCCGCAAGAATTGGCCTTATACGTGCTTTTACTAATTCTGGAGCCCATTTTTGCATCTCTTCTAATCTTTGTCTCCAATGGTCAACTTCCCCCTGATAATTATGCCTGTTTTCTCCTTTTAGGAGTCTTTGTATTGCGCTAACCGTATTTCCACATAAAGAAGAATAAAGAACACATGCAAAAAGGTGTTTTTTCTTTTCTGGTTCTGATGCCTTTTCTAGTTCGAGAGCATAATAATGTGGTAAATTATAAGCCCATTTTTCCTGATACCGGGCTTCTACTTCATTTAATGCATCAAAAATAAGCTGTAATATAAAGGGGTGTGCTTTCTGGAATGCTACTTCTCGCCAATTAGTATCATTGATCGCTTTCCATATTGTGTCCAAATTGATTTTTTCTGTATAAATCACATTTTTAAGATAATTTGCGATTAATACTTGGTCTCCAGAATGTGAACTCATGAATTTCATTACATTTTTTTCGAAATCGTCGGATGTAATGAGTTTTTCGATGCCAGAAATAAAAGCATTAATCATTTCTTTGTTTTTATCTTCTTCTATAAAGGAAGCCACTTCTTAGCAGTAATTAGAACAGAATCTTCGTAAGCATATACTTTCTCAGAATTATCTACGATTTTCGGGGGGAAAATCCCCAAGATTGAGCCGCTTATCACATGTTCAAATCTTTTGCGGTCCTCTGGGGTCATAGAACTTGGTTTTAATGAATATAGGTTATTTACGAGCATAGCATGGAGGGATAAAGAAAAAAGTGAGTTTGTATTGAGCGTTAAGAACCTTAACGAAGAGGGTTTTATTGCCAACGAAGCAATTTGCCAAATTCTTGAAGACAACGTCAATTCCGGAAGAAACGTCTCATTTCTTAATTGTTCTACCGCCTTCTTATTGGAGGTGAGGAGTTTACATACTTGAACGGAAAGCCACCAAGCTCGAGAGGCAATCCTTTCGCCGATCATAAAAGGTAGTCGAGCTTCTAAATGACAACAATAATGCCTCGCTATTTCACAAAACATTCTCCATGCCTGAGTCCATTCGAGATCTTCCTCTTCATTATTAGGCATATGTACTATCTCAACAATCTCATGCCATAATTTTGTGTGATTATCAACAGGGGCTAAATCTGGGTTAGATATAAAGTATGCGCATACATGATATCTCGGCAATGGAATTGTAAATGAATCTGTCCATGCCCAAAGAATTGTCCAGATGTCATAAAGTCTTCCGTGTTTAGATTGCCATTTATCAATTAAATTAACGATAGATAATTTCCCACTAAAAGACAAATGGCCGAATCTAAAGAAATATTTATTTAGAGCAGCCTTTATATCAAAAGATTCATCAATTATTTTGATCTGACCATCAGATTCCCATTTATTGCTAGTACGACTTTCGTCAGAAGAATAGTATTTACAAAGAAACCTTTCGCTTTCAACTTTAATCAAACAAAATACGTTTCGATCATGAGGGCCCTTAAAACCGGCTCCACAGTTTATTATATGGCCACTTGATTTAAGCGGAATACTATGTGAATGTCCTGTTATAATTAAGTCTGTTCTACCTTCAATCCATTTTATTGTGGGCATCTGGATCCCGGCAAATTCCTCTCCCGGAAAGAAGTAAACAAGCTGCTCGAGACAGCGAGGGAAAAGGCAGCGGCAGTAATCACCCGTGGCAACAAAATTGCTGTCAGGGATTAGTTCATCGTAGACCTTGCCCTGTCTACAGGATTGCGAGTCGCGGAGATTGCCGACTTGAAGTGCAAGGACATCTTCCTCAGAGAGCGCTTCAATGCACTTCTGGTCAGGAACGGCAAGGGCGTCAAGAAGAGGCTGGTACGGTTCAATGGGGCGTTCAAACAGCATTACAACGAATACATCCTCTGGAAGCAAACTGTCGGCGAACCTATCGGTCTGGGCGATCCACTACTTCTGTCCAGCAATACCGGCACTCACATGACAACGAGGGCCTTGGAGAAGGCTTTCAAGAAAACGGCAGCCGGAACGGGATTGCCTTCTCATTATTCGATTCACTGTCTCAGGCATACCTATGCTTGCGAGCTTTACAGGGCCAGCGGTTACAACCTGCGACTGATTCAGAAACAGCTTGGAAACGCTCAAATAGCAACCACCCAGGTTTACGCGGATGTTGTTGAGCCAGACATGCAACGAGCTTTACAAAGGTTATACATGCCGGGATCAAGACGAATGCGAAGCTTTTAAGGCAGCGATGGCAAATATGCTATGAACCATGACATGAAGATGGGCCTTTTCCTTGGCCGGGCCAAATCGCATATAAAATCAGTTGAAGACATCATAACAATTATATGGTGTGCCATAAGGCCCCCAAGAAGTGTGCTTAACAGTATTATCAAGGGATTTTACTTGACGTGAAAGTAGATAATTTGGTATAGATAATATTAGTGAAGCTCGTACCCGTGCATTCGGGCATGTGTGGCTTTGAGTTCATCCAACGGGTACAATTCTTTTAGTTTTCAATATCGGAGGAGTTATTATGAATTGTGAAAGCCACGGAGTTCTCATTAAGAACTTTGTGCTTCGCTTCGAGAATTTAAACTCATACTTCTTGCCAAATAACAATTCATATATTGAGAATAACCCCGAGATGTCGGGATTTTGGTGTGTGGCTAAAGCTTTATTATTACTAACTTTTACGAAGGAGGACTATTATGTGTCGAAGATTGATTTATTTGATTTCTTTAGTTTTAGTGCTGAGCATCGCTCTTACGAGCACCACTAAAGCAGAGCTTGTCGGTTGGTGGAGGTTTGACGAGGGCTCCGGAACTATAGCCAACGATTCAAGCGGTAACGGCAACGACGGCACCTTCAATGGCGACCCACAGTGGGTGGTCGGTTATTTCGGTGGTGCCCTGGAATTTGATGGTTCTGATGATTGGCTCGATTGCGGAAATGATCCAAGTCTGGACCTTACCACGTGGACGATAACATTTTGGCTCAAAGTAAACGAAAATAAGAATTACAATGGATTTATCATCAAAGGTAACGATGCTGCTGAAAACTACGAAGTATTAGGATTTGCAGACGGGAGCTTTCATTTTCCAATTCAGCACACAGATGGCTCAAGAACATATATTAATACTGCCGCTGGAGTAACTGTGCCGTATGAATGGGCGCATTTTGCTTACAGCTATGATGCGGCTCAAGGGAGAAGATTTTATAAAAACGGTGACTTAATTTTCGAGGATACCGAATCCGGAACTCCTCAAACCTCGTCTGTATCACTTGCTATTGGCAATGAACAGCCTTTGAGCAGGTATGTCAATGGTGCCATGGATGACATTCGTATCTACAACCACTTGCTGTCCGAGTCCGAGCTTCTGGCTTCTATGGAAGGTGGTGAAGGATATCCGTATGCCTTAGGCCCCGTCCCGAAAGATGGTGCCCTCCTTGAGGATACCTGGGTGAGCATGAGCTGGAGCTCGGGAGATTTTGCGGTTTCGCACGATGTGTATATAGGCGATAATTTTGACGATGTAAATTCCGGAGCCGAAGGTACTTTTCAGAGCAACCAGGCCTCAACGTTTTTTGTTGTTGGTTTTCCCGGATTCTCTTATCCGGATGGCCTCGTTCCGGGTACGACGTATTATTGGCGGATAGACGAGGTCAATGACACTGAGCCGAACAGCCCATGGAAAGGCAAAGTCTGGAGCTTTGTGATTCCCCCCAAAACCGCCTATGCACCTGACACCGCTGATAGTGCTGAGCAGGTAGACCCAAATGTGGAGCTTAGCTGGACGATAGGTTTCGGTGCAAAACTGCACACCGTGTACTTCGGCGACAATTTTGATGATGTAAGCAATGCAACCGGTGGACTTCCCCGGGGAGTTGCAACCTATGACCCCGGCACACTTAAATTAGCTCAGACTTACTACTGGCGAGTCGACGAGTTTGATGCCATCGAAATATATAAAGGCCACGTCTGGAGCTTTACTACTGAAGGCGCCGTCGGGAGCCCGAACCCGGCTAATGGCGCTGTGGATATAAAGCAAACACAGATTATTACCTTCTCACCGAGTGTCTTTGCTGCTTCGCATGAGGTCTATTTCGGAACAGATAAAGATGCCGTGAAAAATGCCGATACCGGCTCGTCGGAGTATAAAGGTACCAGGGACCTTGGTGCTGAGAGCTATGACCCCGGAATGCTTGAGTGGGATACCACCTACTACTGGCGTGTTGACGAGGTCAATGACACTAACCCAGACAGTCCGTGGCCAGGCATCCTCTGGAGCTTTATGACAGCCAACTTCCTTGTCGTGGATGATTTTGAGTCCTATAACGACCTTGACCCCGCCGACCCCGATAGCAACAGGATATTTAACGTGTGGATAGACGGATATGACGACCCGACAAATGGTTCTCTTGTTGGTTACGACACTCCTCCTTTTTGCGAGCAAACTATCGTTCACGGAGGCAACCAGTCGATGCCACTTTACTACGACAACAGTGTTGGGTATTCTGAGGCAACTTTAACATTGACTTATCCGCGTGACTGGACCGAGAAAGGCGTAAATACGCTGACGATCTGGTTCAGGGGCAATTCAGATAATGCTGCTGAGACTTTGTATGTTGCTCTCAACGGTAGTGCGGTGGTCAATCACGACAATCCTAATGCAACACAGATAACTACCTGGTCGGAATGGACTATCGACCTTCAGGCATTCGCCGACCAGGGTGTGAACCTGGCCAATGTCAATACGATTTCCCTTGGTCTTGGTAACAAGAAGAACCCTGTAGCCGGTGGTTCAGGTACGATGTACTTCGATGATATTCGGCTGTATCCACCGGCACCATAAGCCGTGTGATTTGTTGGCAGTTAGAGTTACGTGGTTGATATAGCTAATTTGCGTCAATTTGGGGCTTATATCGAATGATTCGATATAAGCCCCATTTTCTTGGAGCAATATCAAAGCCGTAAGTTAGACCACCTCAGGATTTTCTGTAGGACAGCTCTGAAAGTTGTTTTATCATTCTACAATGGCCAAACTCAAGCCGAAGGGTATCTGAGGTAGAGTAGAGACAGGGTCGGCGATAACACGAGTGCAAAACCACTTTTCAATAGTCTCTAAACTTTCTCATCCATTGGGGCCAGTCTGTGGCTGCGGCCCCGCCGGCTTTGGTCCAGGGGCCGGCGATGTTGAAACTCCTACTCCACTTGAAGGTCCAGAGCTCTTTGAGTCCGACCTTGCGGGCAGACCAATCGCAGAAGACGGTGTTCTGGAATCCCCCGTGCCGGTTTACACAGACGCGCTGCATTTCCTGGGCGTTCACAGTACCGGTGATGGTGGTGTTGCGTTCGGCGGGCGGATCGGTGTGACGCGGCCATGCATCGACCCACCACATGCCGGTGAACATGGGAACATTGTGGGCGCCCTTTACGTTGGGCGTGCGCCAGTGGTCAGAGGCGGGACTGCGTCCCCACATGGAAGTCAATCCGACCGGGACGTTGCACATCCAGCCGTTCGGGCCGTAGCTGCCCACGTAATAATCGTCGGTGCCATAGGTACCCGTCTGCCAGGCATCGTAGTCCCAGTTGCCGATGGTGCTGTTGGTCGGGACCGGCTTGGTGGCCTGCGGGCAGCAGCGGATCTTCTCCTCGACTTCGTACAATTCGGTCATGGGGCGGAACCACCAGCGGCCGCTGCCTTGGCCGGACGACGAGCCCCGGTAATGGCCACTAAGCCAGTAGCCGTTGTTGTCATCGCAGTACATCTTCCAGATGAGGCTCCACTGATGCAGGTTCGTCTGGCAGGCGACGGCCCTGGCCTGTTTCCTAACGCGGTTCAGGACCGGCATGAGGATGGACATCAGCAGTGCGATGATAGCGATTACTACCAAAAGCTCTATTAACGTAAATCCCCGCTGATTGCTCACGATGACGCTCCTTTTTTGTTTGAGGGCTATTCTCTTAGTAATCTCGGAAGTTTCTGAGCCAGACGGGCCAGTCCCCGGGCATGACGCCACCTGCTTTCGTCCACGGACCGTTTGTGACATACGCACGATGCCATTTAAACGTCCACAACTCCTTGAGTCCTACAGCTCTTGCGGACCAATCCATGAAAAGAAGGTTAACGAATCCGTCGTGCCGGTTGATGCAAAAATGGTTCATTTCACCCGAGGTGCCCTGATCGCCTATGCCAAAAGCATCCATAACCTCCGACGGAGCATCGGTGTGGCGAGGCCAGGCATCATACCATGTGGAATCGCCGAATACCGGTATTTTACTTGTACTAACCGGTCTGCCTTCGGTCTTCCTGGTATCAGGTACTACAGTTGTATTGTTCTGGACATTCTTCCAGAACCATTCCACCAAACGGGCTCCGCGGTCTACCTTCACGGAGTTTGTCCAGGAATTGATGCCGTAGCTGAAAATGTAAGAGTCGAGCGAGGCGGCCTTGAAGGTGCCCCAGTCGGAAGCGTTCAGCATGAGTCTTGTGGCCGTCGGGCACAGAAGCATTTTCGTATTACCCTTGTAGTGCGACTCCAGTGCAGTCATCCAAAGCCCCCCACTCACGTCCCTGTTGTTGAAATAACCGTCGTAGTCGTCTGTGTATAGCTTAAACACAAGACCCCACTGCTTCAGCCTTGCCTGGCAGCTAACCTTCTGCGCCTGTCCCTTCACCCGGTTCAATGCGGGCATCATTATCGCCATCAGTAATGCAATAATGGCAATTACCACTAAAAGTTCTATCAACGTAAAACCGTGTTTCTTGTACATGACGTTTTGCCTTTCTCTTTCAAAGAAAAATAATGAGTTTAGCTGGTATGCTTATCTGCCATAATTATAACATACTCGGCCGTGGTAATGCAAGCTATTGGCAGATTTTTTAAGTCGGGACAACTGACGACGCCTTTCAAGACGAGTGGATCGTTTATTGTACAGGAGATCGTACCGGCCACCTATGAAGAGTTCAAATTTAAATATCGAAATCCCTGTTTGATTATGACACAATATGGGCGATACAATGTTGACATCTGCTGGTTTTGCTGGTTTCAATATAAAATGATATCAAGCATTTTTGCTGCATAATCAATGTCAGTGCAGCGATAAGAACGCGAATGACAAGACCAAAGAAGAAGCTTACTCCAGAACAAAAGGCCGCAAGAAAAAAAAGCGAGAAGAATACATGACAGTTTTCATAAACAGCAAGCAGTAGCGGATCAAGCGACCACCCACAATCGAGGGCATGGATGCAGAAGAGTTCATACGAAGAAACGCTGATCCTATCTGGTTACACCAAAATGAAATGTGGGAATACATAGATCAGAATGAAGGTGAGGATGACACTGTAGATAAAATGTGATTTCTGCATAAGAAAGGCTGGCAGCTTGAGAGAATTGTCGGCCCTTATTATCTGGAATAGGTCATTGAAAACTCAATGAGCTAGGCATCCATTCTATAAATATGAATATTTCTTAGGTGCACAAAAAGAGATTCACTGCACGATATTCCCAAAAGAATTATATGATTGATACGTTTTTATTCATCCGTCTACTTAATCCGAAAAAAATGAAAAATTATCAAGAAATATTTGTATCTTCGCAAAAATTGACATTTATTCGGACTTGATATAGGCAAAATCAACATTTGTGGAGACATTTTGGATACATAAATTTGTCAGAGAATATTGTATATTATCAAATATTGACTTTTATCAACATACTAATTGCGAGGCAGTACATACTGTCAGTTCCCAAAGACCGAGGCCGTTGTACTGGTCAGTTTTTTGTCACGATCCCATTGTTCGAGAGTCTGCGGTTTTCCATCAGCCGAGGTTTTTTTGGAATCGCAATGAACTGATAGTAAGAACAGCAACGCCCATTGCAAAGAGAATCACCATGTTCGGCCAAAGGATTGTGATACCGACTCCTTTGAGGAAAATGCCCCGGAGGATTACCATGTAGTACCTGAGGGGATTAAAGAGTGTGATGTATTGGATGATAGCTGGCATGTTCCTTATCGGAAAGATGAAGCCGGAGAGTAGATTAGCAGGAAGGAAAAACAGGAAGGTTGACAGCATAGCTTCCTGTTGAGTGGAGGAGATAGTCGAGATGAGCAGGCCTATTCCGAGACTGACAAGCAGATAAATAAGCGTCGACCCGAGAAGCAGCAGGATGCTTCCACGAATGGGAATTTTGAACCAGAGGATAGCAATTGTAGTAACGAACACAGCCTCAATGATGGCAATGACGGCGAAGGGAGAGAGTTTTCCAAGGATTAACTCCGCGGGAGAAAGGGGGCTAACAATTAATTGCTCAATTGTGCCGATCTCTTTTTCTCTGACGATGGCCATGGAGGTTAGAAGCAGGGACATGAGTGAAACTATTAATGCAATAACACCGGGGAGATAGAAATTCCTTGATACGAGACTTGGATTGAACCAGGCGCGTGACCTGAGATCGACGCTTGGGACGCCACCGATTTTTTCAAGGAGCAAATAGACCTTGTCGTCAAGGAAGTCGCGGGAGTAGTTTTCGATAATGCTATTGGCGTAGTTTAGGACGACGGCGCCCGTGTTGGAGTCGGTACCGTCAAGTATAAGTTGGATTCTTGCGGGTTTGCCACCGATGAGGTCCGCTGTAAAGCCGTGATTGAAGCGGAGTACGACTTTTACGACCGATTTATCGATGAGATCTCTGAGCTGGCGGTCGTTGTCGATGTAGTGTGTGGCCTGGAAATATCGGGACCTTACGAATGCTCTTGTGATCTCACGGGTTTGGTGGGTGTTATCGAGGTCGTAGATGGCAATGGGAACATTCTTGACGTCGGTGGTAGCGGCGTAGCCAAAAACCATAATCTGGAGCACTGGTGCAACGAATATCGTAGTTTTCATTCGAGGGTCGCGGAGGACCTGAATGAATTCCTTTACTAACATTGATCTGAGTCGTCCGAGCATAAATCAGGATACTTTCTTTTTGAAATTTTTATTAGCGAGTGCAACCATAATAACAGTAAAGATAACAAGCAGGAAGATATCTATGGAGAGGACTTTGATGCCGACGCCCTTGAGATAGATTCCTCTTAGGATGTTAATGAAATAGCGTGCGGGTACAGCATGTGTAATTGCCTGAATTACCGCCGGCATGTTCGATATAGCCCAGGCGAATCCGGAAAGGAGAAAGCCGGGGAGGAATGTAACAAGCATAGCAAGCTGACTTGCCATTAGTTGGTTTTTGGCGGTGATTGAAATGAGCATTCCGAGGGCCAGTGCACCAGTAAGGAACAGTGCGCTGCAGAGAAAGAGCAGGGCCAGATTGCCTCTGAAGGGGACATGATAGACGAATTGTGCCATGGTGACGGCAATGAGCTGGTCGATGAGGCCTATGATGAAGTAAGGAATGAATTTTCCGAGGATGATTTCACCGGTTTTTACGGGTGTAGAGATGAGCTGCTCCATGGTGCCTCTTTCCCGTTCCCTTGCGACGGTGAGCGAGGTTAGCAGCGCGGCGATAATCATTATTATGACAGCAATCAGACCGGGGATGATGTAGTTTCTGCTCCTGAGATCCTGATTGAACCAGACCCTGGGTCTGACATCTATCATGGCGGGTTCTGGGATACCGGACTTTGAGAAGGCTTGCAGGAGGAACTTCGCATTGTAGCCTGATACGACAGCGTTGGCGTAGCCGAGTGCGATGGTTGCCGTGTTGGAGTCGCTGCCGTCGATGAGCAACTGGACAGGAACTGGCTGATTGGATTGGATGAGCTCTGAGAAATTTGTTTCGATGACCATTGCCATGAGGGCCTGGTTTCTGTCGATCATCTCTTCGAGATGTTTGTAATTGTCAAAGTAGCCGACGACTTTGAAGTAGCGAGATCCCTGGAACTTCCGAATAAAGTCGGCAGAGATTTGTGTCTTGTCCTGGTCCCATATTGCCAGAGGGACGTTGTCGACATCGAGTGAGAGGGCAAAACCGAAAAGGATAAGGAGCAGAATGGGGATGGCAAGGGCCAAGGTCAGGCTGCGATAGTCGCGGGCAACCTGGATGAACTCTTTCTTGGTCAGGGCTTTAACTCTTGTCAGGTTCATTTTTCTTGTTTTCTATATCGTAATTCTCGATGAGAGAGACAAAAACGTCTTCGAGTGAGGGCTCGATATCATTTATTGTGTAGCCGATGACTGTATGCTGATCGAGAAACCGCCTTATAATGGGAGAGGCTGTGGTAGCATTGGATACAACGGCATGGATGTCGGAGCCGAACAGGGCGGATTCTGAAATGACTGGCAGACCGGCAAGTCTTTCGAGCCACTGCTGTGAGTCGGGCAGCGATATCTTCAGCACATCACCTTTCATGAAGTTTGTCTTGAGCTCGTGTGGTGTTCCCGTTGCGATGATGGCGCCTTTATAAATGAGAGCCAAACTGTCGCAGTGTTCTGCTTCGTCCATGTAATGAGTGGTTACGAATACTGTTATTCCCTTTTCTGCCATTGTCCGGATGAGGTCCCAGAAGTTGCCTCTGGAAATTGGGTCGACTCCGGCGGTGGGCTCGTCGAGGAAGATGATAGGTGGTTCATGAATGATTGCGCAGCCGAGTGCCAGGCGTTGCTTCCAGCCGGCGGACAGTGTTCGGGTGAGACTCGAGCGGAGTCCTTTGAGACCAGCCATTTGGATTATCCACTCTTTTCGGGCCCTTTTCTTTTCCCTGGAAAGCTCATAGATACCAGCGTAGAAATTTATGTTTTCTTCAACGGTCAGGTCTTCGTAAAGAGAGAATCTCTGGGACATGTAGCCGATGTTCTGCTTAATTTTATCCTGCTGGGTGAGTATGTCGAATCCGCCGACGGTGCCGGTGCCAGAGGTTGGGGAAAGGATTCCACAGAGTATTTTGATTGTCGTGGATTTTCCTGCACCATTCGGGCCCAAAAAGCCGAAGACACGCCCCGGCGCAATGTGGAAGCTAATTCGGCTAACCGCGGTGAAACTGCCAAAGCGTTTTTCCAGGTCGTGGACTTCAACTGCATTATTGTAGCTGGTGTTCATATTCGTTTATTATTGAAACAAAAGCACGTTCCAGAGACTCAGAACGGGTTTGCTTCTTGATATTAGCCGGGACGTCGCATCGGAGGAGCCGGCCCTTATGAATTAGACCCACGCGTTTGCAGCGCTCCGCCTCGTCGAGGTAGCAGGTTGAAAACAGTATGGTGACCTTTTCCTTCAGCAGCTGGTAGAGTATTTGCCAGAAGTCTCTCCGAGATACCGGGTCAACGCCATTGGTTGGCTCGTCCAGGAACAGGACCTTTGGAGTGTGGATGAGTGCGCATGCGAGGCCAAGCTTCTGCTTCATCCCGCCGGAGAGGTTTCCAGCGAGGCGTTTCTTAAAGGGCGCCAGTCCGCTGAACTCTAAAAGGCGTTTGATCCTCGCGGGTCTCTGCTTGGTTGGAACACAATAGATGTCAGCATAGAAGTCAATGTTCTCAATGACTGTGAGGTCTTCGTAGAGGCCGAATCGCTGAGACATATAAGCGATGTTTTCCTTGAGTGCTTCAGACTGCTTAACGATGTGGTTTTCGCACACCCAAGCGTCACCAGCGGTCGGTTCAAGAATGCCTGTGAACAGTCGCAAGGTTGTAGTTTTTCCGGCACCGTCGGGACCCACAAGTCCAAATATCTCGCCTTCTCCGATTTGGAGGTCGAGATTGTCGACGGCAGTGATAGTGTCGAACTTACGAGTTAGAGAAACAGCTTTTATGGTTACCATATTTCATTCAATTATATATCCGTCAGCAGGCATGCCCGGTTTGAGCTCGAGGCTGGGGTTGGCGAGGTCGATTTTAATTCGGTAAACGAGTTTTACCCTTTCTTTAGTGGTCTGAATGTGCTTGGGGGTGAATTCAGCCTCTTGCGAAATGAACGAGATGCGCCCCTTGTAAGTTCTGTCGTGGTAAGTATCTGTTTTAACATCGACAGGTTGATTGAGTTTGACTCTGCCGAGGTCTGTCTCATTGATGTATGCGGTAAGCCAGATGTCATTTAAGTCAATGACCGTGAAGACAGGAGAACCGGCCTGTAGGACCTCGCCGATGTCAGCGCTCTTGACAGTGACAAAACCATCAATGGGTGATTTCAGGTCGGCATGACTCAGGCGGATTTCGGCGAGCTCAAGGGCTCGCTGGGCGCCCTGGAGCTTGGCTTGGGCAACCTCAAAGTTTGCCTGGGCGAGGTCATTGTCCTGCACAGATATAGCGTTTTCCTTGAGAAGATTGGCTATGCGGACGGACTGTTTTTGCTGCAACTGATAGTCGGACTGCGCCTGGGCAAGGCTGGCCTGTGCCTGCTCTTTAATCTTTGTCAGCTCATCCTTGTCGAGCCTTGCAAGAACCTGGTTCTTCTTAACAGAGTATCCCTCGTCAACAAGACATTCGACGAGCTTACCGGGGGCCTGAAAGGACAGACGAATTTCGATAGCTTCGATGTTGCCGGACACTTTTAAGGTGTGGCCCGAGTTCTGGTTTTTTTCGCGAAAATAGACCACCGCTAGGACCACAGCGGCAACTATCACAATAACAGGAATAATTCTCTTGTTCACAATAATCTCCTGTTGTTAGATAGCAACAACCATCCTCTTTATACAAAACGATCATTTGCAGGTCAAGTCGTTCTGGACTAGACCTTATACAAGCGTGACATCTTGAATTTTATTTTGCATTGCTTGACAAAAATACTCGAAATGCCCTGCATCTTTGCTTATAAAGGACTTTAGTAAAATAAACCTAAAAAGCAATGTCAAGATGCAAG
>Ga0315555_1000301_pt1 | contig 33799 bp, 27 predicted proteins | sample SalMarSW160380MG_FD_202113 | JGI IMG/M metagenome (GOLD analysis project Ga0315555, IMG submission 202113) | Salt marsh sediment microbial communities from the Plum Island Ecosystem LTER, Massachusetts, United States - Salt Marsh Sediment SW1603-80 ... | reverse complement strand
CCGACCACGTCCCGCTCCGAGATGGCCCGGCGCTTCTTTCCGAACAGCGACAGAAGCTCGTCGTGCAGGCCGGCCTGGTGTCTGAGGTTTTCCATCAGGTAGTGTGCGCTGGATTCCACGTCCCTCATCTCCTTTCTCTGCCGCCCGGCGACCTTACCCGATATAAAAAGGGCCCTGAGTGTCAGCTTTGGGCTTTCCTTCAGGGCCCCGGAGAGGGCTAAGAGTAACGTTCGGGCTGTCTTTCTGCGTTCATGAAGAATTCTCTTATTTCGAACGGGGGTCTATATAAGCAAAGGCCGTGCCAGGTTCCTGTCCGGCCGCGCACGGTCGGGCGGATTGGCTCTTCCGGCCCCCCGGCCTCACCGTTATCCGCGGAAGAAAACTTATTCGCCGGGGTATGCCGCGCTCCCGGCGATGTCACCTGTGCACGTCTTTCCGGGAAGTCCTTTCCGCGACCGGAAAAATTTTCCGGATTCAATCTTCATGCCGTCTTCATCTTCACATGGTAGGCTATCGACCGCGGATCGGCACCGTTGAAGACACATCCCGGTTACTCTACTATGAGGCGGGTCGTGCATGAAAATTCTTGTGGTAGAAGACTACGCGCCGCTGCGGAAATCCATCGAAAAGGGTCTCCGGGAGGCGGGCTTCGCCGTTGACGCGACCGGAGACGGGAACGAAGGCCTCTGGTACGCGGAATCCGGCGGATACGACGTGATCGTGCTCGATCTCATGCTCCCCGGGGCCGACGGGCTGACGACACTCAGGAAACTTCGCAATCAGGACAATCCGGCGTACATCCTCATCCTCACCGCCCGGGATACACTGGAGGACCGCGTGGAAGGGCTGAATCTCGGCGCCGATGACTACCTGGTCAAACCGGTCGCCTTCGAAGAGCTTCTCGCCCGGGTGCGCGCGCTCATACGGCGCAAGTACGAGGTCTCATCCCCCGCGGTACGCGTGGGAGACCTGGAGATCGACACCACCGCGCATATGGTACGCAGAGCCGGGAAGATCGTCGAACTGACGGCCCGGGAGTACGCCCTTCTGGAGTTTCTCGCTCTTCGCGCGGGGCAGGTCGTGACGCGCACCGAGATCTGGGACCACATCTACGATTTCGAGGCGGAACCCAACAGCAACGTGATAGACGTGTTCGTCGGCTACCTGCGCAGAAAGCTGCAGAAGCGCGGTCTCCCGCCGCTGATCCACACGAAGAGAGGAAGCGGATACGTATTGAGGGAGCCGGAGTGATGCGTTCTCTGGGCAGATCTCTCGCGTTCGGCACGATCCTCGGATCGGCCGCTGTACTTCTCGCGGGAGGGGCTGCGATATATCTTCTGGTCCGGGCCGGATTGGTCCGGCATCTCGACCGGGGGCTGGCGGACAAAGCGGTGCTGATCTCGTCCGCCGTCGAGCAGGGCAGCAGGGGAGTCCGGACGGAATTCGATGATCTCAACATGCGTGGATTCATGGAGCCCGGCGGTCCGGCCTATCTTCAGTTCTGGCTGGACGACGATACTGAGCTGTACCGCTCCCGCTCGCTGGGCAAGGGCCGGCTGGAGAAGATCGTTCCCGCCGGTGCCGTGCCCGGGTATCGCTGGGTGACCCTTCCGAGCGGTCGGACGGGCCGGGCTGTCGGGATCACCTTTCTCCCTCATGTGGATCTCGTTGATGACAACGACCCTGTCGAACCGGAGCGCACAGACAAGAGGATCGATGACGATGACGCCATCCCCCACGATGCGCATCTCGACTGGCTTGGCCGGCCTCCCAGCCACAACGTTACGATGGTTCTGGCGTGGGACGCGAGTTCGACCAAACAGGCGATGGCTGTCCTGGGAATCGTTCTCGCATGTGTGGGTCTGGCCGTCATCGCCGTCACCGCGGGCTCTCTCTGGGTGGTGGTGCGCCGCAGCCTGCGACCGCTGGATCGGCTCGCCGCCCGCATCGGCGGGCTCGACGAGACGGATCTCTCGGCGAAGATCGGGGACGATGACGCTCTGCGGGAGCTGGAACCGGTGAGGAACCGGCTGAACGATCTCCTCGGCCGGCTCGACGGGGCGTTCAGACGGGAACGTTCCTTCAGCGCGGACGTCGCTCACGAGCTGCGGACCCCTCTGGCCGGCCTTCGTTCGATAATAGAAGTCGGACTCTCACGGGTACGATCGGGCGAAGAGCACAGGGATACGCTTGAGGGGAGCCTGCAGATTACGTGTCAGATGCAGTCCATGGTGGAGAATCTGCTGTCGCTTGCCCGGCTGGAAGCCGGCAGGGTCACCGCGCAGAAGGAACCGGTTTTTCCGAACGAGCTGATCCGCGAGTGCTGGAAACCGCTTCGCGAGACGGCCGAGGGACGGGGGCTGAACGTCGAGTGGATCCTCGGTCCCGAAGTCCCGGTGATCGCCGATTCGGTGCTGCTCGGCCTGGTCATTCGCAATATTCTGGATAACGCGGTTTTTCATGCCGATCACGCCGGGTCGGTGAAGATAGAGACTGTCGCCGGCGACGGGGTGGTGGAGATTCGGGTCGCGAATTCCGGCAGCACCCTTTCTCCAGACGAGGTCGAACACGTGTTCGAGCGGCTCTGGCGGGGCGGGAAGGCCCGAAGCGATACCGGTATCCATTGCGGACTCGGGCTGTCTCTCGCCAGGGGCATCGTCGCGCTTCTCGGCGGATCGGTCACGGCGCGGTCGGACAGGGGAGGGATATTCGAGATCGTCGTTTCCATTGCAGACAGAATGCCGGAGGATGAGGACGCGGGCGAATGAACAAAGGGGGAACTATGCTGAAATGCTGGTGGATCGTTGCCGCAGGGATCATGGTCGCGTCTTCGGCGCCGGCCGAGGAGCTTCCCGAGAACGTGCGCGAACTGGTGAAGACCACATGGCCGGGAGGGAGTGTCGTATCCGTTCAGAAGGAAGGGGACGTGGACAAGGGCCGGATCGGGACGGAGTACGAGATCAAGGTGAAGCTGAGCGACGGCAGGATGGTCGGCATGGAGATCGGCGTGGCGGCGGACGGAAGCATCAGGGAGACGACAACGGAAGAGGTTATTCCTCTCGACAAGCTGCCCGGGGCGGTCGTCGAGGCCCTGGGAATCGCCTGTCCGGGCGGCAAAATCACGGCGTGCGAGAAACAGACCGACCCGGAAGGCAACGGGGTACAGTACGAGACCAGAGTGAAGCTCAAGACGGGCAGAACCGTTGATGCGGACGTCATCGCGTCATCGAGCGGTCGTATCATGAGAGTCGAGGTGGCGGAGCCCGTGGAGGTGAAGGATCTGCCGAAGACCGTCGGCGACGCGGCGGGGCTCGTGTGCCCGGGGGGAAGGATAGGCGGGTCCGAGAAAGAAACGGTGATGGAAAAGGGCGAGGTGCGGCTCCGCTACGAGACGAAGATGCGATTCGATGACGGCCGGACGGTCGAAGTGGAGGTAGAGACCGCGATCGACGGAAGCGTAACCGAAGCAAAATCGGAAGAGATCATAGCGGTCAAGGATCTGCCCGGAGCAATCGTGGACGCGGTGACGGCCATGCGCCCGAAAGGCACGATCGTTTCCGCGGAGAAGGAGACCGAACTGGAGAAGGGCGAGGTCGGGATCGAGTACAAGGTCCGTACGAAGCTCGAGGACGGCACCGTTGTCGAGGTCGGGATCGAAACGGACGCGAACGGCCGTATCATCGAGGTCGAGATAGGGGACAAGGAGGACGATGGCGAAGAATAACAGTCGATCTTCATGGTTCCTTCATGTTTGGTTTGATATAAACCTCGACGAGGGCCTCGGGGACGGGTTCGAATTGATCGAGGAGACGTTCGACTGGTACGCCCAGGACAAGGCCGGAACGGTCTGGTACTTCGGGGAGGATTCCAAAGAATACGAGGATGGCGTGGTGGTGAGCACCGAGGGTTCCTGGGAGGCGGGCGTGGACGGTGCCGTCCAGGGCATCGTCATGCCGGCGGCTCCCGCGGTGGGAGACGTGTACAACCAGGAGTATTATCCTGATCACGCCGAAGACACGGGCGAGGTCGTGAGTCTCACCGCGACCGTCGTGGCGGACAGCGTCACGTACACCAACTGCGTGAAGACGAAGGACACGAATCCTCTCGAGGATCCGGTCGAGGTCGAATACAAGTATTACGCCGCGGGGGTGGGCCTAGTGGCGGAGGCGGACGAGGATGATGAGGTCGAGATGGAGCTCACCGACGTCAGTACCGCGCCGATCGCGGACAGCCCCGTCATCGACCCCGCCGACTTCGTCGCGGGAGTGGACAACGAGTTCTTTCCCCTGGTTCCCGGCACGACCTACACCTACCAGCTCGTGACGGACGAGGGGACGGAGGACATCGTGGTGGTCGTGACGAACGATACCAGGGTCGTTATGGGAGTGACCTGCATGGTCGTGAGGGATACGGTGCGGCTCGACGGCGAGCTGACGGAGGACACGTTCGACTGGTACGCCCAGGACACCGACGGAAACGTATGGTATTTCGGTGAGGACTCCAGCGAATACGAGGGCGGCGTGGTGGTGAGCACCGCGGGCTCCTGGGAGGCGGGCGTGGACGGCGCCGAGCCGGGGATCATCATGCTGGCGGACCCGCAGGTGGGCGACTGGTATCGCGAGGAGTACTACGAGGGCGAGGCCGAAGACATGGCCGAGATCGTGAGTCTCGATGAATCAGTCACCGTTCCGAACGGCTCGTACGACGATTGTCTCAAGATCAGGGACTGGAATCCCCTGGACCCGGAGAACGTCGTCGAGTACAAGTGGTACGCCGCGGGGATCGGCGTGATAATGGAGCAGGAGGTGGGAGAGCCGGACGAGCAGGTCAAGCTCATCAGCATCACCACGGAGTAAGACGGCGACTGCCGCTCTGCGGCGGAAGAAGGGGCGGGCTTCGGCCCGCCCCTTTCTCTCGCCGGATACTTCGATCAGTTCTCCTGCCGGCGCTTCCCGGGAGAGGGAATTGGAGCCTCAGCTGTCACCTCGGCAGGGCTTTCGAACTCGAGAAGCACAAGGCATTTCTCCCGCTCTCTTGCGGCGCTCCGTTTCTGTTCGGCGACGATTGCCATCTCCGGAAGCGTGATCCCCCCGAGGGATTCCCCGCGAAGATGACGATGCTCGGCAAAGACATACCCATGCGGATGCCGCGTTCGAAAGTCCTCGACTTCCGACGGCGTATTCATTCTCGCCAGCCCCCTGCGCCGAATGTAGAAGGCGAGACGCGCGCCGTGGGTTCTGTAGAGCGCAATCTCCTCGTCCGGCACGTGCCCCAATACCTTCGCTGCGCTTCGGCAGAACGGCCGAAATGTTCGCATCCTCTCGGCGGCGAACATCCCGGCCGTGAATCCCCAGAACATCAGGACGAACGCGGTTGACAACAGACACGCGAATGCCGCCTTCCGCGTGCGATTGAGGAGCAGGCCCATCGCCGCCGCGGCACCGATTCCCGACAGCAGGGCGGCAGCTCCCTGTCCCGTTCCCGTCGGCGGACCGGCCGGCACGATGCATAGGTAGCCAAGACCGGCGGACAACGCCGCAAGGAACGCGGCGGTGCAGGCGGCGGCGACAGTCATGTGACGGTCGCCCGCCGTGCGCTCGCGATCCGTCCAGCGTGCGACGGCATGTCCGGTGATAACGGCCATCGCCGGCAGGAGCGGGAGTATGTAGTAGTCCCTTCGTGAGCCCGAGATAGTGAAGAACGTGAATATTCCCGCTGCGATGAGAAGCGCGCCGCGCCGCTCACGGCCGGCCGGCCAGCTACGTGAATCCCAGAGCGCTGCGATGAAGAGCAGACTCCACGGAGCGAAGAAGACCATCGAATGTTTGACGTAAGCGTACACGGGCTCGACGTGATCGAACGGCTCGAAGAAGCGAACGACGTTCTCTCTGTACATGAGTCTGGCCAGATTTCCGTTGCCGGTCAGGACCGCCGGACCGAGAAGCAATACGGCGAATACGATTCCCCCCGTCAGGATCCCCCCGGCCGCGCGCGGTGAAAGGACCCAGCAGAATTGGCGGCGCACCGAATCCCTGAGCACGGCCCGACTCGAACCGAAGCGGCGGAGATCGGCAACCACTTCACCGGCACTCCACAGACCCAGACCGGCGAAGGCCGCGCATGCCGCGACGGGTCCTTTCAGGAACGAGCCCGCCGCCGCCGTGCAGTAGAGCGCGACAAGCCATCCGGCTTTCCCTTCGGCGGCACCCGACAGGAAGCACCAGATCATCGTCCATACTGCGAGCGTGTTGAGGATATCCGCCGAGGCGGTCTGAGACCAGAAGACGAACATCGCCGCCGTAGCCAGCAGCGCCCCTCCCGCGATGCCTGCGCTTCGCCCGAAGAGCCGGCGACCGACCGCGAAGGCGAGCAGAACCAACGCGATTCCGGCGACGGCACTGGGGAACCGAACCGCGCGTTCCGAGACCTCTCCTTCCAGCCAGGCGAACGGAAGAACGGCCCAGTAGCTCATGAGCGGCTTGTCATAGTAGGGCTCCGCGTTTATCGTCGGCGTGAGGTAGTCGCCGGTCTCGATCATCTCGCGAACGATTACCGCCCAGCGTTCTTCCGGGTTATGGAGACTCTTGCTCGAAACACCTGACAGAAGGAGGATCGCGCTCAGAAGGAGGAGCAACCCGGCGGCACGCCGGTCGGCGGAAGACCATGCATCGCGGATCCCGTATCCCTTCATGTGCGGGGATCGTACCGTTCGGCACATGAAGGAGGCGTGAGAATAGCGTGAGGAACTCCCTGAAGAATACGTCCTTCAGGACGGAAAGAATCGTCATCCGGCGAGAACGTCCTTGATCGCGGCGACGACCTCGTCGACGTCGTCGGCGCTCATGCCGGGAAAGAGGGGCAGGGAGCAGATGCGGTCGGAGTTCCATTCCGTGTCGGGCAGCATGCCCCGCTTCATGCCCATCTGTTCCCGGTAGTACCGGTGCAGGTGGGCGGCGCGGAAGTGGAGGCCGGTACCGATGTTTCTCTCCTTGAGCTCTGCCATGAACTCGTCCCGGGTCATCCCCGCCCGGTCGATATCCAGACGCACGACGAAGAGGTGCCAGGCGTGCGTGGTGGTGCACGACGGTACCGTAAGAGGGGTGATCTCCTCGATCTCCGCCAGCCGTTCCAGGTATCGCGCCGCGAGTTCGGCCCTCTTCCGGTTGAACTCCTCCACTCGCGCGAGCTGGCGGAGGCCCAGCACGGCGAGGACATCCGGCATGTTGTACTTGTACCCCGGTTCCAGGACCTCCGCCTGGGGCGCCCGTCCCTGCGTCTCGCGGTCGTACGCGTCCACCCCCAGCCCGTGGAACTTGAGCCGACGGACGCCGTCCAGGAACGCGGCGTCGTCCGAGCACACCATGCCGCCCTCGCCGGTGGTGATGTTCTTGATGGGATGAAACGAGAATATCGATGTGCCCTGCGTGCCCACCGGCTCGCCGCGGCACGCCGTTCCCAGTGCGTGCGCGGCGTCCTCGATGACGGGGATGCCCTTTCGCGCGGCGAGTTCCCTGACGGGGCCGATATCGACGGCGGCCCCCGCGAAATGAACGGGGACGATCAGCCGGGTGCGCTCAGTGAGCCGCTCCCCGATCCGCTCGGCCGTCGTCATCAGGGTATCCCGGTCGACGTCGACGAAGACCGGCACCGCGCCGGCGAGGACGATGAGGTTGACGGTGGAGACCCAGGTCATGGACGGGGTGATCACCTCGTCGCCGGGCCCGATGCCGAGCGCCCGCAGGGCCACGTGCATGCCCGCCGTCGCGCTCGAGAGCGCCACGGCGCCGGGACAGCCGACGTGCGCCGCGAACGCCTCCTCGAACGCCGCGGCCTTCGGTCCGGTCGTTATCCATCCGGAGCGGAGCACCTCCGCCACGGCGGCAATGTCGTCATCGTCTATCGTCGGACGGGAGAACGGCAGAAAATCATTCCTCACGATCGGTTGTCCTTTCATGTACGCCTTCGATCCATACTATCGGTCTCACCCGGTCGGCGGCACCGGGGTATCCCTCGAGAAGCACCCGGTACGGCGCCTTCACGAGATCGTCTACGGAACGTATCTCGCTTATTATGACGCTGTCGAACCTGTCGTTCTCTCCCTTCAGGATGCCGGCAAGCTTCTCCTCGTCCTCGATCTGGGGTACCGACCAGTCGCCGTAGTAGTAGAAACAACCGCGCATCGTCTCGCTGAAGTGCCATCCCGCTATGGCCGGTCTTCGTTCGGGCGGAACCCGGGAAACGAACGCCCGGATATCGTGTTCCATGCTCTTGAACCTGTCGATGGCCTGGAGGGGAACCATGGCCAGGCCTATAAAAAATACGGCGGTGATCGCCGCCGGGCGGGCCATGCCCGACGTGCCCGGCCTTCCGAACATCAATGCGATACAGAACGCCAGGCCGCATCCGGCGAGCACGTTCAGGAACGAGAACGCCTTCAGGTAGTCGATCGCCTCGGCCGGAACGGAATCAGGAAGGAACCGCGCACACAGCGGAAACGTAGTGAAGACAGCCAGAAGTAGCAGGCACAATCCCTGCCAGAACGTGAAGAATCCCCCGCACCACCGCGGCACGCCCTTTCCGAGCGTCTCTGCGCACATGATCGCGAACACCGGCAGGAGCGGAAGCATGTACACCTCCCGCTTCGCCGTCGACACGGTAAGTAGCAGAAGGGTGCCGGCGCTCCAGACGAGAAGGAACAGGTTCGATCGAGAAAGGGCGCGCGTTCGGATGTCCCGCGCGGCCCGCCACGCCCAGACGGTGACGGCCGGAACCCACGGGAAGGCGTACATGGCGAGCGCCGACAGGTAGAAGAAGTACTCCCCGCCGCGCATGTGCCCGTGCTTGGAGGTGCCGAGGAACCTGCCGAACTGGTTCTCCCAGAACCATGCATCCCACAGTTCCCGTCCCCCGACGACCCGGAGCAGGGCCGCCCACGTTCCCGAAAGAACCAGGAACGCGCATAGGCCGACCATGTGAGGCGCCAGGAACGACCGAAGTTCGCCGCGACCCCGCGCGCGGATGACGTGCGGAACGAGCATGCCGAGCCATGCGATTCCTATGAACCCGGGACCAATGATCCCCTTGGACAGGAACGCGCCCGCCGCGAACAGCCCGGCCGGCACGCAGAACCACCGTCTTCCGGCGAAGAACACCTCGGCAAGACACCATACCGCCGCCGCGACGAAGAACATCAGGGCGATATCGGCGCGGATCCAGCGGGAGTTCTCGACGAATCCCGCCATCGTCGCCAGGAGCGCCGCGGCGAGGAGCGCGGTGTTCCGGTCGAACAGCCTTCGCGTGAGCAGGAAGGTCATCGCCAGCACGCCGAGCCCCCAGAGGACCGGCGCGAGGCGAAGGGCTGCCGTGTTGCCCGTGACGACGCCCACGGTGCGTATCAGGAACGCCGAGACGGCGAAGTACATCGGCGGCTTCTCGACGAACGGCTCGCCCGCCAGGCGCGGTACCACGACATTTCCCGTTCGGCTCATCTCGAGCGAGATCGCGGCGACCCGCGGCTCGTCGGGCGTCCAGAGATCGTGATGGAATACGCTCGCGAATCCGATGGTCCCGCAGAGTAGCAGCACCCACCACGGAAGGACCGGTTTCACGGTGTCATCCATCAACGCCCTCCCCCGCCTGGACGGCGACGGTTCCCTCCCGTCCCGGTACCGTCTTCTGAACGATGGTTCCGCGCGAAATCGCGGAGGGATCGGGCAGAAGGTCTCCCAGGGGAACCAGCTCCGCGCCCAGCGCGCGCGTCTTTCCGATGAATTCCTCGAAAAGGGAGGCGCAGGCGATTCCCTCCGCCTCGGCGTGGATCGTCAGCACGTTGAGGTCGTCCGGGCGGAGCAGGGAGATGATATGATCGTTGTATGCGGCATCCGGCACGCCGCCGCGTCCGGCCAGCTCGTCGTAGGTCGGAAGGGTAACCGGGACCTGCGGCTGTTTCAGTTCCGTTCCGCCGGCGACCGGACGGAAGATGCCCGTCCCCCGGCAGTCGCTGTTGTACCGGAACGGAAACGCCTCCTTCTCCACGAGGGCGGCGTCGGTGCACCGCCAGCCGGGAGCCGCCGAACAGCACGGTACCCCGGCGATGTCCCGGAGGGAATCGAAGCCCGCCGTGAGCTCTCTTCTCACGTCCTCCGGCGCCATGTTCATCACGCCGGTCTGCCAGGTATAGTGGTCCCAGGCGTGCAGTCCTATCTCGTGGCCCGCGTCACGCGCGGCGCTGATGACCTCCGGCAGTTTCTTCCCTATCACCGGTCCCGGCCACAGCGTGCCCTTGAAGATAATGTCCCAGCCGTAGAGTCGCGGGGCGCCGCTTCTCAGCATCTTGATGAGGAACGCCGGCCGGAACAGCCGCCGGAGATTCCGTCCCATGTTATCCGGGCCGACCGAGAAGAAGAAGGTCGCGCGAATCCCGTTGGCCTTCAGCAGACGACACAGCGCGGGCACGCCGAGGCGCGTTCCCCGCAGCGTGTCGACGTCTATGCGGAGCCCGATTCTCATTCAGCCGCGCTCAACGGCAATGCCGCCTCGATCGCTTCGCGCAGGAAGAAGTCGAGCGTCTCCTCGACGGCCTCGTCGAGCCCGCGCGACGGCTTCCAGCCGAGCAGGCGGCGGGCGTTTCGGATGGAGGGTGTGCGGTTCGCCATGTCCTGGTATCCCGCCCCGTAGTACCGCCCGCTCTCGATCTCCCTGAATCCCGCGAAGGGAGGGAAGTTCGAGCGGAGGGGGTGCTTCTCGAACCGGTCGACCAGGAGGTGCGCCAGATCGGAGATGCTGGCGTCGTTATCGGGGTTGCCGATGTTGAATATCTGCCGGTCGCACACGCCGCCGGTGTTCTGGATGATCCGGAACAAGCATTCCACGCCGTCCGCCACGTGGGTGAAACAGCGCCGCTGCAGGCCGCCGTCCACCAGGTTGATGGGACTGCCCTCGACCAGATTCAGGATGAGCTGGGTGATCGCCCGGGAGCTGCCGATTCGGGCGGAGTCGAGACTGTCCAGGCGCGGGCCGATCCAGTTGAACGGGCGGAACAGCGAGAATCTCAAGCCCTTCTGCTGCCCGTACGCCCAGATCACCCGGTCGAGCATCTGCTTGATGCAGGAGTAGATCCAGCGCTGCATATGGATCGGACCGAGCACGAAATTCGACGTGTTCTCGTCGAATTCATCGTCCGCGCACATGCCGTAGACCTCCGAGGTGGAGGGGAACACCAGCCGCCTGCCGTACTTCACGCAGTACCGGACGACGCGGAGATTCTCCTCGAAATCCAGTTCGAACACCCGGAGAGGATTCCTCGTATATTCGATGGGCGTGGCGATGGCCACGAGCGGCACCACCACGTCGCATTTCTTGACGTGATGCTCGATCCACTCCCGGTGGATCGATATGTCTCCCTCGTCGAAATGGAACCGCGGCTCGCCAAGCAGCCGCTCGATCTTGTCTGATTGCAGATCCATCCCGTGCACCTCGTAGCCGCCCGCTTCCAGGAGCCGCTCGCTGAGCGCGTTGCCGATGAAGCCGTTGACTCCCAGGATGAGCACGCGCGTCACGGCGCGGGTCCTGACCGTCTCCAGCGCATCGGGACCCAGCCGGGCGCCTTTCACCAGGCCCAGCTCCGCGGCGAGCTGCGGCCCCGTGGTGTAGACGCCGCTTTCGGTCTGGCCGTATTCGATCCGAAGCGTCCCCCGCCCGCACGCCACGACGAGAGGATCCGTCGATGCCACCGTTCCCGGCGCGGCGTGGCTCCGCCCGGCTTTCTCCGCGGCGGCCGCCCAGACGACGCACTTCGTCGTTCCGAAATGGGTGAACGCGCCCGGGTACGGCAGGGTGACCGCCCTCACGAGATTGCGGATGTCGGCGGCCGGCGCCGACCAGTCTATCTCGCCGTCGGCGGGAGTGCGCCCTCCGAAGTATGTGGCGTTCGCATGGTCCTGCGGCGTGCGGGGAGCGGTGCCGTCAATGATCTTCGGCAGCGTTTCGTCCAGCAGGCGCCCGGCGGCGTCCGTCATTCGGTTGAAGAGGGTGCGCGCCGTGTCGTCGTCGGCGATCTCGACACGGGTCTGCGCGACGATGTCGCCGTCATCGGGCTTCGGCGTCATGTAGTGCAGCGTCACGCCCGTTTCGGTCTCGCCGTGCAGAATTACCCAGTTGACCGGGCACCGGCCGCGGTAGCGCGGCAGGAGCGAGCCGTGCAGATTCAGGCATCCCTTCGGCGGGATCTCCAGGACGGCCGGCTTGATCATGTTCCGGTAGTAGAACGAGAAGATGATGTCGGGCGCCAGCCGGCGTATCCTCTCCACCCAGAGGGGGTGGTTTATGTCCTCGGGGGCGAACACCGGTATGCCGCGCGAGGCCGCGAGCTGCGCGACCGAATCGAACCATATGTTTTCATTCGGGTTATCGGTGTGCGTGACGACGGCGGCGATGTCCACGCCGCTTCGCAGCAGGGATTCGATGCCGACGCATCCCATGTGGTGATAGGCAAGGACGACTGCTCTCATGAAGTCTCTCCTTCTCCGGAGCCGGCGCGATCGAGCCGGCTCGTTCCCGTAACCTTCTGCACGAAGTAGCGGGGGCGGGCCCGCACGTCGTGATATATCCGCCCGATGTATTCTCCCAGGAGGCCCATGCCGACGAACTGGGCCCCGATGAATATGAACAGGATCGCAAACAGGGTGAAAATCCCCTGCGCGGCCCACTCCGGTCCGTGAATCAGTCGCATCACGAACAGGAACACGCCGAAACCGATACCGGCCACGGATATCACGCCCCCGAGCACGCTCAGGAGGCGCAGGGGAAACGTCGTTATGCCGGTCAGCAGATCGAACTGAAGGGTGACGAGCTTCCACAATCCGTACTTCGATTCCCCCGCCGGACGGGATTCGTGTCTCACCTCGATCTCCGTCGTGGTCCGCGCGAAGCTGTTCGCCAGCGCGGGTATGAACGTGCTCCGTTCGTGGCATTCCAGCATCGCGTCCACGATATGCCGGCGGTAGGCCCGGAGCATGCAGCCGTAATCGTGCATGCGCACGCCGGTCGCCTTCGCGGTGATACGATTGTTGAGCCACGAGGACACCCGGCGGAACACGCTGTCCCTGCGGGGCACCCGGACGGTGCCCACTACGTCGAACCCCTTGTCCGCCTCCTTCACGAGCTTCGGGATCTCCTCCGGCGGGTTCTGCAGATCGGCGTCCAGCGTGACGACGATGTCGCCCCGGCACTGCGCGAAGCCGGCCATCACAGCGGCGTGCTGGCCGTAGTTCCGGTTCAGCAGGACGCCGACGACCTCCCCCCCGTGATCGTCGCAGGTCTGCGAGATGAGCCGCGCCGAGGAATCCCGGCTTCCGTCGTCGACCAGAACAAGCTCGAACGGCCGTTCCAGGCACCGGCAGGTCTCCAGGCAGCGGCGGACCAGCTCGTCGAGATTCTCCTCTTCATTGAAGACGGGGATGACGATGGAAACGGAGGCCCCGCCGCCGGCCGCCGGCCGGTCCGTCCCTGTGCTACCCAACCGATGATACCTTTCTCATGAGAATCTGAAGCTGACTGGGTTTCGGAGGTACACTCTCCTGATACGCGGATTGTACCGGTCCGGACCCGGAGAATCAACCGTCCGGGTTTCGGCGGCGCCCCGCCCGGACCGTCCAGACAGTCGAGGAAACGGTGCCCGCCGCGAGCAGGAACAGGATGCCGAAGAAGAGCCCCGGGTGTTCGATCATGAACCGGCCGATATCGGCGATGAAGAACTTCTTGAACAGGCTCTCCGCGACGGCCGTCCCGGAGGGCGGCAGCTCGACGCGCTCGTCCCGGACCGTATCCCCGTCCACCTCCACCAGGGTAAGAGAGCACGAGACCAGCTGGTGTCTGGCAGTCCAGTCGCCCCCTTGGCCGTTCACCAGGAACACGGTGCTGCCCCTGACCTCCCGGTGATACGCGTAGATGTGCCCGGCGAACACCCGGTCGATCTCGTAGCGGGCGAGCAGTTCGTGAAACGGAGTGTACTTGGCCTCCACGATCTTGTCGCTGCCTTCCCAGTCGATCGGCGGCCGATGCATGAAGAGGAAGACGCGCCGGACGTCCGGCGGGCGGTGTTTCAGCAGGTTTTCCAGCCGTTCGTACGCTTCCTTCCGGAACGGGCCCATGGCGTCGTCCATCACTACGAACAGCGTCTTCCCGTAGACGAACGACAGCTCCCGGGGGCCGAAGTAGCGCTCGAACAGCGTTCCGCCGGTGCGGCCGATATCGTGATTGCCGGGCACGACGAACAGGGGCACCGTTAGCCCGCACCGTTCCAGCTCATTGAGCAGCATGACATAGTTGCCCGGGCCGGGATACGCCGCGGCGTCGCCCGTATGCACGATGAAATCGACGGGGGCCCGCTCCTTCAGCGCGTTCATCAGGCGGGACAGGTGGGCGATTCCTATCTGAACATCTCCGAATACCGCGAACCGGAAACTCGAGCCGGGGTCGGGCATGGCAGCCACCCGGGCCGCGCAGCGGTCGTTGTTGATCCATTCGGACGATTCCATCCGGTGCGCCGCCTGCCGGGCCCGCGTTGCCGTCCAGAGACCGCACAGGCCCACCGCCAGGGGGATTCCGAACGCGGCAGTCGCGGCGATACCCGTTCTCTTCGAATGCGGTCGCGGTTCTTCCATCATCGGTTCTCTTCCGCGATTCCATCGGGCCGCCGGACGCGGAAGACCCGGCAGCCGATCGCCACGACGGCGAACAGCGCGGCCGCCAGCAGCAGCTGCCAGAGCTTCCGTTCGGCCGCGGAGCTTCCGAACAGGGCGAACGCCACCGTGTACGGCAGGTAGCCCAGGAAAGTCGCCGCGGCGAACCGGGAGAAGGGTATGACCGACGTTCCGCTCACCAGGCTGACCACCGTCGCGCTTCCCAGGGGGAAGAGCCGGATGTAGAACACCCACCGGAATCCGTTCTCTCCGAACCGGTCGTGCCACGCCAGCAGGCGCGGAGGCAGGCGACGGCGGATGACGTCGCGCAGGAGCCACCTGGCCATGAAAAAATTGGCGGTCGCCCCGATCATGGTGGCCGTCTGGGCGAGGATGACGCCGTGGACCGGTCCGTAGAGCCCGCCGGCGATCGCACTGATCCACCGCCGCGGGATCCCGCAGGCGTTCGCCGCGGCGAACGCGGCCAGGATCGCCAGCCAATCCGCCCCGCCGAAGGCCGCTGCCCGCGCCCGCCATTCGTCCACGTCGAAGATTCGCTCCCGCACCTCCGGCAGGTGGAGCGCATATGCGGCGGCGCCGAAGAACACCGTCAGGAGAGTCACGCGCAGGATATCGCCGGCCGGGCTCTTCCGGGTATCTTCGTCATCCGTCGTCCGGAAGAGATTCAACAGCGCTCCCTGACCTGGTAGTCCAGCTTCCGTTTCTGCATCCAGCGCACACCCAGCAGATCCTGCCAGGTCTTCGCCAGACGGCCCAGGTTCCCGTACTTGGACACGCCGGCCCGGCGGGGACGATGGTTCACGTCGATCTGCGTGATGCTGCAGCCCTCCATCTCCAGGAGCACCGGCAGGAAGCGGTGGGCGCCGTCGAAGAAGTACAGCCGCCGGATCGCGTCCCGGTGGAACCCCTTGAGCGAGCAGCCGATATCGACGATCGAATCGCCGATGACCCACCGGCGGACCGTCCGCGCCAGGCGGGATCCCCAGCGCTTCGCGAGAGAGTCCCGGCGGTTCCTCCGGATGCCGCAGACCACCTGGTACCGGTCCAGCAGCTCCACGATCCGGGGGATGTCCGCGGGATCGTTCTGGCCGTCTCCGTCCATGGCGACCACGTACCTTCCCCGGGCCTCCAGGAAACCGCACGCCATCGCCGCCGACTGCCCCGCGTTCGTCTCGAACGTGATGACGTGCAGGACCGGGTACGTCTTCCGCAGCTCTGCCAGCAGCTCTCCGGTCCGGTCGCTACTCCCGTCGTCGACGCACAGGATCTCGGTTCTGTCCGGGTCCAGGCCGACCACCGCCACGATCTCCTCGATCAGAGGCGTGACGCTGGCCTCTTCGTTGTATATCGGGATCACTACCGTCAGTTCGGGCATCTGCGGCCGCCTGGTCTCCTGCCATGATACTTCCGGGATGTTACGGCAGCCATTCTATCCACGGGGACACACGAGGACAAGGAGGATCATTCCGGGGCCGCTTTCCCGAGCAGGACGTATCGTGTCCCGTGCTCGGCGAGCGGCTCGCTTCGTTCCAGCACCGCGAACCTGAAGTCCGGGCCCGGGCTCAGCCCGCCGTACGCGGCTTCCGTCGTTATCAGGAACGGACGGTCTTTCTCCCGGAACAGGCGCTCGACCTCGTCGCGGTCCAGCTTCCGCACGTTCCTGCCCATGTAGAACAGGAGGGAATTCTTGACCGCGTGGAATTCCGGAACCCCGGAGGGGCCGATTCTCCCGGCCGCCGCGGCGCAGAAGGCCCGCTTCTTCTCCCCGTCCCTCGCGACGGTCTCCGGGGACAGCAGCTCGAAGTACAGTGCGGCGTACGCCGCCATGACGACAAGCATCGCGATGAGCACCGGCCGGTATCTCCTCCGGATCGCCAGTACGACCCCTGCCGCGGAGGCGAGCACAAGCGGCGACGCGATGAGGACAAACAGCCCGGCGTGCGCTCCCACCGAATCCGTCAGCCGCTCGACTTCGGCGCCGGCTCCGGCAACGGGGGCCGCGGCGAGGATGCCCAGGCCCGCGACGCCGGCGGCCGTCAGCAGCAGGGACCCCAGCGACACCGCCCGCACGTGACCCGTCCAGCGGGCGGCCTCGGCCCGGCCGGTCAGCGATATCCAGAAATGCGCGACGATCACCGATGCCGCCGGGTAGAGCGGCAGGAGATAATCGCTCCGCTTCCCCTTCGACAGCGAGAAGAATACCAGCACGACGAGGAACCAGACCGCGGGAAAGAGCAGCGGGCCGCGTTCCTCCTCGTCTTTGGACTTCCAGTACCGCGCGAGCGCCGACGGCACGAGCAGGCTCCACGGAAAGAACCTGCCCAGGAAGTTCGTCACCAGGTAATAGAACGGTTTGCCCTTCTCGGTCCGGGTACCCACTCCGAAGAACCTGTTCACCATCTCGTCGTAGATCACCGTGTCGAAGAACACTCGTCCGCCCTCGATGAGCGCCGGGATGAACCATCCGAGCAGGATGCCCAGCCAGATCGCGATCCCCCACCCGAGACGCATCGACCGCAGCGCCTTCAGATCCTTTCTGATGAAGAGAAAAGCGAGGACCGTCAGGGCGGGGACGAGAAACGCCACCGGTCCCTTGGTGATGGATCCCAGGCCCATCGCGGCGCAGGCGAGGATGCCGAAGACCGTCACCTTCCCGTTCCGCCGGTGTGCCCGCAGGAAGAAGTACAGGGCCAGCGAGACGAAGAAGCACAGCATCATGTCGGTGCGGGCGGTGCAGCTGAGATTCAGGAAGTGACTGTTGGTCAGCAGGATCATCCCCGCGCACAGGCCCACCGGGCCGGAGAACAGCAGCTCTCCCGCCAGGAAGGTCACGACGACCACGCCGGCCCCGCTCAGGACCGCGGGGAGCCGGATGGTGAAGTCGGTCACCTCCCCCGATCCGGCCGAGAACGCCGCCGCTATCCAGTTATAGAGGGGCGGCTTCGTGGCCGGTTTGACGCCGCGCTCCATCGGCAGGAAGAACGAGCCCCGCTGCACCACGTCGAGGACGTAGAGTCCCTGCTTGGCCTGGTCGCGCTCGTCGATATCGTACGGCGTGGTCAGCCGCATCGCCGCCAGGAGGCCGTAGCACACCAGAAGCGCTGCGATATACCGGGTACGCGTCATTCGAGTCTCTGCACCTCTCAACATCCGTCGATTATCATCCCGCAACAGGGCCGGTGTCAATTCCGTCTAGAATTCCCATCGCAGGCCGAACGCGACGCCGCCGTCTTCCGGGTCCACATCGATGATGACGTTCTCCGCCTCGAGCCCGAGGAACGCGTCCAGGAAGAACCGCCCGAGGAAATGGCCCAGCCCGATGCCCGCCAGAACGTCGGACGGATAATGCGCCTTCCGTTCCACGCGGGACCAGGCGCCCAGGGCCGAAATGCCGGCAAGCCCCACCCCTATGACGGTCTCACCCGCCTCGGGATGGTCCATGCATCGGACATTCTGATAGATGAGCGTCGAATCCAGGCTGACCGCGGCGGAGTGCCTGGACGGAAAGCTCCGACGGTTGCTGTGGTTGGGCCGGGTCCGTCCGGTGCTTCTCTTGAGAATATCGACCGTCGTGTCTGCGAACAGCAGGGCGGCCGCCTCGACGGCGCCGCCCTTCACCTTCGCCGCCGCCCACGAGCCCGGCTCGCCGCCGCTTGGGGTTGCCAGGAAGGATGCGAGGAGCGCAGCATCCATCGTATCCCGTATGACATCCCCGGCCTTCTCGGCTCCCTCGGTGGAGCCGAACACGGGCGTACGATCGGAGGCCCAATCCGATATGCGCTCATCCATACGCTCCACCTGAAGGACGGCAGCCCCCGCGAGGGGTGCCCATGTCGCGGGACTGGCGGCGGCGCGCGCCGCCGCCCGCCGCACCCGCGCCCACCCGGGGAACAGCGCGGCGTCCTCGCCCCAGCGGCGTCCGTCAGGCAGCGTGGCGCAGCCCGACAGCAGCGCCGCCGACATCGCAAGGACAACCACACGGGTTTCGTGCATGTCTCTTCTCCTCTTTTCCGTATCATATCACACGACTGGTGAAGGGAATGTGAAAACAGTCTGCCGTCTGTTGTGTATCTGCCGGGAAAGGTCCTATGAGCACGGCGACATCGAATCCTTCGCGATAGAGGTCATCCTCGAGTTCCGGCTTGACTCCGCGGATTCTGCCTCTATACTGTTGTTTTGGATTTGTTCGGCAATTTCGAGTATGTGGGGGCAGCGATGAAGAAGGGAATACATCCCGAATACAGCGAGACGACGATAACCTGCGGGTGCGGGAACGTTCTGAAGACCAGATCGACGCGGAAGGACATCTCCATTGAGGTGTGCTCCAAGTGCCATCCGTTCTACACCGGGCAGCAGAAATACGTCGACAGCGCCGGCCGGGTGGAGAAGTTCCAGAAGAAGTACAGCTGGGGCAAGAAGGACGGCAAGGCCGACGGCGCGAAGGAGAGCGTTCCCGAGGCCGCGACCGAAGCCAAGACCGGCGGCTGAGCACCCCGTTCGGCACTCCGCCAATGAATTCTCAGATCGACAAGGATCTCGAGAAGAAGCTCGAATCCATGAAAAGCCGCCTGAAAGAGGTGGAGTCCATCCTTTCCGATCCCAAAGCGGCGTCGAGCCCCGGCTATCCCGGTTTCGTGAAGGAACACGGCAGGCTCAAGCGGGTGGTGGACAAGTACAACCAGCTGAAGGCGGTGACCAAAGAGAAGCTGGACGCCGAGGTGGTGATGGAGACGGAAACGGACCAGGAGATGATCGACCTTGCCCGGGAAGAGGTGGAATCGCTCACGGCGGAGGAGAGGCGGCTCTCGGAGGCGCTCCTCGATGCGGTGCTGTCCGGCGAGGAGGACGAGGACCGCAACGTCATCATGGAGATACGTGCGGGAACCGGGGGAGACGAGGCCTGTCTGTTCGCGGCGGACCTGTTCCGGATGTACACGAAGTACGCCGAGTCGAGGGGATGGAAGAGCGAGGTGATGTCGGGCAACCAGACGGACCTGGGCGGCTTCAAGGAGGTCATCGTGGGCATATCGGGCAACGGCGCTTTCGGGCGCCTTCGCTTCGAGAGCGGGACCCACCGGGTTCAGCGGGTGCCCGATACCGAGGCCTCGGGACGGATTCACACCTCCGCGGCCACCGTGGCGGTCCTTCCGGAGGCGGAGGACATAGACCTGGAGATCAAGCAGGAGGATCTGCGGGTGGATACGTACCGGTCCTCGGGGCCCGGCGGCCAGCACGCGAACAAGACGAGCTCCGCGGTGCGGATAACGCACGAGCCGACCGGAACGGTGGTATCCTGCGAGGACGAGAAGTCTCAGCACAAGAACAAGGCGAGGGCGATGAGGATACTGCGGAGCCGGCTGTACGACAGCATGAAGCGAAAACAGGACGAGGAGCGGGGCCAGGCCCGCAGGAGCCAGATAGGCTCGGGCGACCGCAGCGAGAAGATCCGGACCTACAACTACCCGCAGAGCAGGGTGAGCGACCACCGGATCAATCTGACGCTGTACGAGCTGGATGGCATAATGGAAGGGAATCTTGATAAGATAATAGATGCGCTTCGGGACCGGCACCGGCAGGCCCGTGTTGCGGCGCTGGCTGATTCTTGTTGAAAGGCAGGTGGCACTATGTCGACCGTCGTTCTCGCATACTCCGGAGGGCTGGATACCTCGATATGCATCCACTGGCTGCGGCACCAGAAGGGCATGAAGGTGATCGCCTTCTCGGCCGACCTGGGCCAGGGGGAGTACCTGGAGCCGATCGCGGAGCGGGCGCTCAAGATCGGCGCTGAGTCCGCCCACGTCTCCGATCTGAAGAAGGAATTCGTCGAACAATACGTGTTTCCCGCGCTGAAGGCACGCGCCGTCTACGGCAACGGCTATATGCTGGCAACCGCGCTGGGGAGGCCGCTCATTGCCGAGGGCATGGTGCAGCTCGCCCGGGAGCACGGCTGTGAGTACGTGGCGCACGGGTGCACCGGAAAGGGCAACGATCAGATCCGAATAGAGGCGTCGGTCGCGGCGCTCGCGCCGGAGCTGAAGATGATCGCGCCGCTCCGGGAGTGGGAGCTGAAGACGCGAGAGGAGGAGATCGAGTACGCCGAGCGGTACAACATCGAGGTGGAGACGACCAAGAAGCATCCGTACAGCATAGATCGCAACCTCTGGGGTGTCAGCATCGAATGCGGCGTGCTGGAGGACCCGTGGAATGCCCCGCCGAAGGACACCCACATCATGACGACGCCGCTGGACGAGACCCCGCCGCACGAGACAGAGGTGACGGTAGACTTCAAAAACGGCCTGCCGGTCGGCATCGACGGGGAAGCCATGGATCCGGTCAAGATCATCACCGTGCTCGACGGGCTCGGCGGGAAGCAGTGTGTCGGACGGGTGGACGTGATAGAGGACCGCACGGTGGGCATCAAATCCCGGGAGCTCTACGAGGCGCCGGCCGCGACGATCCTCTACGCGGCGCTGGGGACGCTCGAGACGCTGTGCCTCAGCAAGAACATCCTGGACTTCAAGAAGGCGCTGTCCGTGAAGTACGCGGATCTGGTCTACTCCGGGCGGTGGTTCTGCGAGCTGCGGGAATCCCTGGACGCCTTCTTCGAGTCCTACCAGGAGCACCTGACCGGAAGCGTGCGGGTGCGCCTCTTCAAGGGCGCCTGCACCGTGCTCGGCGTGAAGTCACCGCACGCGCTGTACGAGCACGACCTGGCCACCTACGGGGAGGAGGATGTGTTCGACCACAAGGCCGCGGAAGGCTTCATGAAGCTGTGGAACCTGCCTATCATCACCGAGGCGAAGCGGCACGGCCTGAAGACGAAGGATCGTCTCGAGTAAGCGGAAGCGGGAGGCATCTTCGCTCATTCTCGACTTCTCAGCACGCCTTGTATGCGGGCCTTTTCCGTCTCCGGGATGTGTAGCCATCCCTCCATGACGAGCGTGTCCAGCCGGAGCGCCTCTTCGTACTGCGCGGCGGCTTCGTTCCTCTTTCCTGCCTTGGTGAGCATGTTGCCCAGCAGGACCCGCAGGTGGGGGTTCACCGGGTAGAGTGCAACCGCCTCCTCGGCGTACCGGACGGCCTTCTCGATGTCCGACGGGGCGGTGAGCCGGGCCAGCTGTGCCCGGTGGGTGCTCGATCGGGGATTGGCCCGGGCGGCGGCCCGCGCGGCCTCCGCAGCGAGTTCCCGCGTACTCCTTCCCTCGAACTCCCGCTCTCCCTTCCTCCACAGGCCCTGGTAGATGGCGCTCTGTGTCGCGAACACCTCGTCGTCGAGCGGATTGGCGGCGGCCGACTTCTTCAAGCTCTCGAGCGCCTTGAGTTTCTCGCCCCGGTAGATGTGGTAGTAGGCCTCCCTTTTCCGGCTCTCGCCCGTCAGCAGGTCCGGAAGCGGCGTCATGCCGTGGACCACCGCCAGCATCGCGAGCGCCGCCGCGAAGCATCCGGCAAAGAGCGCGCCTGCCGGAACCGGTTCGAGGGTGCGGTCCCGCACGGGCAGGCTGCATCCGCACGCGGCCGCGGTCAGCGCGGTCACGTGTATGCCGGGAACGAACATGTCGAAATCGACCATGCCGTGCACCAGGTACCCGACGCACCCGGCGAGCAGCCCGAGCCGCACCGCCGGGCAGCGGGGCAGGGCCGCGCGTTCAAGGGCGAGGAACGAGATCAGCCAGATCATTCCGTAGAGGACCCAGGACCCCCAATCGATTCCGCCCGCCTCGTTTGTGAACGGACTTATGTCGCGCTGGATGACGAGCATCAGGAACACGACGGCACCCGCGGCGATACCGGTGCCGCGCCATACCGGATCCGGGGCATCTTCCCGGTCCCGCGTGCCGGTCATTCCCTTCAGCAGGAAGAACCACAGCGCGGCGTACGCCAGCAGTCCGGACAGTCCGGTATCGGCCAGCAGCTGCAGCGGGGTGCTGTGCGCCAGCCTGACCTCCTGATACGACGCTTCCTTGTACGCCGGATAGAAGTCCCCGAAGTTGCGAAGCCCCATTCCTCCCGCCAGCCGGTTGTCCACGGCCATCCGCCACGCCGCCTTCCAGTAGTCGACGCGGACGCCGAGAGATCCCAGGTACCGTGACGGTGCAGGCATCGACTCGAACGCGTGGCCCGCCGCCAGCAGCAGCACCAGCACCGCAAGGACGCCGCCGCACCATACCGCCTTCGCCCGGGTGGAAGGGGCTCGGAACACGGCCATGAGTCCCAGCGCGGCCAGAACGGCGATCCAGCCCCCCTTCGAGAACGTCACCCACATGCAGATGAGCAAAAGAGCCGCCAGCACGCCTGCCGGAAGGGCGCCCGACTTCATCAGGCTCCCGGTCGAAAGCGGTCTCTCCGTGCGTCCGAACGCACCGACGGCCATGCCCGCGGCCAGCGGAAGCACCACGCAGAGAAAGCCGGCAAGCGCGTTCGGGTAGACGAACGTGCCGAAGGCGCGGTCCGTGTTTACCCGGCTCATGAAGGTCTGCCACATCTGGTCGCGTATGCCGAGCTGCCGCTTGACGGCCTCCGGATCGTTCCGGATGCTTTCTCTCAGCTCGTCCAACCCCCACAGGTACTGGGTGATCCCGATGCAGGCCGCGACGACGGTCGACGCGACCAGGCAGCACAGCGCCGTTCGTCTCCAGCCGGCGTCGGAACTCTGCAGCAGCACGAGGAGGAGCACCACGTTGCTCGTCCAGGATATGAGCGTGACCACGGCGGGAAGCTTCCTGGCGGCGAGGGCGGTCCAGAGCACGCACACCAGCACGAAGAGGAGGGCGGCGGCCGCGACGGCCGCCGCGCGATACGACAGCTTTCGCTCGAGCGACGCGCGCACCGCCCAGAGAATGCCGCAGAAGAACACCAGCAGCTGCACCAGGTGGGCCGAGCCGATCTCGGATGAGAACCCGGACGCGAGCGGGCGGAAGGCGACGCACACGCAGATCATGAACAGCAGCAGGCTTCCCAGGTGCCTGGTGAGCGTGTCGTCGTTCTTCACGTTCTCCTGCCCGCGCCTTCCACGAGGAATATCAGGACGAGGAAGCAGATCACCTGCGCAACCGCGCACATTGCCCCCTCCGCGTTCATCTGCCTGAGCATCACCGCGGCGAGGCCGGTGCAGAAGGTCATCAGGTAGATCGTCAGCACCGCGTTCCTCGGGGCCATGCCGAGAGAGACCAGCCGGTGGGACACGTGGTTGTGATCCCCCTTGAACAGCCCGCTTCCCGAGTAGAGCCTGATGAAGGAGACGTAGATCATGTCGAATATCGGCAGGGCCAGTATCAGCACCGGTGTCAGGATCCGGTGGGACGGCTCCCGGGGCTGGAGGAACGTGAATACCACGGTGAGCACCGCGAGGACGTAGCCGATGAACATGCTCCCGGCGTCACCCATGAAGATAGAGGCGGGAGGAAAGTTGAAAATCAGGAAGCCCACCAGCATACCCAGATAGACCAGCAGCATCAGTGCCACGAAGTGCTGACCCGTCTGGAGCGCCACCGCGGTGAAGATGCTGCCCGCGACGAAGGCGACGCCGGCGCACAGCCCGTCCATGTTGTCCAGGAAGTTGAACGCGTTTATCACTCCGATGATCCAGCAGACCGTCACGACCCCGCCGAAGATCTTGTGCGGGACGAAGACGGTGGCCCGTATGCCTCCCACGACAAGAATGGTCGCAAGTGCTGCCTGCACAATGAGTTTCGTCGCGGCCGAGAGGTCCTTCGCGTCGTCCACCAGGCCGAGTATCACCATACCGGTTCCCACGCCGACGATGAGAAGCACATGGGGAAGGGTGGCGAGGATCCGGTCCGCCTCCTGGACTACGAAACCCGGGAGGAACGGTACGTGCCAGCCCTCCGATGCCGCCAGCGCGGCCAGGTAGCCGGCCCCGACCACCAGAAGAAAGGCGGTGTACATTGCGATCCCGCCGCCCAGCGGCATCGCCCTGCCGTGGTCTTTCCGGGCGGTCGGCACGTCCATGAACTTGAGGCGGACCGCCTGGCGCCGCATGAAGAAGGTCCCCGCACAGCTCAGGACAAACGCGGCGACAAGAACTATGAGCCCGGTAGAGAGCATGGTACTTCTACCTCTCGCGCAGGGTCTCTTCCACCTTGATGCCGAAGTGGCGACCGCCCTCCTCGAGGTGGGCCAGCACCTCGTCCCCCACCTTCATGGCCGCCACGGACAGCGCCGATCCGTCCGGTCTGACCAGCCGTATCGTCTCCGCGTTCTGAAGCACGAGGGCGACGGTCGTTCCTTCGACCTCCGCGCGGACCAGGACCATCGGACGGCGCTCCGTCTTACACCTCCCTACATGCGCCGGCCTCGTGCGTCCCCGGTGGTCCACCAGAAGCACCGGGCTACCCGCCTTCAGCTCCGAGAGATAGTTCGTGCGGCCCCCCGGGCCGAGCGCGTAGGCGTGCACCGCTCCCGCGTTCACCCGGAACGGGCGGGCCTCGACGTACGGGTTCTCGATGCTCTCGGAATGAATCAGGAGGAACGCGCTCGCGGCGTTGCCGATCAGCATCCCCTCGCCCGGCTCCATCATCGAGCAGGTGTCCACGCACACCCGGTCGCCCATGCCGAGCGGAGTGATCTCGGTGATGCGCGCGGTCACCAGGCCGATCTTCTCGGACAGGTCGCGCACCGCGCCCACCGTCTTTCGCACCTCCGACGGATCGTCGGAGACCAGCAGCACGCCGTCGGCTCCCTTCTCCAGCACCTGCGCCATCGTCTTTGCCTCGACGGCGTCGGTCACCTCCACCACGACGCCGCCCCGCGCGGCGATCAGGTTTTCCACCGGAATCACCTTCCAGTTCTTCATCCGGAGCAGGACCAGCCGTTCGATCGGGACACGCGCCGCCGCTTCTTCGTCTTCCTTCGTGTTCACATCGACGATCTCGACGTCCCTGCCGGGCTGGAGATCCCCGTCCGGAGCAATCGTTTTCATCATCCCCAGCTCTTTCACCTTCTCCGACATGCCCCCCTCGACCAAGACGGCGTCCGCGCCGCTCTCGAGCGCCGCGATGACGACCTCCTTACGGAAGGGTATGGACTGCACCCAGACCAGCTTCATGCCGTTATCCTCTGAGGAATTTCAGGGCGTCGTCGATAGTTGCGTCCTCGTGAACGAGCATCGTCAGCGCCCGGACCGCCTTGAGCGGATTGTCGTGCTGGAACGCGTTCCTGCCGATCGACACGCCGGCGGAACCGGCATCGAGCGAATCCTTTACCATGGCGAGCACGTGTTCGTCCGTGTCCATCTTCTCCCCGCCGGCGATCACTACCGGAACCGGACATCCGGAGACCACCTCGCGGAACGTCTCCGTCGAGCCGGTGTAATTGACCTTGACGATGTCGGCGCCGAGCTCGGCGCCCACCCGCGCGGCGTGCTTGACGTACTTGACGTCGTACTCGTTGTCGACCTTCTCCCCGCGGGCGTACATCATCGCTACCAGCGGCATGCCCCATTCCAGACATTCCTCCGCCACCTGGCCCATATGCTCCAGCATGTCACCCTCGCTGTCGGCGCCGAGGTTGACGTGGACGGAAACCGCGTCCGCGCCGAGCTTGATCGCCTCGAACACGGTGCAGACCGGAACCTTCGCGTTCGGGTCCGGACACAGCGACGTGCTGCCGGTCAGGTGAATAATGAGTCCGATATCCTGGCCGGACTGCCGGTGCCCGGCCCGGACGAGACCCTTGTGGATGATTATTCCATTCGCGCCCCCGGAGGAGACGTTATCGATGGTCTGCGTCATGTTCTCCAGGCCCGGTATCGGGCCCATGGTGACGCCGTGATCCATCGGAATGATGACCGTTCTGGCCGTGTTCCTGTTGACGATTCGTTCCAGGCGTATCTGTTTCCCTATCATTATTCCTCCCAACATGATGCGCGTTCAGCACACTATACCGCCTCTCCCTCCCCCGGTCAACCTGACCAAGAGAGAGCCGGACAGGGTGTTCCTGAGCGGATTCTGGGTTCGACCGCGTCCGCCTTCAGGCGGACCTTTCCTTGCGCGGGCGAAGCCTGCCTCGGAGGCGCCCAATTTCCTGTGGGCGCCGAGAATGAGCGAAGGTACGCCCTGCCGGCACTCCGATTGTGCAAATCCCTTGACCGTCGCCTTTTCGAATGTATAATTACCGTGCTCTGTACCAAGGGAAGAAAGCGTGACGCGACGCAAATCCAGACAGGTCAGCATCGGAAGTGTCGCCGTGGGCGGGGACGCACCGGTATCGGTGCAGTCCATGACGAAGACACGGACGGACGATGTCGAAGGAACCATCCGCCAGATCAGAGAGCTGGCGGAGCTGGGCTGTGAGATCGTCCGCATTGCCGTCCCGTCGCGCGACGCGGCCAAAACCATCCCTGCCATAAGGGCCGAATCGTCCCTTCCCATAGTCGCCGATGTGCACTTCTCCGCCGGCATCGCACTGGAGGCGGTAAAGGCCGGCGCCGACGCGGTGAGAATAAACCCGGGAAACACCACGGACACGGAAGGGATCAGGGCTCTCGCGGACGCTGCCCGGGAGCGGGGAATCCCGATAAGAGTAGGCACCAACTCCGGTTCCGTCGGGCACGGAACGGAGAAAGATGTGGCGAAGCGGCTGGTGGATGTGTGCCTGGAAGCCTGTGGGCGTTTGGAGGAGATGGATTTCCATGATATCATAGTCTCTTTCAAGGCAAGCACCTGTGACGATACAGTCCGGGCCTACCGGATTGCGTCAGGCAGATGTGACTACCCGTTCCATGTGGGGATGACGGCGACCGGCCCGGCGGAGCAGGGGCTGGTCCGTTCCGCCATCGCGATCGGCGCGGTGCTCATGGAAGGGATAGGCGACACGATCAGAGTGTCCCTGACCGGGCCGCCCCACGGCGAGGTGTCGGCCGCGTACGAGATTCTCTCGGCGGTGGGCCTGAGGAAACGCGGACCGGAAGTGGTTGCCTGCCCGACGTGCGGCAGATGCGGCATAGACGTGGCGGGGCTTGCCGAAGAGGTGAAACGCGTAACGTCCGGCTGGACGGACGATATTACTATTGCGGTAATGGGTTGCGAAGTAAACGGTCCCGGCGAAGCTCGTGAGGCGGATGTAGGCATTGCCGGAGCCGGAAAGAAGATGCTGCTTTTCTCGAAAGGAGTCGAGAGGGGCAGGGTAGAGCCCTCGTCGGCGGCCGACGCGCTGGTCGAAGAGGCGCGAAAGCTGCGTGTGGAGAAAGAGAAATGAAGAAGAACGCGGATCGGATCGCTCTGGTGCTGATTCTGCTGCTCAGTTCAGCGGTCCTCGGAGCGCGGGGCCGTTCGGAACGGCCCACCGGTGCGCCGCCGAGACCGGCGTCACCCGGAGCCGCGGCGGCGACGGCCGGGGAAAAGGTTGAGGAAGACATCATCGAGATGCACGGCGTGGACAAGCTGGAGACGCTGCTCCGCTTCGTGGACAAGATGACCGACAAGGTGGTGGTGTACGACTCGTCGATACGGGCGACCAAGGTCAAGATATTCGGCACCGCCCGGATCCCCAAGAAGGACCTGCTGGCATTCGTCGAAACGATACTCGCGATGAACGGTGCGACGATGGTCGAGGCGCCCGGGAACATCCTGCGGGTGGTGCCGGCGCGGGAGGTGACGGAGCCGGTGAATCTGTACATCGGCAAGGAGCCGCTGCCGGACACCTCGGCGACCGTCACGCAGGTGATAAAGCTGGAGTATGCCAACACCGGTCAGGTCAACACGCTCGTGAGAGGGCTCATCACCCCGCAGACCGGCAAGGTTGTGGTGTACGACAGCCTCAACATGCTGTTCGTGACGGACAGCGCCTACAAGCTGAAAAAGGTGATGGGTATCATCGACATGGTGGACATCCCCGCCCCCAAGGTGCAGCTCGAGACGATAAAGGTGGAGCACGCCCCGGTCGGTGAGATGGCGCGCACGCTCGATACCCTGATGCAGAGAAAGGCGGCCCGGGAACGGACCGGGAAGAAAACGATAGAGCGCGCCTACATCGTAGCGGACGAGCGAAGCTCCTCACTCATCGTGCTCGGCCTGCCGGAGGAGATCGACGAGGTCAAGAAGGTGAAGGACAGCCTCGACCTGCCGGTGGAGCAGATCGGCGGGATGTTCCACTACTACCAGCTCAAAAATACCTCCGCGGCCGATCTCGCCAAGGTCCTCGTGGATCTCTACCAGAGAAAGGCGGTCGCGGAGAGGACGAGGACGCCCGGTGCCAAGCCTGCCCCTGCCGAGCAGCAGCCGAGCATCGTGCCGGAGCCGAATACGAACAGCCTTCTGATCATCGCGCCCATGGACGTGTACAAGGAGATGGAGGCGCTGATCGCGAAGCTGGACATCAGGCGTCCGCAGGTGCTGATCGAGGCGATGCTGGTGGAGCTGAGCCTGGACAACACGAAGGACCTCGGATTCGAGTTCATCACCGGTGACAAGCCGAAGGCGGGCACGGACACGATCGTCGCCGGCACCGGATTCGGATTCTCGTCCATGGAGTTCGACGAGGAGTTCAGGCCGATCCGCGTCCCGCTTCTGGGGACCGGCCTCAGCGCCGGCATGTTCAGGGACGAAAACCACATCCCGGTTCTGCTCAGGGCGTGGGAGACGGCGGGGGACGTCGAGGTGCTCGCGGTGCCGAGGGTGCTCACCAACGACAACGCGGACGCGACAATAAGCATAGGCGACGAGGTGCCGTACCAGCGCACCACGATAACGAACGACACCCGGGATATCACCTGGGCGACCTCGACGGCGCTGATGGAGCTGAAGATCACCCCCCACATAAGCGAGGCGGATCACCTGCGGCTCGACCTCGCGTTCAAACTGGAGCGCTTCGGGGCGCAGCCGGACCTCACCGCGCCGCCTCCGAAGTCCACGCGCAACGCAACGATGAAGATAACGGTGCCGGATAAGAGCTCGGTCGTCGTCGGCGGTCTGACGCACACCACGATGACCGACTCGGAAACCAGGGTGCCGCTCCTCCACCGGATCCCCATCCTCGGACATCTCTTCAAGAGGACGACCAAGATCCGGAGGAAGTCGCATCTCTTCCTCTTCATCACCCCGCGCATCCTGCGGCCCGACGAGGGCGAGGACAAATTCACCGGCCTCAAGGAGATTTCCGACAGCGTGGAGAAGAAAGTGAAGGACCTGAAGAAGGAGGACTGGAAGCGGGAGACGGAGACATGGGGCGCCGGAGAGGGGAACGAGAAGAAGACGGAGCCTCCGAAGGTGCCCGAGGTGGATCCTCTGCCGGCGGAGACGAACATCGGCGATGAGCGGATGGATGAAACGGTAGTGACGCGCGAGGGAAGAACGGAAACAAAGAGGGCTGACGATGCCGGTGAATCAAAAGATCCTTTCAAGGCTCGTCGACAAAGGGATCGTCGAGAAAGATAAACTCGACGAGTGCATCGCCGAGTCCCAGCGCTCGGGGGCGCCCGCCGAGGAGGTCCTTGCCCGCAAGGGGTACGCGACCGAGGCCGACGTGCTCCGCGCGATCGCCGAGGAGCTGGTGCTCGATTTCATCGAGGACCTGTCCACCGCGTCGATCCCCCAGGAGTTCATGACGAAAGTTCCGATGCAGTTCGCGCGCAACCACTGCGTGGCGGCGCTTTCCATGAGGGACGGCACCGTCACCGTCGCGACCGCGGCGCCGCTCGACCTTCATCCGCTGGACGATCTGGCCTCCATGCTCGGGAGCACCGTGGAGCCGGTGGTCGCGACGAAGAGTGAGATCCTCAATCTGATCAACCGGGCGTACGAGGCGGAGGCGGCGGTGGAGGAGATGATCCACGAGCTTGAGGACGAGGACATCGGCACCATCGAGGACGAGACCGCCGGGGCGCAGGACCTGATGGACATCGCGAACAAGGCCCCGATCATCAAGCTGGTCAATACCATGATCTCCGAGGCGCTGAAGATGCGCGCCAGCGACATCCACGTCCAGCCCTTCGAGGACCGGCTCCAGGTGAGAAACCGGATCGACGGGATCCTGTACGACACGATGACGCCCCCCAAGAGATTTCAGGACGCGGTGATCTCCAGGATAAAGGTGATGGGGAGGATGGATATCGCGGAGAGGCGGCTTCCCCAGGATGGGCGGGCTTCCGTGAAGATAGGCGACCGGGAGATAGACATTCGGATATCCTCGATCCCCAGCTCGTGGGGCGAGCGGATGGTGTTGCGCCTGCTGGACAAGGGCCTGCGGCGGTACGAGCTTGAGAAGATAGGCATGTACTCGGAGCAGTTCGAGGTCGTCAAGAAGCTCATGGTCTATTCCCACGGGATCATATTCGTGACCGGCCCCACCGGGTCGGGCAAGACGACGACGCTCTACGCCGGTCTGAACCGGATCAATTCGCCGGAAAAGAACATACTGACGATCGAAGACCCGATCGAATACCACCTGAAGGGCATAAGCCAGATGGAGGTCTCGGGAAAGAAGGGGGTCACCTTCGCTACCGGGCTGAGGCACATCGTCCGGCAGGACCCGGACATCATCATGGTCGGCGAGGTGCGCGATCTGGAAACCGCGCGCATATCCATCCAGTCCGCGCTCACCGGACACCTGGTATTCAGCACAATGCACACCAACGACTCCGCCGGCTCCGTTACCCGACTGCTCGATTTCGGCGTCGAACCGTACCTGGTGTCTTCGTCCCTGGTGGCGGTCATCGCCCAGCGGCTCATCCGCCTGATATGCCCGGGGTGCAGGGAGGAGTATCAGCCGGAGGAATCCGTCATTCGGAACCTCGGCCTCGATCCCAAGGAGCATGCCGGTCGTCCGTTCTTCAGGGGCGCGGGGTGCGACGCTTGCTTCGGAAGGGGCTACGCGGACCGTACCGGCATCTTCGAGATACTGGTAGTCGATGACCAGATACGGCAGCTCATCAAGGAGCACGCCTCCGCCGGCGAAATCAAGAAGGTCGCCGCGCAGGCGCCCACGTTCAATACGCTGCGCATGGACGGCGCGCGGAAGGTGGCCGACGGACAGACCACGGCAGAAGAGGTCCTGAAGGTCACCCAGATGGATATGTTTTGATGAAATCCAGCCACACATACGACTGGTATCGGAGTGTTCCCGAGCTCATTCTCGGCGCCCACAGAAAATTGGGCGCCTCCGAGGCAAATCTCGCCCGGCACAGGGAACGGTCCGCCTTGCGGCGGACAGCCGGGCGATATTTGAACCCGCTCGGCAACATCCCGCCACCAGCCGTGTAACAGGTACGTTGACATGGCTGTATTTCAATACGAGGCGCTGACGGAAACGGGCGAGGCCCACAGCGGGGTGGTGGACGCGAACACCGCGAAGGAGGCGCGCGACAAGCTTCGCCAGCAGAAATACTACGTTACCAGTATACACGCCATCGATGAGAAGGGCGCCGTGGCCAGAAACCTGCTGCCACAGCTTTTCCGCCGGCAGCGGCTGGAGGAGCTGGCGATCCTCACCCGGCAGTTTGCCACCCTGGTGGACGCCGGGATCCCGGTGGTCGAGGCGCTCTCCGCGCTCGTGGACCAGGCGGAGACCCCCGCGCTCGAGACGGTGCTCAGGCAGGTGCGGGAGAAGGTGCGGGGAGGAAGCTCCCTGGCCGACGCGCTGACCGAACACGAGGAATACTTCAACGACCTGTACGTGAACATGGTCAGGGCCGGCGAGGCCAGCGGCAACCTGGACATCGCCCTCACCAGGCTCGCGTCGTACGCGCAGAGGCAGTACAAGCTGCGCGGACGCGTCACCGCCGCGCTCGCCTATCCGATCATCATGTGCATCGTGGCCGTCGGGGTGGTGGTGTTTCTGCTGCTCGTCGTGATTCCGAAGGTCGAGGAAATGCTGACAGACATCGGCAAGCCGCTTCCCCTTCCGACATGGATCCTGGTCACCGTCAGCGGATTCATCGCGGACTTCTGGTGGCTGGGGCTGGCGCTCATCGTGGGAGGATACGTCGCCTTCCGATTTGCGGTGGCGACGGACAGGGGACGGCTGGCATACGACGACGCGCTCCTGAAGATCCCGATCGTGGGCCAGCTCTTCCGGAAGCAGGCGGTGTCCCGGTTTGCGGTCACCTTCTCCACGCTTCTTGCGAGCGGCATACCGGTGCTCCAGGCGCTCAGCATCGTGAAGCGGGTGGTGAACAACAAGGTGCTCGAGAACACGATAGAGGAGGTCCACGGTCGGATCATGGCCGGTACCGACATCTCAACCCCGATCAAGAAGAGCGGGGTCTTTCCCCCGGTGGTCGGTTACATGATCGGGATCGGGGAGGAGAGCGGAAAGCTGGAACAGATGCTGGAGAAAGTGGCGGAGGCGTACGACGAGGAGCTCGAGGTAACGACCCAGAAGATGACCTCGCTTCTCGAGCCGATAATGATTCTCGTGCTCGCGGCGGTAGTGGGATTCATCGTGCTGTCCGCGATTCTGCCCATTATGGACATTGCGGGCGGGCTGTAAGAAGGAGGAGTAATATGTTCAGATCACGATTTTCAGGTGGGTACGGGCGGGAGCGGCAGGTTCTCGAGCGGGTTCGTGATTCGACCGGCGGGGCCGCGCAGCGGACCTTTCCTCGGTCGGTCGAATCGCGCCCTCGGAGGCGCCCATTTCCGCATTCATGGGCGCCGAGAATGAGCGAGAGCGCCTGCCGCTCCCGCGCCGGTTTTACGCTGATCGAGGTGCTGGCCGTCGTCGTGATCCTCGGCATACTGGCCGGGGTGGTGATCAACCGGGCGTGGAACGCGGTGGTCCAGGCGAGGACGGAGACCGCGAAGGTGCAGATCGCGCAGATAGAGGAGGCGATCCAGATGTTCCATATGGACATCGCGCGGTACCCGGCGGCGCTCAACGACCTGATCGCGAAACCGTCAGATGCGGCCGGCTACCGGGAAGGGGGATACCTGAAGGTCCTTCCCAAGGACCCCTGGAAGAACGATTACTTCTACAAGACCCCGGGCCCGGAGGGGAAGCCCTACGTGGTCGGCTCCTACGGCTCCGACAAGAAAGAAGGCGGGGAGAGTGACGGCAAGGACATAACCTGCTGGACGATACATGAGACGACAGAATAACGGCGAGAGAGCGTTCACCCTGATAGAGCTCGCCGCCGTGGTTGC
>Ga0315555_1000299_pt1 | contig 33884 bp, 31 predicted proteins | sample SalMarSW160380MG_FD_202113 | JGI IMG/M metagenome (GOLD analysis project Ga0315555, IMG submission 202113) | Salt marsh sediment microbial communities from the Plum Island Ecosystem LTER, Massachusetts, United States - Salt Marsh Sediment SW1603-80 ... | reverse complement strand
ATTCAATCAGAAGGCGTCATTTGATACTGAGGGACTTGAGAGCAGCAGAGGGAAATGGAATCCCCGGTGTAGCGGTGAAATGCGTAGATATCGGGGAGAACACCAGTGGCGAAGGCGATTTCCCAGGTTGTTTCTGACGCTGAGGCTCGAAAGCGTGGGGAGCGAAGCGGATTAGATACCCGCGTAGTCCACGCCCTAAACGGTGGACACTAGATATAGGAGGTATCGACCCTTTCTGTGTCGAAGCTAACGCTTTAAGTGTCCCGCCTGGGGAGTACGGCCGCAAGGCTGAAACTCAAAGGAATTGACGGGGGCCCGCACAAGCAGCGGAGCGTGTGGTTTAATTCGATGCTACACGAAGAACCTTACCAGGGCTTGACATGGCAGAAGTAGGAATCCGAAAGGACGACGACCTGTATCCAGTCAGGAGCTGTCACAGGTGCTGCATGGCTGTCGTCAGCTCGTGCCGTGAGGTGTTGGGTTAAGTCCCGCAACGAGCGCAACCCTTGTCCTATGTTAAATTCTCATAGGAGACTGCCTTGTACAGCAAGGAGGAAGGAAAGGATGACGTCAAGTCAGCATGGCCTTTATGTCCTGGGCTACACACACGCTACAATGGGTGATACAAAGGGTTGCCAAGGAGCGATCCGGAGCTAATCCCTAAAAATCATCCTAAGTTCGGATTGCAGGCTGAAATCGCCTGCATGAAGGCGGAGTTGCTAGTAACCGCAGGTCAGCTACACTGCGGTGAATACGTTCTCGGGCCTTGTACACACCGCCCGTCACGCCATGGGAGCTGGCAACACCTGAAGTCGATGGGCTAACTTGTGTTTAACAAGAGGCAGTCGCCTAAGGTGGGGTTGGTGACTGTGACGAAGTCGTAACAAGGCAGCCGTACGGGAACGTGTGGCTGAATCACCTCCTTTCTAAGGAGTCTTAAGTCAAAAGATTAGGGATTCCTAGGTCGGTCGATAGACTTGAAAGTCTGTCGTTGATTGTTTGAAGTTTGCCTTCCTTCCACTATTTAGTTGTTAAAGGTCTGCTCTGTATAGTACGTCTGCTAGCAGGTAATTTTCCCTAGAAATCACCTCGAGGGTTTTTAGCTTATCACCCGATTTGCTAACTTTTTACCGCTTAAAATTGACCCGGTTTATCGCTTAAAACTGACCCACCCTGACTAAAACGTTTTATTCGTGCCTACCGAATTTTTGGTCTTGTGCGTGACACTAGCAAAATATTGTTGTATTATGTTATGGTATTATGAGTAAGACTATGTTGAAGGGAGCGTAGGGTGAGAGTACTCTTAGTTTATCCCCGGTATCCGGATACCTTCTGGAGTTTTAAGCATTCTTTAAAATTTCTTTTTAAAAAGGCAATTTTTCCCCCTCTTGGCTTATTAACTGTAGCTGCCATGCTTCCCGAGGAATGGGAGAAAAAGCTTGTGGATATGAATATCACAACCCTGACAGATAAAGACCTTAAGTGGGCTGATTATGTGTTTCTCAGTGCTATGGTGGCGCAGCAAAATTCGGCGAGGGAGGTCATTGATAGATGCAGAAAGTTAGGGGCCAAGATCGTTGCCGGTGGCCCCTTTTTTAGTCGTGGGTATGAAGACTTTGGGTTTGATGATATAGACCATCTTGTATTTAACGAGGCTGAAAATATACTGCCGCTCTTCTTAGAAGATTTAGCGAAAGGCCGTGCCAAACATATCTACACGTCTGAAGAATGGCCGGATATAAAGAAAACTCCTGTGCCGTTGTGGTCACTTATTAGCAAGAGGAAATACCAGATGATGAGTATCCAGTATTCTCGAGGCTGTCCTTTCAATTGTGAATTCTGCGATATCATTATACTGAACGGGCATGTACCACGAACCAAGGACAAAGATCAGATAGTAGCCGAGCTGGACGCATTATACGATATGGGATGGCGAGCTAGCGTATTCTTTGTTGATGATAATTTCATTGGCAACAAACGGAAACTAAAGTCAGAAATTCTGCCGGCAATAATTAGATGGATGGAAGAGAAGAAACGTCCATTTACATTTTTTACGGAAGCATCTATAAATCTTGCCGATGATGAAGAGCTAATGCGGCTAATGAGTGAGGCGGGATTTGACATGGTATTTGTGGGCATTGAAAGCCCCAATGAAGAAAGTTTAGTCGAATGCAATAAGTTGCCGAATAAAAATCGTGATTTGTTGGCTTCGGTTAAGCGGATACAGCACTATGGTTTGCAGGTGCAGGGAGGATTTATTGTTGGGTTTGATAGTGACCCACTTTCCATTTTCAAAAGCCAAATCGAGTTCATTCAAAAGAGTGGAATCGTTACTGCTATGGTTGGTGTACTGATGGCTCCTCCGGAAACGAGATTATACAAACGTTTAAAAAAGGAGAACCGCCTACTGGTATGGGGTACCGGGGACAATACAGATGGTTCAACCAACTTCATTCCCAAAATGGGTTACGAAGCGCTTGCCAAGGGCTATAAACATGTTGTAGATACAATCTACGCCCCCAAGCAATACTATGAGCGTATTATAACCTTTCTAAGGGAGTATAAACCTGCCAATAAAGGAAAATTTAAGATTTCTCTTCTCCATCTCATAGCATGGCTAAGGTCCATATGGGTTTTGGGGGTCAAGGAAAAAGGGCGAAAGCATTATTGGAAGTTGTTTGTCTGGACCTTGCTGAAAAAACCAAAGTCTTTCCCTTTATCCATGACGCTTGCTGCTCAGGGAGTCCATTTCCGCAAGGTCGCCCAGAAAGTACGTGTATCCCTGACTAGTGATATCCACGAGTTGGAGCGGGTAAGAAAGCCAGCGGGCGCACAGAACTAGTCCCAACTTATAATCCTCTATCCGGTTGTTAAAAATCTCGCCTGTATAGTAGCTTGGTAACAGCTAAGTTTCCCCAAAAACCGCCTGAAGGGTTTTCTAGCTTATAAGCCTGCTATTAAGGGATGCTGTGAGGCTAGGGCTGAGGCCCTATCATCCGATTTGCTGACTTTTTACCAATGTTGACGAAATTCTTTAAAGATGTAGATTACCACTTAAAATTGCCCCGGTTTATAGCTGAAAACTGACCCACCCTGACTAAAACGTTTTATTCGTGCCTACCGAATTTTTGGTCTTGTGCGTGACACTAGCAAAATATTGTTGTATTATGTTATGGTATTATGAGTAAGACTATGTTAAAAGGAGCGTAGGTTGAAAGTACTTTTGGTTTATCCCCGGTATCCCGATACCTTCTGGAGTTTTAGGCATGCTTTAAAATTTATTTTTAAAAAGGCAACTTTTCCCCCTCTTGGCTTATTAACTGTAGCTGCCATGCTTCCCGAGGAATGGGAGAAAAAGCTTGTGGACCTGAATATTACAACCCTGACGGATAAAGACCTTAAGTGGGCAGATTATGTGTTTATGAGCGGTATGGTGGCGCAGCAAAATTCGGCAAGCGAGGTCGTCGATAGGTGCAGAAAGTTAGGGACTAAGATCGTTGCCGGTGGTCCCTTTTTTAGCCCCGGGTATGAAGAGGTTTGGTTTGATGATATAGACCATCTTATATTTAACGAGGCTGAAAATATACTGCCGCTCCTTTTAAAAGATTTAGAGAAAGGCTGTGCCAAACATATCTACACGTCTGAAGAACGGCCGGATGTAAGGGAGACTCCTGTGCCTTTGTGGTCACTTATCAACAGGAAAAATTATCAATCAATGACTATCCAGTATTCTCGAGGCTGTCCTTTCAATTGTGAATTCTGCGATATTATTATACTGAACGGACATGTACCACGAACCAAGGACAAAAGTCAGGTAATAGCCGAGCTGGACGCATTATACGATATGGGATGGCGAGCCAGCGTATTCTTTGTTGACGATAATTTCATTGGCAACAAACGGAAACTAAAGTCAGAAATTCTACCGGCAATAATTGAATGGATGGAAGAGAAGAAACGTCCATTTACATTTTTTACGGAAGCATCTATAAATCTTGCCGATGATGAAGAGCTGATGAATCTGATGACCAGGGCGGGATTTGACATGGTATTTGTGGGCATTGAAAGCCCCAATGAGGAAAGCTTAGTCGAGTGTAATAAGTTGCCAAATAAGGGTCGTGATTTGTTGGCTGCGGTTAAGAGGATACAGAACCACGGCTTACAGGTGCAGGGAGGATTTATTGTTGGGTTTGATAGTGACCCGCTTTCCATCTTCAAAAGCCAAATTGAGTTCATTCAAAAGAGTGGAATTGTTATGGCTATGGTTGGTGTACTGATGGCTCCTCCAGAGACAAGATTATACAAACGTTTAAAAAAGGAGAACCGCATACTGCCAAAGGGCTCTGGTGATAACACGGATGGATCAACCAATTTCATCCCCAAAATGGGTCACGAAACGCTTACCAGCGGCTATAAGCATGTTGTAGATACAATCTACGCCCCCAAGCAATACTATGAGCGTATTAGAACATTTCTGATGGAGTATAAACCTAGCGATAAAGGAAAATTTAAGGTTTCTCTTCTCCAGTTCATAGCATGGATAAGGTCCACATGGGTTTTGGGGGTCCAGGAGAAAGGGAGAATGCATTATTGGAAGTTGGTTGTCTGGACCTTGCTGAAAAAACCAAAAACTTTCCGTTTAACCATGACACTTGCTGTTCAGGGATTCCATTTCCGCAAGGTCGCCGAGAAAGTACGTGTATCCCTGACTAGTGATATCCACAGGTTGGAGCAAGCTGGCAAACATAATTAGCCCCAACTTAAAATCCTCATCAGATGTTCTCGCCTTGAAACATACCATGGTAGCCTTGGGCTACCTCGCGGCTCAAAAAGAAGAAGACCATCTGAACAATTCGAGCGTTCCTGTGCAGCCGAAATCCCTGTGGATTGTAGACCACCATGAGAGATTGCGACCTGCCCGAATAGCCAGCATCCCAAACTGCATTATGAATGCTGACTCCGCAGCGCAGAAGACTTGACCGGGGCATTGCCAGAGCCATTATGTTCTTGGGAAGATTAACCACCTCGTTGTATGTAATCAGGTAACAACCGGGCAACAAGTCTACACGGCCCAGGCCGTCGAAAACGAGCGGGGAAGTACTGGAAAGGGCTCTGCTTTCATTACCGGGGCCCAGGCTGCCCGGCGAAGAAAACAAAGCTACTTCTTTGAGGGTCAAGTCTATGCCGTTGGGTTGAATCTGCTGCTGGGCATCACATAAGTTCTCCACCAGTGGAGGACTTGCCTCCAGCATCTTCAGGATATCTTCTCTGGAAAGGATACCAAGCACTTACTCACCAACAGATGAGGTCGATTTAACCCGCGTTATTTGCAGTATAATCCATGCTGAACTGCCAGGCAAGGCACTATGATAGTTGCATAAATCTTGTTAATATAAGTGCTGTCGAAATTCCCCGACTCTTATCAGGGTTGATTACGTGTAAACCGTGAAAGTGGTAGCAATTGTTGGCATGGCGGGTGCGGGCAAGTCAGAGGCAGCCAGGATATTTGAAGAACATGGCTTTAGGAAAGTACGGTTTGGAGATATTACGGACGAGGAACTCAAGGGCAGGGGACTCGAGCGGAATGAGGAAAATGAGCGCTATATAAGACAACAACTGAGAAAAGAACACGGGATGGCTGCTTATGCCAAATTGAACTTGCCCAGAATTGATATCTCACTGAAATCATCGAATGTCGTGGTAGATGGGCTTTACTCCTGGGAAGAGTATATTTTATTGAAGGAATACTATGGCGGGCAGTTCACCGTAGTTGCTGTCTGGGCATCGGCAGCAACCAGGCATGGAAGGCTTGCTCATAGGACAGAACGACCCTTAACGCTTGGGGAAGCAGCCAGCCGAGATAAATCCGAGATAGAGGGTAGTAACAAGGGTGGGCCAATCGCCATGGCCGACTTTACCATAGTAAATGAGGCTTCCCTGGAGGAGCTGGAAAAAGAGACGGAACGAGTTTTATCCGCTTTGAAATGAAAAAGGAAACCAGGCCGGATGTCGATGAATATTTCCTCAAGATAGCTTCCGTGGTGGCAGAACGCTCCACTTGTCGGCGTCACCATGTAGGCGCTGTGGCGGTGAGGGACAAGCATATATTAGCCACCGGATACAATGGGGCTGCCGCGGGGCTTAAGGATTGTCTTGAACTTGGCTGTCTGAGGGATGAGCTGGGCATAGAATCTGGGACCAGACAAGAAATATGCCGGGGTATTCATGCCGAGCAAAATGTAATCATACAGGCATCACTCCATGGGGTGAGTCTTGAAGGCTCTACCATCTACTGCACCCACAGCCCCTGCGTACTCTGTGCCAAGATGCTGGTCAATGCCCAAATAAAGCGCTTTGTAACCTTTGGCAGCTACGCTGACGACTCCTTCACAGACCTGTTCAAGGAAGCCGGAATAGAGTTTGAACTACACAAAAAACCACCCTCTGAGATAACCTGTCTGCCCTGAAACGAAGACTCCTTTGCTCGCTTACGCCAAGGACAGGCTCTGCGATCCCGGAGATTGCCACGCCCCGACTTGTCGGGGCTCGCAATGACGTAGGAGTGATGGCTCGCAATGATATGAAGGACTAGCGTACCTTCCCTCTGGCGAGTGAGGCGAAGATGCCGCCGAAGCAAAGAATGGCGAAAATAATGAACGCTGTTTTCATGCTTTCTTGAAAAAACGGATAATATTCAGGCGTAATCTGAACTCTCCCGATGTACAGGGTAAACATTAACATGGCGATTCCCATGCTTAGCACCATGCCAACCTGTCGCATTGTTGCCAGCGTTGCCGAAGCTACTCCGTAAGCGGTATTTGGCACAGAACTCATAACGGCGTTGGTATTTGGGGATGAGAAAAGAGCAAAACCAAAACCCATCAGGATCAAATTGCCTATAATTAAGTTCAGGGGAGTTTGCGCATTTACGAAGATGAAGATGGTGAGTCCTATGGTGGTCAACCCCATCCCTGCGGAGGCAATTAACCTCGGTTCAATCCTGTCCGAGAGCCTGCCGGCCAGCGGTGAAAAAATAGCCTGCATAGCGGGCATGGCGACCAGAATTAAGCCGGCACTTTCAGGGTTGAATCCCTTTAAATATTGCAAGTAAAGACTTATGAGGAAAGATACAGCAAATGTGGCACTGTAATTGATCAACGCTGCCACGTTGGAAAAGGTAAAGGCTTTGCTGTTTTTGAAGAGGCTTATGTCCAGGACCGGGCTTCTTGTTCTCATCTCCCATCTGGCGAACGCTGAAAGCCCTATGATGCCTCCGATAATCAACCCCACTCCTGACATCGCTGGCAGGAGGGTAAAACCGTATACCAGTGCTACAAGCCCAAGAACGTAGATTACGGAGCCGGCAAGGTCAAATCTCTCGCCCTTTGCCCCGGTCCATTCACCCTTTAGCTTCCATAGAGTGATGCCGATAACTGCCAATCCCAGAATCGCACCTATGAAAAAGATGCTCCTCCAGCCAAGATGGTGAGTGAGGATCCCACCCAAAACCGGACCCAGGGAAAGGCCAAGATATGTTGCCGCGACATTTATCCCCAGGACTTTCCCCCTCTCGTTGGCGGGAAATACCGTAATAAGTAACGCTATTGCTGTTCCGGCCAGCATGGCACCGCCGACTCCCTGGAAAACCCGGCAAGAAATAAGCATGGTGGCGGAGTTTGCCATTCCCGAAAAGAGGGATGAGAGCGTGAGGATAACTATGCCGCAGGTGAAGATCTTCTTCCTGCCATATATGTCTGCTATTCTGCCGAAGGGAATAAGAAGAGTTGCCGAAGACAGGAGGTAGGCGGTGGCAATCCAGCCTAGCATGACTGCATCCAATGATAGCTCTCTCCCGATTGAAGGTAGAGCAATATTCACAGCGGCGAGCATAAAGGGAAAAAGAAACGAGGCTGTCGTGGTGACAAGAAGTACCGCTCTTTTGCTGGTACCTTTGCCCACAGGGTCATCCATAATCAGCCAGTTTAACCTATTTAGTGAGGATTCTTCTAGTTCTGGTTAGCACTCTTGAGGCAATTGTTTTGCTTCACATCCTTATTGCATTACATGGTGACTAAGTCTGAAAATACTGGATAACGGTTGCCTTAGTCGAAATATCGCTGTAAACTTCTGGTTCTCTGTAGATTTATATCAGGGAAAGCAAGAGAGCGAAAAAATGTTTTCAACAAAGGCCGGGGCCACCAAGCTACTGATTGGCGTAGTCATCGGTTTAATAATATTTAAGGTAGTCGTTAGCTGGCTGACCGGCAGTATCAGCATACTAGCTCAGGCAGCCGACAGTTTATTCGATTTGTTTGCCGGAGTAATCACCTTCTTTGCTATTCGCATTGCGGCTAAGCCAGCTGATGCCGAACATCCTTATGGTCATGGTAAGGTAGAGGATATTGCTGGAGTTGTGCAGGGAATTCTCATCTTTATCGCTGGCGGACTGATAATCTATTCGGCAATAGTCCGGATAATAGAAGGCTCTACCATTGAACTAGCCGGAGCTGGAATAGCTGTGATGGCGGTTTCCATAGTAGTCAGTATCTTCTTATCTCGGCATCTACTAAGTGTATCACGGGCCACCGGCTCTGTAGCCCTGGAGGCTAATGCCCGCAATATTGCCGTTGATGTCTATTCCGCCTCAGCCGTGTTGGTGGGACTGGCAATAGTGCGATTCACCGGGTTCAATATTATTGACCCTGTGATCGCTATCGGGGTTGCTATTTACATCCTGAAAGTAGCTATTGATACTATCCGTAAGCCGATATCCGGGCTGCTTGATGAAAAACTACCTCCTTCGCAACAGGCAGTTATCGAAGACTGTTTAAGGAAACACAGCCGCGAGGTGTTCGGCTTCCACGCACTGCGGACACGTCGGGCTGGAAGCCAGTGCTATATAGACCTTCATTTAGTAATGGCTAGTGACATCAGTTTGGAGCAGGCTCATCAAATATGCGACCGGATTGAGGTCGAAATACAAAGCGTGCTCAACGAGGCTAGTGTAACCATTCATGCTGAGCCGTGTGACAATGAATGTGAGCAATGCTTTGCAATCTGCTCAAAACGCCGAACCCATTAAGATGAATGGCGTTTTGGCCACTCAAATCCAGGCGGAATCAGAAGTCAAGGCACTGAGCACCCCAATTGCTGGAGCAGTCAACCGCCGCCATAAACTATGGCGAAGCCGATTGCCAGGCAAATGAGGACTATGATTGGACCTCTGAGAAGGAATTTCTTTATCACAAGAACCGTCAGGCTTTAGCCTGTCTACTTGGGGATTTTCGTGGTCTTGGCTCTCTTAGATACAGCGTCCTTATATACTCTTGCCATGCTCTTGCCATGCTGGGGCATCTGAGCCTTTTCCTTTGCTCGCCGCCTTTCTCGTCGTTCTTGCTTGGTTTTCCTGGCAAGCTGGTTCTGGTCTGAAAGCTGCTCGTTTACCACTTAATTTCGTATGAGCCGAGGATAAAATCGAGGTCATTTTGAAAAGCCGAGAGCTTTTCTTGTGGAAAGAGGGTTTCATCTATGTCAAGGAGCATTTTCGTTTCGCCCTGTGGTGAGCCTAGAATATGTGCCCTGCCGCATTCCTTCTGGTTTTCCTCTCGCTCGGCCTGTATTTTTAATGTCAACGTGGTACGCGATTGAGTGTCGCCGCTGGGAAGACCATATGTTTGCGACTCAGTCTCAACAGCTATAATCCCGCGTTTCTGCAATAAGCCATGTACCTCATCGTAGAGCATCCCGGGATTTAAGCCCCTATAAGTCTTTTTAATCTGGATTGTCATTTTTATTCTCCTGCCGAATATTATAGCACTTTCTTGTCTTGGTTTCGCTGCTTATATGATATAATTTGAAATCTGAAATGAAAAAAGAATTGATGCAAATCTTGGCCTGTCCCGTATGTAAAGGGGACTTGGAGCTTAGAGTAGATAAAGAAGAAGGGGAAGAAGTAGTCACGGGTGCCCTTTATTGCTCTAATTGCAACCATTTCTACCCCATTGTGGATACGATTCCCAATTTGTTACCGCCGGAGCAGCAAGCTTAACTTAAGGGCTATACGCCACGCCTGTGGTGGGCGATTCCCAAACTTCTACATTCACCAGCTTTACGGGAGAGTTGGAAAGACGGGTCTGGAGCGCATCATATATAGTGGCAGCAATATTCTCGCTGGAAGGTCCAATCTCATCAAGGGGGGGCACATCATTCAGGCAAGTATGGTCGAATCGGGCCAGGACCTCCCTCAGGTGCTGCTTCATCTGGGCGAAATCGTAAGCCAAGCCAGTCTCATCGAGCCTGGCTGCTTCTAAACGAGCTACTACCTTGAAGCGGTGACCATGTAGTTTTTCACATTTACCATGATAGTTCGGGAGATAATGGGCAGCATCAAAGTGTTCTTCCACAAATAGCTGATACATCGAATCCTCCTTTATACTTTCGCACTCCCTTTTTTCCCTCAACATCGCTAGCTAATTGGGCAATGCTCTTGCCCAGCCTGGGATGAACCAAGTCCGGGGCGATTTCAGCTAATGGTATAAGAACGAAAGCCCGGTCTTTCAAGCGGGGGTGCGGGATAGTTAAGTTCTGAGTTTCCATAATCTTGTTGTCATAGAAAAGGATATCTATATCTATAATGCGGGGTGCATTGGGAAAACTGGGAATCCTGCCCATTCTGGTTTCAATGTTTTTGGCGAGATGGAAAAGCTCCTCAGGAGGCAAATCGGTGTTAATTCGGCAGACCAGGTTGAGGAACAATGGCTGCTCCTTGTAGCCTACCGGCTCTGTTTCATAAATGTATGAGACCTTGTCAAGATTTACTTTTAGAGAAAGAAGTGTTAAAGCCTGGCAGAGGTTTTCTTCCCGCTCTCCCAGGTTTGAACCCAGACCAAGATAGACAATGGCCAATTCGCCTACACGCCTCTCACAATTGCATCGCTCATCTTGCATACGCGTGCCATCTCCTTGACATCGTGTACCCGAACGATATCAGTGCCCTTGGCGATGCCGATGGCTATGGTGGCTGCCGTTCCTTCCAACCGCTGATCGCCGGGTGGAATGAATGTCACTTCACTCGACCTCTGTTCAGGAGTTAAATCGAGCACCCAGCCTATAAAGGACTTGCGTGAGCTACCCAGAAGTATAGGCCTGCCCAGCGTCTGAAGTTCCTCCAGGCGTTGCAAAATCTCCAGATTTTGCTCCTGCGTCTTGCCAAAACCTATGCCCGGGTCGACGATGATATTTTCCCGGGGTACCCCTGCGTCTACCGCCTGCTTTATGGCTCTTTTCAAATCGGAAATAACCGCGGAGACGATGTCGTGGCACGGAGAACCACGCTGATTGCTCATCAAAACAATCGGCACATCTTTTTGGGCTGCTAACTCGGCCAGCCTTGGCTCCTTCTTCAGTCCCCAGATGTCGTTTATCATGTTAGCTCCGGCATTTAAAGCCTGGCGGGCTACCTCCAGTTTATAGGTATCCACACTCAGGGGCACCGATATAGTGCGGGCCAGCTTTTCCACAACAGGGAGAACCCGCCGTAATTCTTCGTCGGGTGAAAGTGGCGTTGAGGCGGGACGAGTGGATTCACCGCCGATGTCGATTATATCTGCTCCCTCGGAGGCCAACCGTTCTGCCCTGGCTACGGCTTCTTCAACATCTGCCAGTCCATCGCCAGAGAAAGAATCGGGGGAAACATTTATAACGCCCATGACATAAGTTCGCTTGCCCCAGTAAAAGATGCTCCTGCCGCATCGGGTGGAACCCAACTCGCTTGGTTCGTAATCAGCCATGTTATTGATTATAGCAGAAGGAAACGATTAAAATAGGGGATAATAAGTATGGGCAAAACATTAGCTGAGAAGATTCTGAGCCTTAAATCGCATAGCGAGGCTAAAGCTGGGGACGTCGTGATTGCTGATGTGGATTTGGCTTTCGTCCAGGATACTACTGGACCCCTCACCATAAGACTGTTTAAGGAAAGCGGTTTTGAAGCTCTGGCTAAACCGCAGCAAGCAGTAATATTTCTTGACCATGCTGCTCCCAGCCCTGCTCAGCAGCTTTCTAATGACCATATCCTTCTGCGACGATTTGCCGAGGAAACGGGCTGTTGCATCTACGAAGTAGGCGAAGGCATATGCCATCAGTTGGTAGCTGAGCAATTTGCCAAGCCGGGAGACGTTATCCTCGGCTCGGATTCTCATACTGTTACTGCTGGTGCTTTAGGGGCTTTTGCCACCGGCATGGGTTCCAGCGATGTTGCCGTAGCCTTAGCCCTGGGTAAAACCTGGTTTCGGGTGCCGGAAAGTTTTCTCATTGAACTTAATGGCGTCTTTCCTCGGGGAGTTTATGCCAAGGACTTGATTCTGTATCTAATCGGCCAGATTGGCGCTGATGGTTCTAATTACAAGGCTCTGGAATTTGGTGGTGAGGCCCTGGCCCAGATGACTATGTCGCAGCGTCTCACTATCGCCAACATGGTTGTGGAAGCCGGAGCTAAGGTCGGCCTGTTTCCCGGCGACGAAATCACCCGGGACTTCCTTATAGAATATGGCCGTGGTGATGATTATAAGCCGCTATATTCCGATGCTGAGGCAAATTATGAGCGGGTCATACCTATGAATCTCGCCCGGCTTGAGCCAATGCTCTCACTTCCCCACGCCGTAGACAACGTCAGTCCGGTGGCTCGAGTAAAAAGGGTCAAAATCCAGCAGGCATTTATTGGTACTTGTACTAACGGACGTCTGGAAGATTTAGCCGTGGCTGCGGAGATTCTTAAGGGGAAGAAGAGGCATCCCGGCACTAGATTGCTCATAGCGCCAGCTTCGAGTCAGGTGCTCATTCGAGCTATAGAAAAAGGCTATATCCAGAGCTTAATTGAAGCTGGAGCGGCTATTCTACCGCCGGGTTGTGCCGCTTGCCTTGGTCTCCACCAGGGAGTATTGGGAGATGGCGAGGTTTGCATTTCCACTGCCAATCGTAATTTTAGGGGAAGGATGGGTAACCCCGGGGCTATGATATACCTGGCTAGCCCGGCAACTGCTGCCGCTTCAGCCATAAGGGGCGAGATTACCGACCCCAGAGAAGTTATATAAAATAGCAAAATGTAAAAGGCAAAAATACAGGGTAAAAATTAAAAATGAAACATTTTTTCGTTTTGATTTGTCATTTTGATTTTTATGATTTGTATTTTAATTTTCTTCCTTTCTCTTTAATTTCTCGAAAGGGTGACGATGACAGATTTGGTACTAAAAGGTAAGGCCATTAAACTGGGCGATAATATCTCCACAGATGATATTATTCCCGGCAGGTTTGCCCACCTGAGGAGCAACTTGCCCGAACTTGCCAAACATGTCCTGGAGGATGCTGCGCCTGGATTCGTCTCAAAGGTAAAGACGGGTGATTTTCTCGTTGCGGGAAAAAATCTTGGTCTGGGTTCCAGTCGGGAACATGCTCCGGTAGTGATCAAAATGTCGGGGGTAAGCGCTATTTTAGCCAAATCGGCCGCCCGCATCTTTTTCCGAAACGCCATAAACCAAGGATTGCCTGTCCTGCTTTGCAATACAGATAAAATTGGCGATGGAGATGAACTGGAGATAAATGTGACAGGCGGGACAATTGCTAATTTGACTTCTGGGATTACATTAAGCTGTGGCAAGATGCCACCGATAATGTCCGCCATCCTTAAAGAGGGTGGGCTTATCACTTATATAAAAAAGCATAAGGACTTCAAGCTATAAGGTATAACCATCCCGATTGCCATTCTGAGCTTAGTAAAGAATCTCTTTTTTAGAGTTGTGTTACGATATAAGAGATGCAGCATAGAGTCACTTTTATCCCCGGCGATGGCATAGGGCCTGAAGTGGCTGAGGCGACACGGCGGGTGCTGGAAGCTACGGGGGTCAAGTTCCAGTGGGATACTGTTATCATAGGCGGTCAGGCTCAAGATAGGTTTGGCACGCCTCTTCCTGACCAGGCCCTCCAGTCAATAAGAAAAAACAAGGTCGCCATTAAGGGACCTGTCACCACGCCCATAGGCACTGGCTTCAGGAGCGTCAATGTCGCCTTGAGGCAGACGTTAGACCTTTATGCTTGCCTTCGCCCCTATAAAGTTTACCCCGGTATAAAAACGCCGTTCAAAGGCGTGGATATAGTAGTGGTCAGAGAGAATACCGAAGACCTCTATGCCGGTATCGAATTTGCTGAAGGTGATTCAGGGACAAAGCGGTTGCTGGATCTCGTGCGCGATGCTATTGGGAAGGAAATAAGGAAAGACTCCGCTGTAAGCCTGAAGGTTATATCTCGAACAGCCAGCCGTCAAATTGTCAAATTTGCCTTCGAATATGCCCGGCAGAACGGCAGAAAAAAGGTTACTGCGATTCACAAGGCTAACATACTCAAATTCTCCGACGGACTTTTCCTGGATACTGCACGTGAAGTTGCTAAAGAGTATAGCGACATAGAATTTGGCGACATGCTGGTGGACGCCACCTGCATGGAGCTGGTCAGGAAGCCCCACATGTTTGACGTTCTTGTGCTGCCCAATTTGTACGGAGACATAATTTCTGACCTCTGTGCCGGGCTGGTCGGCAGCATGGGCGTAGCACCTGGAGCCAACATCGGGGATGAGGCAGCTATCTTTGAACCTACCCACGGAAGCGCCCCCAAATATGCCGGACAGAATAAAGCGAATCCCGTGGCTACGATGCTCTCCGGGGTGATGATGCTGCGTTATCTCGGAGAGAAGGATAGCGCCGATAAGATGGAAAGTGCTATAGCTGAGGTCATAGCCGAGGGTAAGAATGTCACCTATGATTTGAAGCTCGACCCTGCCACGGCGGTGGGCACCAGCCAGGTCGCCGACGCTGTAATCGAGAAACTAAAGCTTTAATCTGAACCAGACGATTATTTTGACTTATCAGGTATTACAAGCTACCATATCAACATGAACACAAAGAAGGTGCCCGAGCTAGCACTTTTCCCTTTAACCGCTGAGGTGAATAGGCGAGGACACCTTCTTATCGGCGGCTGCGATGTCGTTGACGTGGCTAATGAATTCAGCACGCCGCTTTATCTTTTTGATGAGCAAACCATTCGTAATAAGTGCCGTGAATTTAAAGACGAGTTCTGCAAGTATTATCCTAATACCCTGGTCATTTATGCCTCCAAAGCCTTCCTGAACCGAGCCTTGGCTCTTATATTTAAGGAAGAAAGACTGGGACTCGACGTCGTCTCTGGGGGAGAACTTAGCATCGCCCATTCCGTGGATTTTCCTCTGGACAAGGTCTATTTCCACGGCAACAACAAGACAACGGAAGAGCTAAATCTTGCTCTGGATTTGGGAGTTGGCAGAATCGTGGTGGACAACTTCTATGAACTTAAGCTGCTTAATAGGCTGGCCAAGGAGAAAGGGACTAGCCAGAATATTTTGCTTCGCCTCACTCCGGGGGTCGACCCCCACACTCACCAATATACTACTACCGGGACGATAGAGAGCAAATTTGGCTTTCCTTTGGCTACCGGGCAGGCCGAGGAGGCAGTAAACCAAGCCTTGCCAGCCTCCAACCTTAACCTTTTGGGCTTTCATTTCCATCTCGGCTCCCCGGTATCTGAGATTCAGCCTTATGAGCTGGCTATGGAACTTGTGCTTCGCTTTGCCCAGGAAATGGGCAAGAAATTTGATTTTAATCTCAGCGAATTCGACATCGGTGGTGGCTTTGCCGTTCCATACACCCTGGATTCTAAAGTACCCACAGTGGTTGACTATGCCAGGGCTTTGGCTGAGAAGCTGGATAGTCTTATTTCGGGACTGGGATTGAGTCGCCCTCGGCTCATTATCGAGCCAGGAAGAGCAATTGTCGGCCAGGCCGGCGTGGCATTATACAAGGTCGGGGCGATAAAGGAGATACCCGGCATAAAGAAATATGTCTGTGTCGATGGCGGCATAAGCGACAATATCCGCCCGGCTCTTTATGGAGCTAAATATGAGGCTCTGGTGGCTAACAAAGCTTTGAAGGCGGAGAGAGAGGTGGTTACTATTGCTGGCAAGCTCTGTCAATCTGGTGATATTTTAGTAAGGGATATCAATTTGGCTTCAGTGCATACTGGTGACATCATAACTATTCCAGTTTGCGGCGCCTATTCCATACCCATGTCGAGCAATTATAATGCCATGCCCAGGCCAGCTATAGTCATGGTAAAGGAAGGTCGAGGGCGTCTTATTCGGCGCCGGGAAACTTATCAGGATTTAATGAAGCTGGACCTGATTTAACATGTGGCAAGTTATAGGTCAAGACAAAATTTTGTCTTTGCTGGATTACAGCCTCAAAACCAATACTATAGCCCATGCCTATCTTCTAGCAGGGCCAAGACATGTAGGCAAAGGAACTTTGGCCATCAATTTGGCTCAAGCCTTAAATTGTGACGGGCCCGAGTTGCCTTGTGGTCAATGTCGTTCCTGCCAGCGAATACTAGAGGGCAAGCATGCTGATGTCACCCCCACTGGCTTGGATTCTAAGACGGAGATTGGCATTGATGATATTCGAGCGCTTCAACACTTGGCCAACCTGCCACCTTATGAAGGTAAGTGCAAAGTGTTTATTATTGATGACGCTGAATATCTATCCACTGAGGCAGCTAATGCCTTGCTCAAGATATTGGAAGAGCCGCCACAAAGGGTGGTTTGGCTTTTATTGGCTGCTGAAGAGGAGCACCTTTTGCCTACAATTATTTCGCGTTGTCAGCGGCTGGAATTGAAGCCTGTGCCATCAGAGCAAGTGCAAGAAATACTCATCAACTCATATAACGTTGGTGCTAATAAAGCGAAGCTTTTGACTCAATTGTGCCATGGTCGCCTTGGCTGGGCATTGTCCGCTTTGGCAAATGACGATATATTAGAGCAGCGGTCACAAAGGATAGCCAGGCTGGTCTCTTTATTAACTGCCAGCTTAGGGCAAAAGTTTGCCTATGCCCAGGAGCTGGCAAGCCAGTTTAGCCAGAACCGGAGAGCCGGGGCAGAAATAATACAGATTTGGCTCGACTGGTGGCGTGATTTAATGCTCATTAAGGGTGGTTGCAAGGATGCCATTATAAATGTGGATTGTGAAGTAGCTCTGGAGGAACAAGCCGGGGAATTGAGTCTGAGCGTGATTAAAGGGTTTCTTGCTAATCTTTGCTTGCTGCAGGAGGAAATCTCTAAAAATGTTAATCCTCGTTTAGCAATGGAGTGGCTGATGCTCAATTTGCCCAGGGAAAAAGTGAGTGTAAAATCCTGAATGAGAATATCATTGCGGAGTTTATAATATAGTTCGATGGCTAACATAATTGGAGTCAAATTCCGCTCTAGAGGAAAATTGGTTTACTGTGATGCTGGTGAGATACTCCTGCAGTTAAACGACTACGTAGTGGTAGATACGGGGCATGGTTCGGATGTGGCTAAAGTCGTTACTCTCGAAGCCCCGTCTAAACCAAGCGAAAACTTAATGACGGTAGTACGCCAGGCTGAGGAGGAGGATTTAGAAGAAGCCCGGCGGAACATGGAAAAAGAAGCCTTAATCAAGTGCCATGAAATGGCAGCCCAACTTGGGTTAAAGATGAAGCCACAAGCAGCTCGCTATGATTATAAAGGTGAGCACCTGACCGTATTCTTCAGCGCTCAGGAGAGGGTGGATTTCCGGGAGCTGGTTCGGAAATTAAGCTATGCTCTGGAAACACGGGTAGAGTTAAGGCAGGTGAAGGCGAGGGATGAGGCTAAGCTTCTGGGTAGCATAGGCAAGTGCGGTTATCCTTTATGTTGTCAGAATTTCCTCACCAGCTTTGCTTCAGTATCTATTAAAATGGCCAAGGAACAGAACTTGGCCTTGAATCCTATGAAGATATCGGGCATCTGTGGCAGGCTCCTTTGCTGCTTGTCGTATGAAAGCAAAGAATATGCAGATATGAAAAAGAGGATGCCCCAGCCAAAACAGGAAATATCAACACCCTGGGGTAAAGGCAGGGTAATCAGCACTAACTTATTAAAGGAAACGGTAACAGTGCAATTGGAAAATGATGTGGTTAAAGAGATAGCTCTGGATGAATTAGTTCAGGGAGGGTAGATATTTCTGCCATTCACCATGATTATTGAGAAGGTGGTAGGGAACATAGAAGCCATCATTGCGAGGGGGACGCGGCTGGTGCATCAATCTCATCCTTGCTTCGTCTGGCGTACGCCCGCCTTTGCGCCTGTTGCAAGGAATGCAGGCACTAACCACATTGTTCCAGGAGTGTTCCCCACCCCGCCGCCGCGGAACGACATGGTCTAAGGTGAGCTCCTTGGTTTGCCTGCCGCAATACTGGCAGGTGTATTGGTCACGATTAAATACCTCGAGTCTGCTCAATTTTTTCTGATGGCGAGGACGCTTGACCATATAGACGAGTCGGATTACCGAAGGTATCTGAAATACCTGGGTGACAGAATGAATCTCACCCCTGCTGTTTTCCAGCACTTCAGCTTTGCCATGGAAGACCAGCACTATAGCCCGACGCGTGCGACATAAGTTAAGGGGCTCATAACTCTGATTAAGCACTAAAACAGGAGAGTCTATCATGGCTACAACCTGGTTATCAGCGGTTGGGCTATTTTAGCAAGCTCTTCTGGCCAGTGCAACAGTTCGAAGACCGCGTTTGCTATACGCTAGCTATGCCCTGACCCTGTCCCTTATCCACTCCCAATCAGGCTCACCATGCTCGAAGAAAGACTTGAAATTGTCCTTCAGCCACTCGTAATAATCATCCTCAACATACTGGCAAAAGACTTCTACAAACTGTTCCTTTGAAATATCCTTGGGGATTTCTATCTCTGGCTCTTTAAGTTTGCAATCAAGGAATTCTTCGACAACGTCTCTATCAAGCATCTTTCGCTTTTTCTCCATATTTACTTGTGCTGCGAAAGGCTATATGCCTAGTTCCCTCTCAAAATCTAAATAGGCCTTCTTGCGTTTATAGAGTTCGTCTACCTTGTCTAACTCAATGAACTTGATCCGATCGCTGATTTCGTGGAAAGTACCAGATAGTAAGTTCTCACACTTACTGTGGTCTGCTTGAGGTGCTACGATAAAAATGTGGCTATTCCACAAATCGAAGGCATGCTTTAGCTTGGCGAGGGCATGGTATATATCACCGCCAACCTGAATTTCAAACGCATAGGTTGGTACAGAATGTATTACTCTTCTCCACACGACATCGAGTCTTCCTATGTCAAAGGGAAATTCTGGCTCAGCAATGAAGTTCTGCATCTTCCCAATTTCCACAAGTAATCTCTTAAGCTCGTCGTGAGAAGGTAGACCCTCTTCTGGACCCTGCACTGTAGCTACGAATTCAGTCGTTGCCTCGCTAATCATAGGGCTTTTGTCAACCTGCGCGGAATATTCCTGTGTTCCCAATGAAGAGACTAACTCCTCTCCTAGACTTTGGCTGATTAGCTGAAAGCCCGCTCGAGGCCACACCAACTTTGAGATTAGTTTGTTAGTAATCCATTCATTTGGGGGCAAGCACGACTCAACGTCAAATTCAAAGCGTAGAGGCCAAATCAATCTATTCTCACGCAATTCCTGAGGCCATAGAGGTCGGTTTTGCTTGAATTTGGTGCGAAGAACGCCCCGCCCAACAATCCCCCCTATAGGTTGCGTAACGTAGAAAAGTAGTGTATCGCCTTCGTTAAGGCTTTCCCACAAATGGCGTTGTCTTTCCTTAAGGCCCCAAATATTTCCATGCTTGAAAGCTGTTTCCCAATTCTCACGCGAACCTACTACTAACCAATATTTTGCCAATTATGTTTCCTCCAGTTTAGAGATTATGCTAGTTCGTCACCGTATTGTGCAATATTCCCCCCTGCTATAACAAGCATGGGTTGTCTTCCTTCATTGGCTCTCCGCATTTGCTGAGATGATAACCCCAAGCCCTGCTCTCACCTTCCTCCCGTGCTAATAGTCCACCTCTACGCCATCCCAGCAGTCAAGGTGGCAGGCATATCTTATCTCAGGCTCGGGAACCTCCAGTTCACAATTTTCTCTGGCAACAGTGCTTAGGCCTATAGTAACAATGTTTTGTCCCACTTTCATAGGCTCTCCGCACTTATCGCAAGTGGTTACTCCCAATATCATTTCCATTTCTTACCTCCCGCAGCAATGCTTGTATTTCTTGCCTGAGCCGCACGGGCAGGGGTCATTACGCCCAACCTTCTTGCCCACCGGAACCGCCTCCTTCTTCTTTTGTGGAGTTTCTTTGGCGATACCGACGCGGTAAATGCTATGGACAACGTCATGCTGAATGCCGGCTAAGAGGGCTTCAAAAGAGGCATGGCCTTCTCTCTTATACACTACCAATGGCTGTTCTTGGCCGACAGCCCGCAGACCTATCCCCTGACGCAAGTGCTCCATTTCAGTGAGGTGATACATCCATAACCGGTCAATAGCTCGCAGCATTACCAGTCGCTCTGCTATTCGCATATTATCAGGGCCTAGCTCTTGCTCCCGCTGGTTGTAAAGCTTGATGGCATAATCATTCAACTTTTCTGTGATCTGCTTGTCGCTGAGTTCGGAAAACCCATCGCTTCTGAATTGCGGAGGCAAGGGGAAGATAGTGGATACATCCTCGAGTAAGCCGGATAAATTAGATTGTTCCTCTTCAAGCTCATAGCTAGCGCTGCTGAGACGACTGGCTACCAGGCTCTGGATCTCATCCTGGACCATAGATATTATATTTGCCTTAAGGTCGGCACCACTGAGGATCTTTCTCCTCTCGGCATAAATCACCTCACGGTGTTTGTTGATGACATCGTCATATTCCACGAGGTGTTTACGAATATTGAAATGGTAGCCTTCGGTCTGGACCTGGGAATTGGTCAGGGCCCTGGTAGCGAAAGAATGCTCAATAGGGCTATTTTCGTCCATACCTGCCCACTGCATAATTCCCTTAACACGTTCACCGCCAAAGCGGCGAAGGATTTCATCTTCTAAGGAAGCATAAAAACGAGAACTGCCCGGGTCTCCCTGCCTTCCTGCCCTTCCCCGGAACTGATTATCGATGCGCCTGGCTTCGTGGTGTTCAGTACCTACAATGTGAAGTCCGCCAAGCTCAACCACCTTTCTATTTCTCTCCCTCCACTCTCTGAATTGTGTTCTAGCTTCCAAGATTTTCTTCAAAACTAAGTCAGTAGTCTGTTTCGACTCCCTTTCCGTTTTACGGCTCAGCAGGTCCTTGATTTTTTGCCATAACGTATCTTTACCAAGACTTTGAACTTCTCCCGCCTTCCGTTTTAACTTTTCTTCGACTTCTTGCGCCAATTTATCATATTCTTGCGAGTACTCTTCCACACTTTGCCTTAAAGTCTCCTCCATTTGCTCGATCTTCTTCAACTCTAGTTCCCGCTCGGTTCCCTCTTCAGCCACTTCGTCTTCTTGCCCAAATTCCTGATAATATCTTCGTAGCAGTGGGCCCAATTCCTCCTGAATTTGTCGTATTCCTTTCTCTTTGTCCGCTAGCCTCTGCCTGTATGCGTTTGCCCACCCTATATCTTCTTCCTGGTCGTTAAGAAACTCTAACCCGTCTCCCACAAAGGTCCTTATTTCTTCTAGAACATATTCTTTTAAATCCTCGAAGGGCTTATAACCAGGCGCTATCCCCCCAAGTATAATATCAACACCCCTTCCGGCCATATTCGTTGCAACTGTTACTGCGCCAGGCTGCCCGGCCTGGGCGATAATATCAGCCTCCTTTTCATGATGTTTGGCATTTAACACCTGATGGGGGACGCCATTTCTCTTCAAGAGGTCGGATAGGTACTCTGATTTCTCGATAGAGGTTGTGCCGATGAGAACAGGTCTTTTCTGGTCGTGCAATTGCTTGATTTCCCTGGTCACGGCGGTGAACTTGGTTTTCTCGTCTTTGTAAATCTGGTCAGGGTATTCGATGCGCATCAAGGGCTTGTTTGTAGGTATAACTAACACTTCTAAGTTATAAATCTTATGGAACTCTTCGGCTTCAGTGATCGCAGTGCCGGTCATGCCCGCCAGTTTTTGATACATGCGGAAGTAGTTCTGGAAGGTGATAGTGGCCAAGGTAACTGATTCTCGCTGAATCTTTACCTTCTCTTTGGCCTCGATGGCTTGATGCAGTCCCTCAGCATACCTCCTGCCGAACATCAATCTGCCGGTGAATTCATCCACGATGATGACCTGTCCATCCTTAACCACATAGTCCTTGTCTCTCTTGAACAAGACACGAGCCTTAAGGGCGCTCTCCAGGTATTGAGTGAGAAGGTAATTAGAGGGGTCATAGAGGTCAGGTGCTTTGAGCAAGCCTTCCCGCTTCAGCATCTTCTCCATCTTGGTCATGCCAATCTCGGTAAGGCTGGTAGTACGCGTGCGCTCGTCAATGGTATAGTCTGTATCTTTGCTGAGGTGGGAAACCAGCTGGGCAAAGGTATAATACCTCTTGGTTGCTTCCTCGGCAGCACCGCTAATAATGAGTGGTGTGCGAGCTTCGTCAATGAGGATGTTATCAACCTCATCGACGATGGCATAGTTCAAAGGACGCTGCACGCATTGAGACAAATCCAGGACCATATTATCTCTGAGGTAATCAAAGCCAAACTCGTTATTGGTGCCATAAGTTATATCTGCCCCATAAGCCTGGCGGCGAGCTTTCTGGGGTTGGTTAGGAGGATAGGGAATAGGATGCAGATGTTTCCATTTCGGGTCTCCTGAATCAAGGTCAGGATCATATGTATAAGATGGGAAGGGGTTATCGGGCGTTTGCATTGCAGTAATAGCTGCCACGCTTACACCCAGGGTGTGGTAAACAGGGCCCATCCAGTAGCAATCCCGCTTGGCAAGATAATCATTGACGGTAATCAGATGGCTGCCTTGTCCGGTGAGGGCATTTAGGTAGAGGGGCAAGGTAGCTACCAGAGTTTTCCCCTCACCAGTTTTCATCTCGGCTATCTTCCCCTGGTGAAGGACGATTCCCCCCATTAACTGGACATCGAAATGTCGCTGTCTTATGGTTCGCTTGGCCGCTTCTCTAACAGCAGCGTAAGCCTCCGGTAAAATCTCATCCAGGCTTTCACCGTCGGCTAGCCGGGCCTTAAATTCATCGGTTTTCGCTCGAAGTTCAGCGTCGGTGAGCTTTTCAAACTCAGGTTCCAACGAGTTTATGTGGTCAACCAAAGGCTGAAGGCGCTTCAGTTCTTTATCGTTGGAATCAATCAGGTTGCTAAGCCACTTAAACATTTTCGGCTACCAGCCCTCAGTTTTCAGCTAACTGCTGGCTACCCCATTATCACTCAAACATCGCTCCCACTGATAAGCCGGTGTGAATGCGATGAATGGCTTCGCCAATAAGTGAGGCTATAGGCAGGACTGTGATCTTATCCAGTTTTTTATCGTCATTGACAGGTATGGTATCGGTAACGACTACTTCTTTCACCGGGCTGGCGGCTATCCTTTGGATAGCGGAACCAGAGAAAACGGGATGAGTACAGCAAGCATAAACTTGAGTAACGCCATGTTCTAAAAGAGCATTCACCACCCCGACCAGAGACCCAGCGGTATCAATCTCATCATCAACCGTCAGGGCACTCATTCCCTTGACCTCGCCAATCACGTTGAGGCTTTCAGTGGCATCAACATTACCCAGGCGCCTCTTTTCAATTATAGCCAGGGGGGTACCAAGTTTAGCAGCCATATCACGGGCTACCTTGGAAATACCAATATCAGTAGCAACCACTACCACGTTACCCAGAGCTTTTTCCTTGAAATATTGAGCCAGGGTGGTTCGAGCGGTGAGCTCATCTACAGGTATAGTGAAGAATCCTTGAATTTGAGGGGCGTGGAGGTCTACTGTGAGCAATCTATTAGCTCCAGCGGTAGTAATCAGGTCGGCAATCAAGCGAGCAGTGATGGGAACTCTGGGTTGGTCTTTCTTATCAGTGCGGCTATAACCATAATAGGGAACGACAGCGGTAATTCGCCCCGCTGAAGCTCGCCTGAAGGCATCGAGCATGATAAGTAACTCGACCAGGTTCTTGTTGACTGGAGAGCAGATAGGTTGAATGACAAAAATGTCTCGTTCCCGGACATTCTCAAGGATACGCACAAAAATGTTCTCATTGCTAAACTCGAAGACCTCAACCTCCCCCAGGGGTATGCCCAGGTAATCACACACAGATCCTGCTAATGCGGGGTGAGCAGTGCCGCTGAATACTTTTAATTCGTCCATCATTACCTCTTAGCTATTTGAATGCTAAGTTGATTATAACATGAAATTATCGCTGTTTCTTGGTAAGAGTTCGCAAAGTCGGTAGAGAAATTAAGCAGGGAGGAGATGTCTTATGACAGCCCGGGAATGGGGAACCTTTGGCACATCTCTCGTACTTCCTGGCAGACCTGTTCTTGTGCACGCTTATCCCCTGAATGGGACAGCACTTTGACAATGAGAGAAGCAACGCGCTTCATCTCCTCTATGCCAAAACCTCTCGTGGTCACCGCCGGGGTGCCCAGCCTGATACCGCTTGTAATTAGTGGTGGCTTGGGGTCCAAAGGAATGGTATTTCTATTTACCGAGATGCCCGCTGCCCCTAAGGCTTCCTCGGCATCCCTGCCGCTTATTCCCTGAGGGGAAAGGTCAACGGGAACGATGTGGTTATCTGTGCCCCCGGAAACAATTCGCATCCCATGTCTCTGGAGTTCGGCAGCCAAAATGCGGGCATTCTCCAGCACTGACTTCTGGTAATCGACAAACTCGGGTTGCATAGCTTCAAAGAAGCACACGGCTTTGGCTGCGATGATATGCATGAAAGGACCACCCTGCATGCCGGGAAAAACTGCAGCATCAATAGCTGAAGCCATATCCTTATCACATAGAATAAAGCCACCCCTTGGTCCCCGCAAGGTCTTTTGTGTGGTGGCAGTAGTAACCTGAGCAAAGGATACAGGGGAAGGATGAAGTCCTGCGGCTATTATCCCTGCTATATGGGCCATGTCAACCAATAACTTGGCACCCACCTTGTCAGCTATATGGCGAAACCTCTCAAAATCAATAATACGAGAGTAACTACTTGCCCCAGCGATTATCAATTTAGGTTTATGCTCCAGGGCCAACCTTTCAATTTCATCGTAGTTAAACATCTCGGTTTTAGGATCGACTCCGTAAGGGACAAAGTTATACCATTTTCCCGAGAAATTGACCTCAGAGCCATGGGTAAGATGCCCGCCATGGCTGAGGCTCATTCCCATAACAGTGTCTCCGTGTTCCAATAGAGTTGAATAGGCTGCCATGTTGGCTTGACTACCGCTATGAGCCTGGACATTGGCATGCTCGGCCTTAAATAGTTTTTTAGCCCTTTCAATAGCCAAAATTTCAATTTCGTCTATTTGGACGCAACCGCCATAATAGCGGTGCCCGGGGTATCCTTCAGCATATTTGTCAGTTAGCACCGAGCTTTGGGCCTCAAGCACTGCTCGGCTGGCATGGTTTTCAGAGGCAATAAGATTTATAGTACTTGCTTGCCTCTTTGCCTCCAGACTCAGGATTTGAGCTACTTTGCTGTCACGTTGTGCCAAGGAAAATGCCTTCGCTGGTTTCATATTTGTGTTATATGTTATAATAGTACTTGATATTTCATTCACGGTCAATAAAAAAACCATCACAGTGGGCTCCTGCAGCATCGTTGACAGAACATGGTTACAGTGCTAAATTAACTTGCTTAGCAATTAAAAAGGGAGATTGCTAAATGGCTGTAGGAGAAAGAAGAGAAACCGTCCTCAGGGTGATAATTGAAGATTATATCACTGGGGCAATACCAGTAGCTTCGAGTGCTATTGTGGGAAAGTACGGCTTGAAGGTAAGCCCTGCTACCGTCCGCAATGATATAGCATACTTAGAACAAGAAGGATATGTTACCCACCCGCACCGTTCAGCCGGAAGCATACCCACTGACAAGGCTTACCGCTACTATGTGGCATTGATAGGGAATGAGATTGAACTTCCTCGTGTTGAGCAGTATCTAATTCATCAGATATCTCAAGAAGCAAAAGAAGAGCTAGAGCAATGGCTAAAGACGGTGGCAGCGCTTTTGGCGCGCCTTGTTCACAATATGGTAGTAATAACCACCCCCAAAGCGGTTCGCTGTCGATTTAAGCATCTCGATTTGGTAGCCTTGCAGGATTTCATGGCTTTGCTGATCGTAGTTTTGTACGAAGCAAAAGTTAGACGGCAGGTCTTATCTTTTAGTAGAAAGGTTAGCCAGGATGAGCTAACAAAGCTAGCTAACAAACTTACTTCTATTTACGCAGGGATGACCAGCAACGAGATTTCGGCTAAAAAAGAGGGCCTTTCTTCTGAAGAGAGGCAGATATCTGAATGTTTAGCAGAAGTGGTAGCTGCCGAGGATAAGCTGGAATATGGTGAGCCTTATCTTGAGGGCCTTTATTTGCTACTGAGTCAACCAGAGTTTACAAACAGCCTGAGAATGCTTAAGATTTTAGAAGTACTGGACGGAGAGGATTGGCTTAGAAATATATTTTGCCGGGAACTTGGTAAGGGAAGGGTCAAGGTAGTCATTGGCGAAGAAAACCCAGAGCCAGCATTACAGGACCTGAGCTTAATAACTAGCCAGTACGGAGTACCTGATAAGGCGAGTGGTATTGTGGGAGTGATTGGCCCAAAGCGAATGGACTACGCCAAGGCTATCTCTTCGCTTAACTGCCTATCAGCATTGCTGAGCAACTCAGTGGCTGAATATATCTAAAGGAGGTCTAAAGTTGGCTGAGGATGGCGAGGTAATTGAAGCAGAAATTGAGCAAGCTGAGGATATAGAAACGTTACAGCAAGCTCTAGCTGAGGAACAGGAGAAGGCAGCAAAATATTTAGCCAATTGGCAAAGAGGCCAGGCTGATTTTGATAATTATAAGAAACGTAGTGAGCAGGTAAAAGGTGAGCTTATTGAGTTTGCCAATAGTGCGCTTATTGCTAACCTGCTGCCTATCTTGGATGACTTAGAGAGAGCCTTCGCTTCAGTTCCTGCTGAAATCGACGAATCAAATTGGACTGAAGGCATCAAGCTCATCTATAATAAATTCAAGACAATCTTGGAGTCACAAGGGCTAACAGAGATTGAGGCTCAAGGAGAACCCTTTGACCCTCGCTTGCACGAAGCTGTAATGCAGCAGGTAGGGAGGGAAGGAATGGTTGTTGGGGAAATACAAAAAGGCTATAAATTTAAGGAAAAGGTAATTCGTCCTAGCCTGGTGATAGTTGGTAAGGGAAGGAAAAGAAAAGAGCAAGCAAATCAGAAGGAGAAACAGAAATGGGAAGAGCGATAGGAATTGATTTAGGTACTACATTAAGTGCAGCAGCGGTGGTGGAGGGAGGTGAACCTAAAATCATACCCAGTGCTGAAGGCGGCAATCTCGTTCCTTCAATGGTAGCCATAGGTAAAGGTGGTGAAAGATTAGTAGGGGAGTTAGCCAAGCGCCAGGGGATAGTCAATCCTGAGAATACTATATTCAGCATAAAGCGCCTTATCGGGCGTAAATTTAAGAGCCGCACTGTTCAGGGCGATATGAAGCGCCTACCATATAAGATTACCGCGGCTTCCAATGGAGATTGCCGGGTGGTAATGGGGGGCAAGGAGTATAGCCCCCAGGAAATATCAGCCATGATATTGCAAAAGTTGAAGGCTGATGCTGAGGCTTATCTTGGGGAGCAGGTCGAAGACGCTGTAATCACCGTGCCAGCCTATTTTAACGATAGCCAGCGAAACGCTACTAAAGATGCCGGTACTATAGCCGGGCTTAACGTTTTGCGTATTATTAACGAGCCTACGGCATCAGCACTGGCTTACGGAATGGACAAGAAACAAGATCAAACCATTGCCGTCTATGACCTTGGTGGTGGAACTTTCGACATTTCAATACTGGACATAGGAGAGGGAACCTTCCAGGTTAAGGCAACCAATGGTGATACCCACCTCGGTGGCGATGACATCGACCAGATAGTTATGGACTGGGTATGTGATGAATTTAAGAAGGAGCAAGGCATCGATTTGAGGCAGGACAAGATGGCATTACAGAGGTTGAAAGACGCTGCTGAAAAGGCGAAGAAGGAACTATCCACAGTTGCTCAAACAGAGATAAGTCTACCTTTCATTACTGCTGATGCCAGCGGTCCCAAGCATCTCAGCATGACATTAACTCGAGCCAAGCTAGAGCAACTATCCGCTGATTTGATAGAAAGGAGCATTGAGCCTTGTCGCCAGGCTCTAGGAGATGCCGGGCTGGAGGCAAGCCAAATCAATAATGTGATTCTTGTTGGTGGGCAGACAAGGATGCCCAAGGTTCAGGAGACCATAAAGCAATTCTTTGGCCGGGAGCCTGTCAAGGGAATAAATCCTGATGAGGCGGTAGCTTTAGGCGCTGCCATTCAGGCTGGAGTACTTAAGGGCGAAGTCGGAGAAGTTCTTCTCCTTGATGTTACCCCACTCACTCTGGGGATAGAGACGCTGGGAGGAGTAGCGACGCCGCTTATTGCTCGCAATACCACAATACCCACTAAAAAGAGCCAGATTTTCAGCACTGCTAGTGACAATCAACCAAGCGTTGAAATACACGTTCTTCAAGGGGAACGTCCTATGGCTGCTGATAACCGAACATTAGGACGGTTTATGCTTGATGGCATTATGCCGGCGCCGCGAGGTATGCCCCAGATTGAAGTGACTTTCGATATAGATGCCAATGGCATCCTCAATGTTAGCGCTCGTGATAAGGGCACGGGAAAAGAACAAAAAATTACTATTACCGCCTCTAGTGGATTGAGTAAGGAGGAAGTGGGGAAGATGAGGCGAGAAGCTGAGCAGCATGCTGCTGAGGATGCTGCACATAAAGAGGAAGTGGAGGTGCGCAATTCTGCTGATAGCTTGACTTACACCGCAGAAAAAACTCTCCGTGACTACGGAGATAGGATACCCGCCGATGTAAAGCAGGAAATAGACGCTAAAATAGCCAGCTTGAAGTCAGCTCTTCAGGGGCAGGATGTAAAAGCCATTCGTAATGCTATGCAAGAGCTATCGCAGGCTATGCAGCAGGTTGGGGCAGCAGCTGGCCAGCAGCCAGAGCAGCCCCCGCCCGGCGGAGAGGAACCCGGTGGAGGTGGAGAAGAAGGGGGAGACGAAGGCACGGTGGAAGGGGAATTCCGCGAGGTCTGAGCAATAAATATTAGCACCTAGTTCCTGGAAATTGGAAACGTAAAGTCGCATTTCTTCCAAGGAGCATAATGGTACCGTTTGAACTAGAACAATTCGCCATAACTGCCAACAGAATCTGGCAAAAGGCGCGAGAAGAAAATCGGTTGGCTCATAACCCCTCTGACGAGGAATTGAGGGGGCTTGTGGAAAAACAGCCGGGGGTCAGGAAGACGATTTATGGAAACTTTGTTGCCCAAAGTGAACCTACTTCCAGGTCAGCAATGTTCACCAAAAATAGTGTTGACCATCCCTTTGGCGAGGATGAACTAAAGCTATTAGCTCAGTGTGAGAAGGCTTTAGGCAAGGAAAGATTGATTTCCATAGACAGAATTGTGGGCAATGAAAATAGTAACACCACGGTCAGGTTAATTGTTCCTGAGCGGTTTGCCCATGTTGCCTACGGAGGCAAGAACCTTTTTATACCCCCAAAGAGGGAAGTTGAAAAGCCAACCTACCACATCTTATTCTTCGCTGATGAAGCTTTTGAAACTAACCAGTCAAAGCCGCTCCCCGAGAGAGATATCACTATTAGATTGGCTATGCTGGATGACGGAAGGTTTGTCAAGATAATCAGGAATGGTAACTACATAGGCGAATATAAGAAGGGGGTTTTCGCCGCCGAGGATTGGGCAGTTAAGACGAGAAGGGGAGGGATCTTCTTACATACTGGCTGTAGAGAGGATTACCTTCAATCGTCACATGGGGACTATCGGATGTCGAGGACGTTACTTGTGGCATTAAGTGCCAATGGGAAAACAACTACAACCTGTAGAATTCTGGCCAGAAAAGGGAAGGAGAAATCCTGGCTCATTCAGGACGATGGGGGAACTCTCATGCCCGATGGTTCCTTTCATGGCTTTGAAGCTGGGGGCATATTTGTAAAAACAGAGGGCGTGAACCCCGGGGAGCAAATCGAAATATTTTATGGACTGTTGAAACCGCAAACTGTCTGCGAGAATGTTTACGTAACCGAAGACGGAGATTTTGACCTTTTCAATTTCGAAAGAACATCCAATGGCAGAGCAGTGGTATTAAGAAGAGATTTTATGCATGCCAGTCCCTATATTGATGTGGATAGTATTGACAATCTGGTTCTTATCACCAGGGGGCCGCTGATTCCGGCAATATCAAAGCTAACCCGGGAGCAAGCAGCAGCCTTGATGGTTCTGGGACAGGCAATGGAATCCTCGGCTGGTGATCCAACTCAGGCAGGGAAAATTAGGAGAGAGTTTTTCTACGACCCCTTTGTCGCCGGAGACCTAGCCGAGCATGCTAATATATTTTATGAGATAATAAAAGGTATTCCCCACCTAAATTACTATTTGATAAATACCGGAGGAATAGGGGAAGGGGAATATTACAAAGATATAAGATTGGAATTTACCATGGCAATACTCGATTCTTTACTAAGAGGAGGTTTAGAGGATTGGGTAGATTCCCCCACGGGTTTTAAGGTGCCTAAATCGATAAGATATGTAGATGATATTTACCTGCATCCCGAGAAACTTTACTCCAGGACTGAATTTGAAAAAAGGCAGAGGAAACTTAACAAAATTAGATGCAAATCCGTGAAGGAACTCGGAGACTCTTTACATCCCGATATAAGGGAAATTTTTAGCAAACCCAACATCGTATAGGTAGAACTGTAGGTCTCATACAATTCATCTAGAATTTTGGTGTATGATAGCTGTAAGTCATAGGGAGGGCAAGAAGTGATGGAGTCCGCTGAACTTTATGAAAGATTAAAGAAGGAAAGAGCAGAGCTGTTAGAAAAGATCGAACAGTTGAGAACTCTCGGTCAACCATCGGCAGAGAGAAGGGAAGGTAGTCCGTTCGGCAAAAGGGAAGAAGGAGCCGATGAAGCCTCCGAACTAGAGAAAAGACTAGCCTTGGAAGAAAGGCTGAGAGAGTCGCTTAACGAGGTTGAACATGCCTTACAAAAATATGAGGCCGGCACTTATGGATTGTGCGATTCCTGTGGGAAACCTATAGAGCGAGCCCGCCTTGAGGCCATACCTCAAGCAAGTTTATGTATGAAGTGTAAGGCTCAGCAGGAAAAGGAAACAAAAGGGGCGAGATAAAGGGCGCTCGACTGTGTTGTGACCCGACAAAATCGACGACTTTGTTGTGGACAAAGATAATTCGAAACTGCCTTTGCGTGACAGCATTAAGAGGGCGACATTATGTCTCCTCATCATTGCTTTGGTAAGCGCTTCAGATCAATTGTGCAAGCTATGGATCAGAACTCACTTGGAGCTTGGGGAATCTCTCGTCATAACTGACCGCTTAAGTTTTATCTATGTTGGAAATACTGGCTCTGCCTTTGGTTTACTTGCCAATCAAGCCTTTCTCATCATCATTATTAGCATAGCTGCTTTGCTCTTTGTCTTGCTGTTTCTTCGTTACTTATCCCCGGCTACTACCCTGAGCATAGTATCTATCGGTTTGATTATGGGTGGTGCTGTAGGCAATCTCATAGACCGCCTACGTTTTGGTTATGTCACTGACTTCATTTACTTTCGTTTGTGGGGTAACTTCCATTGGCCTGCCTTCAACATCGCTGACGTCTCTATAGTGGTGGGTGTCTTTGTTCTCATTTATTCCTTTTATAGGTCGGGGTTCTTTAGAAAAGCATATGAACGCAGCGACAGACCCCAAAATTAAGACGTTGCAATTCAACTCGCCTGCTCCAGATATCCGTCTTGATAGGTATTTAACCCAGGTCCTTCCACAATTCTCGCGCGCTTATTTACAGAAATTAATTATGCAAGGTTATGTTCTGGTCAACGGGCAAAGGACAAAGGCGAACCAGAGGTTAAACAAGGTCGATATGATAACGGTCGAGCTTCCTCCCTTACCTGGCCGTCCTTTAGCTGAACCAATTCCTTTAACTATAATTTATGAGGATGAAGACATATTGGTCATAGATAAACCTGCTGGATTGACAGTGCACCCTGCCCCGGGGCATCCCCGCCATACTTTAGTCAATGCTATCTTAGCTCATTGCCCCGGCTTGGCTACGAGCAACGAGCCAATGCGCCCGGGCATAGTTCACAGACTAGATAAAGATACATCGGGGCTAATAGTCATTGCCAAAAACGACTTTGTCCGGGAATATTTAGCCGCGCAATTCAAAGGCCGCACCGTGACCAAAGGATATCTTGTCCTTGTTAAAGGAAGACTATCCCCGGAACAGGGGATAATCGAAGCACCTATCGGGCGAGACCCTCATATTAGACGGAAAATGGCAATAGTAAAAGATGGAAAAGAGGCTAGCACCCAATATCAAGTCCGGAAATACCTGGATAACTATACTTTAATCGAAGTCACCCCGCTAACAGGGCGCACACATCAGATCAGAGTACACATGTCAGCTATCGGCTGTCCGGTCGTCGGTGACCCTATTTATGGGATAAAATCGGCTCATCTTAACAGGCAATTTATTCATGCCTATCGCCTTGGCTTTCGTCTACCATCAACTAAGCAATACCAGGAATTTACATCGCCATTACCTATGGACCTGGAGCAAGCTTTGGGGTACTTGGACCGAAACGCCTGAAAAGCTTTCAAAACATTATAGGAAATCCTAGCATTGCCATATTTTCTTTCCAGATGGATAAGCGCGGTTTCTTGCGGGAAGAAGCCAGGTTTGGTATGATTGGGGAGATAGAATGGATAAAATAGAATTGGAAGTTACTAACCGAGAGATTCTCGGTAAAAAAGTCAAGCATTTGCGCCGCCAGGGAATTACTCCGGTGCATCTTTTCGGTCATGGTATCAAGTCTCTGGCATTACAGTGTGACACCGATGAACTTGAAAGAGTGTTATCTCAAGCTGGGCACACGGGGCTAATTGGCCTCAAGCTCGACAAGGAGAAAAAACCAAGGCCTGTTGTGATTCGCGAATTCGATAGAGATTGGCGGAGGGGGAAATTGCTCCATGTTGACTTTTATCAGGTAAAAATGGAGGAAAAGATAAGGCTGGAGGTTCCTATCGTCTTAGTTGGAGAAGCGCCAGCCCTGAAGTCTAAAGACAATATGCTGGAGCACGAGCTTGAGGCTTTGACTATAGAGTGTCTCCCGGCAAAAATCCCCGCTGGCGTAGAAGTAGACATAAGTTCCTTCACAGAGCCAGGACAAGCGATAAGAGTCAAGGATATCGCCCTGGATAAAGATGTTATCGTTCTTAACGACCCAGAGTTGGTTGTGGTGAAGATTAGTTTCCGACCTGTGGAAAAGGTAGAAGAGGAGTTGGTAGAGGTAGTGGAGGAAGTGGCTGAAGCGGTTGAAGAGGCTGAAGCTCCCGAAGGGGCTCCACCAGGTAAGGAGACAGAAGAGACATAATCGTCTAACTTACCTGTCAGTTGCTTCTGTGTCTACACGAATATACCAGATTTGACAGGCCGTCAAATCCCTGATATAATGCCCGAAATTAAATGCTAGCTCTCTCCGAGCTGTCTTGCCTAAAGAGAATCCATGGCAAGCAGCCGGTAGGCTAAAAAGCCTCGAGGGCACAGAGAGAAATGTCTGTGCCTCCCGTGCTAGGAAAGGAGGGAATATGAAGCTTGGTTTTTGGACAGCACCGTTTTTGTAGCGGTGCTTTTTTGTTC